>Ga0209536_100001228_pt1 | contig 42583 bp, 35 predicted proteins | sample DeeMarSeWOR28_12_FD_187461 | JGI IMG/M metagenome (GOLD analysis project Ga0209536, IMG submission 187461) | Marine sediment microbial communities from White Oak River estuary, North Carolina - WOR-2-8_12 (SPAdes) (version 2) | ecosystem: Environmental > Aquatic > Marine > Intertidal zone >...
CTCGGCATCGGTTTTCCGCCCGACTGGGTCTGCAACTTCGTCTACGAAATGTCGGACACCGATTCCGAGCGGGTTTTCGAACCCAGAACCTGCGTCAACTTTGAAAGCCAGTTTTTCAGCCCGCGCATGTCCGGCATCACCTATTACATCTGCACGCTGCTGTTCAAGGAAGACGTCGCCGAACTACCGGTCAGGGCACCACGCGAGCTGGTAGTGATCGACTGAGATCTCGGCAGGACAGGGAACAGGCGTTGCCGCGGTTGCTCACGAGACCAGCTGGAGATAACCGCTATACACGAGGTACAGCACCGCGTAACGCGCGCCCTTGCCGATCGCGGTGAGCACGAAGAACAAGCTGAACCTGACTCGCATGATGCCAGCGATAAAGGTCAGCGCATCGCCGCCAATAGGCAGCCAGGCAAACAACAGGCTCCACACGCCGTACTTCTGGAACCAGGCCTGGCTGCGATGCAGCGATTCCGGCTTGAACGGAAACCAGCGCCGAGTTTCGAAACGAGCCAGGTAGCGCCCCAGTATCCAGTTGACCGCCGCGCCCAGACTGTTACCGGCGGTCGCCACCAGCCACACCCAGAAAGGCGCTAAGCCCTGCTCGAGCATGCCGACGAATACGATCTCCGAGGACAAGGGCAATAACGTCGCAGCACCGAAGGCGCTCAGGAACAGGATGACATAACCCACGATCAGGATCCGGCGAGGAAAAACCACAAGCCGCCGGAGTCAATCGTCGCGAGTCTGAACGCTCTGGCATCACCAGGCGCATGCGCCGGCGCCTGGATGTCCCGAGGCGCCAGGGCCTTAGCCTGCATCGTGCGGCCTTGCGTCCCGGTTACTATACAGGGCCCGCCTGGTTGTAATTTTTCATTCATACGATTGTGTCCGGTCGGCTGTGTGGGTGCTCGAACTTGACCAACGACTGTCGAGATGGTCGGTATTATGCAGCTTGTCCCGGCGCCTGAAACATCACGTTCAGCAGGGTATTAACCGGCTATCAAACCGATTAGCATAACCCCGGGATAGCCTGGCGTCATCCGCTACTGCACATTTCCCGTCGATCTCGTCAGCGGCAAAAATCCCGCATCCCGCGGTTGCCGGAATTACCGCAAGCGGGCGATAAAGGTTAAACTAGCGGCTTGCAACAAATTCGTACAATCGTTTGAGGTAAGCGTAGATGAACGAGTCGACATTCCAGGAATACGACGACAACCTGATGGCGTTGCTCGAGGCACTCTGGGGCGAGGGCTTCATGTCCCCGGGTGGCGTGGCGGAAGTGGATCGCTACCTCGCGGGCATCGAGCTGCGCGGCAAAACCGTGCTCGATATCGGTTGCGGGCTCGGCGGCGTCGATCTTCACTTGTTGCGGCAGCACGAAGCCCGGCAGGTGACCGGAATCGATATCGACCCGGCCCTGATCGAGCGCTGCAGGCAACTGGCTGACAAGTACCAGGTCGCTGATCGCGCGCGCTTTATCTGCGTCGAACCAGGGCCACTGGCGTTTGACGACGCCAGTTTCGAGATCGTCACCAGCAAGGACTCGATCATTCACATCGCGGACAAGCACGCACTTGCCGCTGATGTTTATCGTGTGCTCGCAGCGGGCGGCTGGTTCGTCGCCAGCGACTGGCTCGCCGGTTATGACGATCAACCTTCACCCGAGATGCAGGCCTACCTGGTGGCGGAAGGCCTCGACTTCGGACTGGCGTCGGCCACCACTTACAGCGAGGCGTTGCGTGCCGCCGGCTTCGTCGATATCGATATCGTCGATCGCAATGACTGGTATCGACAACAGGCGCGAATCGAGCGTGACCAGCTCACGGGCCAGCTCTATGATGGTCTCGCATCGAAGGTGGGAAGCGACTTTGTCGAACACGAAATCGACGTTTGGAACAAGATGATCGTCGCCCTGGACCAGGGCCAGTTGCGGCCCACCCATTTGCGCGGGCGCAAACCCGCCTGACACACCAACAGGATACAAACCATGTCCAAAGAACAGTCTATTTATCACAGGGCGCGCGATCTTATCGATGCCGCCAATAGCGCCGACCCGAATCAGGTCGAGGCCAACGGGCGCGCCTGGCCCAAGGAACTGCTTTATTCCGAGCGCATGTCCGACATGCTGGAGCGCTTCAAACCCGACGCCGACGAGGTGGTGAAACTGGCGATACGGGCGCAGCACATCGAGCGCTGGAAGTCACCGCGCAAGGCCTATCCCGAGGGCCGTATCGGTTACCTGCAGTGGCGCAAGGACCTGTACAAGATCCAGGCCAGTCGCGCGGCGGAACTGATGCAGCAGGCGGGCTATGACGAGGACTCGAGCAAACGCGCCTGGCAGGCGGTGGCCAAGAAAAACATCAAGGGTAATGCTGATACCCAGCTGCTGGAAGACGTCACCGACCTGGTGTTCATGGAGCACTACATGCTCGAGTTTGTCGGTAAGCATCCGGAGTACAGCGAAGAGAAGTGGATCGAGATCATTCGCAAGACCTGGAACAAGATGTCGCCCGACGCGCATCAATTCGCGCTTTCCGGGGCAGTCCACCTGCCCGAGTCACTGACCCCGTTGATTCACAAGGCGGTAGCCGGAGAATAGCGGGCAATAAAAAGCCGCGGCAAGCGCGGCTAAAGACAGCTGACACCGGGCGCTATGCGCCCGGTGTCGGTTCATCCCTGGATTACTTGAACTTCTTGATCTCGCCCGACTTCAGTCGGCTGAGGTAGCTGTTCAATTCGCGCTTCACGATCGGCATCAAACAGTAAAGCCCGATGATATTGACCACCGCCATGGCAAAGATAGCCGCATCGGAAAAGTCGATGACCGGACCGAGATTGGCCGCGGCGCCGATCACCACGAAGATGCAAAAGATGACCTTGAAGGTGATTTCCTTGCTCTTGCCTTCGCCGAACAGGTAGGTCCAGGCCTTCAGCCCATAGTAGGACCAGGAGATCATCGTCGAAAACGCGAACAGGATTACCGCAACCGCCAGCACATAGGGGAACCAGCTGAAGGCGTTTGCGAATGCCGCGGAGGTAAGCCCCACGCCGGAAGTGCCGCCCTCGGTGACGATACGGCCACCCTCGACCAGATACAGACCGGTTGCCGGATCGACCAGCAACTGGCCGGTGATAATGATCACCAGCGCAGTCATGGTACAGATCACCACGGTATCGATGAACGGCTCCAGCAGGGATACAAAACCCTCTGTGATGGGTTCCTTGGTACGTACCGCGGAGTGCGCGATGGCCGCCGAACCGACGCCCGCTTCGTTGGAAAACGCGGCCCGCTTGAAGCCCTGGATCAGTGCGCCGACCAGGCCGCCGGCCACGCCCAGCCCAGTGAAGGCGCCGGCAAAGATCTGCCCGAAGGCCCAGCCGATCTTGTCGTAATTCATGATCAGGATCACGATTGCCGCGCCGACATACAGGATACCCATGAACGGAACCACTTTCTCGGTAACCCGCGCGATGGATTTCAGGCCACCGACGATAACCGCGAAAACAACACCGGCAAAAACCAGCCCGGTAATCCAGCCCGGATAACCGCCGACGATCCCGGAAATCTGCTGATGCGCCTGGTTAGCCTGGAACATGTTACCGCCACCGAGCGCGCCGAGAATACAGAATACCGAGAACAGGATCGCGAGGAAGCGCCCGCCCGGCAGGCCGCGCTCGGCAAAACCCTTGGTCAGGTAATACATCGGGCCACCCGAAACCGTGCCGTCTGCGTACTCGTTGCGGTACTTGACGCCCAGCGTACACTCGGTGAACTTCGACGCCATGCCCATCAGTCCCGCCAGTATCATCCAGAAGGTTGCACCCGGACCACCGATACCCACGGCCACCGCCACACCGGCGATGTTACCGAGACCTACCGTACCCGAAAGCGCTGTCGCAAGCGCCTGGAAGTGACTTACTTCACCCGCATCGTTCGGATCCGAGTAGTCACCCTTGACCAGCGAAATAGAGTGTTTGAAAGCCCTGAACTGGATGAACCCGAAGTAGAGGGTAAACACCGTGGCCGCGACTACCAACCAGGCTACGATCCACGGAAACGACGTACCCGGAAACGGGCTGAAGATGAAGTTTACGAACCAGCCGGTTGCGCTGGAAAACATTTGATTGACGGTCTCGTCCACCGATTGCGCCAACGCGGAACTTGAAAGAACTGCAAGTCCCAGAGCAGTGACTCCTGCCAAAAGCTTATTCTTTTTCATAGTTATTCCCCTTGAAGGTTAGGGCACGATAGTGCATGGGACCGGAGCGATCTGCGCCATCGCGGCAGCTACCGAACCGAAAACGATCTTGACCAGGTTGCTGTGCCCGGTGCGGCCGATAAAAATTTGCTTTGCAGCTTCCTTCTCGGCGATGTCGGCTATCGTCTCGGTAACATGCCCATAACGGATGATCGAGGTCGCCTCGACACCCTCGGCCCTGGTCGACTCGACCAGCGGGTCAATCAGTGCCGTCTTCGCGCGCTCAAGTTCTTCGTTGCGACGCTTATGGCGTTCCTCGATCTCTTCAGGCGTCAGGAACGAATAAGGTGACCATTCAAGCACGTGCACCAGCAGTAACGAGGCACCGCTCGATTTGGCTTGCTCGATAGCGAACTTCAGTGCTCGCCCCGAAGCCTTACTGCCATCGCAAGCGACTACATATTTTGCAGACATTGTTTCTCCCCCATTGTTGACTAATTTTATTGGAACCTAGAATCGGTTCGGGACTTAGACTAACCCGAATTTGGCATAATTACACACAGAAATGGAAGAAAAATAGCCTCTCGAACAGAAGAATCGGGCCTTGCGTTGGTCAGGCAGGCCTGGTGAAAATCTTCCTCACAGGCAAAATTGAAATAAAGAGATGGTGGTGTTTTACTGCTGCAGCAAGCTGACCCTTATCAGGATTCGCGCTTCTTTGTGACAGAAGATCCATGAACCGTGGGTACCTCTGGATATGGGAATTAGAATGATCGTGGCGGCTTGCCGGATGATCCGGCCGCTAGCGGCGCGGTTCCGCGGCGATCCCCGGATCATCCTAACGCGTCGGACTTCCCTTCGGCGCTGCGCGAACACTGAAACACCCACGCTCACGCCATATCCGCACCAGCGTCAGGATCAGGATTCTGAGATCGAACCAGAATGACCAGTTGTTGATGTACTCGAGGTCGTACTCCACGCGACTGCGCATCTTGTCCAGAGATTCGGTTTCGCCGTGTAAACCGTTGATTTGAGCCCAACCGGTCATGCCCGGCCGCACCTTGTGGCGCAGGATATAGCGCTGGATCAGACTGGCGTGCTCGTCATTGAGTTTGAGCGGGTGCGGGTGCGGACCCACTATCGACATTCTGCCCTGCAGCACGTTGATCAACTGCGGCAAATCATCGATCGAAGTTCTGCGCAGGAAAGCGCCGATACGGGTTATCCGAGGATCGTCATCTTCGATCCGCTCGCGCTGGTTATCGTTCGCCTCGGCCACCGTGGTGCGAAACTTGTAGATAGTAAACTCTTCACCGCCCAGTCCATGCCGAAGCTGACGCTGTATCGCGGGTCCCGATGAAGTCAGCCGAATCGCAATCGCGATACACAGCATTGGCACGGCCAGAATCAGCAACAACAGCGACGCCAGGCAGATATCCTGCAGGCGCTTGGAAAAACCGTTGAAACCGTTGAACGGGGAGTCGATCACCCGCAATACGGGCATTTCGCTGAGCGTTTCCCACTGTGCATGCAAAAAGTCAAACACCGCGAAATCGGCGACGAAATACACCGAAACCATGGTATCGGCGAGGCGTTCGATCAACTCCTTGATGCGCGTTTCCGCGCGCATCGGCAGGGCGATATAAACGATATCGATCTCGCCGGCTGCGGCCTGCGCCAGGAGGTCGTCCATGTTACCGACCAGGGGCACCGGACCATCTACCGTCAGACGCTGATGATTCAGCGAGCGCTCGTCAAAATACCCGACCAGCCTTACCCCCATCCAGCGGTTGAACAGTATGCGATCGGCGACGCGATGCCCGATCTCGTTCATGCCGACGACCGCAGCGGTACGAAAGTTACGCCCCTGACGACGGCTGAAGCGCAAGGCCAGGCGAACCACCACGCGCGTCGCCACCAGCATCAGCGGAGTGATGATGAACCAGATCAATACGGCGGTTTTGTTGATCGGAAACAGGTTATCGAACAGGTACAGGACCAGCACCACGATCAGCAAGGTCGATAACCAGCTACGCCAGATAATCGATATCTCGTCGTGCAGAGGGGCGACACACCAGGAACGATAAAGATAATTGATCTGCGACAAGAGCGCGAACACAGCGGCGGCCAGCAGCGCCAGCCAGATCAGCTCCTCACTCCATTCGCCGCGATAATCCATTAGCGCGTACAGCCCGACAAATATCCACAGCGCATCCACTACCCGATTCAACTGAATGAGCAGGAAACTATAAGGCCTGATTGACCCGCTGTTGGTCGACATGTTGATAATTGAACTCTTGGAGTATCCTGTCGGGCGCCGTCGCGGCGCGAAAAACCTAACCTGAGTTTGTTATATATAGCAATAAACAGCAGGCATCGACAGGAAATTTATTCGCCTCCGAGGGGCGGCAGGCAAGAATCGCGGAAAATCAGTGAATCACCCCGACCTTCGTGCCAGGGTCTGCTGATTACATTCGATCCGGATCGGTGTAAAAAATGTAAGCGACAAAGCGCTGATATCTGCCGGCCGGGCCAAACTGTCCGGGTTGAGGGATGCCGGGATTGCCCGTCGTCTAATCTCACTGGAATAGCTATATGCACGCAAGGCAATGCCCATTACAGGGCACTGCCTCGTGGTAGTGAACACTAGGTATGGCCGAAGGACAGCATCGCGTCGGCCACCTTGATGAAACCCGCGATGTTGGCTCCCGCGAGGTAATCGACCCCGTCTTTCTTTTTGCCGTATTCGACGCAGCTATCGTGAATTTTCAGCATGGTAGCCTTTAACAGCTTGTCGAGTTCCGCCTCGTCCCAGGAAATTCGAGAACTGTTCTGGCTCATCTCGAGGCCGGAAACCGCGACACCGCCGGCATTGGCAGCCTTGCTCGGCGCATACAGAATGCCGGCCTCCTGGAACACGTTGATGCCATCGAGATAGGTCGGCATATTGGCGCCCTCGGACACCCCCATACAGCCGTTTTTGACCAGGGTTTCCGCATCTTCGCGATTGATCTCGTTCTGCGTCGCGCACGGCAGCGCGATATCGCAGGGCACGCTCCAGGGGCGTCCTTCGTGAAAACTGGCCGACTTGAAGGTATCGACATACTCGCTGATGCGTCCACGGCGCACATTTTTCAGATCGAGCACGAAATCGAGTTTCTCGGTAGTGATGCCGTCCGGATCGTGAATGAAACCCGAGGAGTCGGACAGGGTCACTACCTTGCCGCCGAGATGGTTGACCTTTTCCACCGCGTAGCTGGCGACGTTACCCGAGCCCGAGACGCAAACCGTCTTGCCGCGCATGTCGTCACCCTTGTACTCGAGCATGTTCTGCATGAAATAGACCGCGCCATAGCCGGTCGCCTCAGTCCTTATCTTGCTGCCGCCAAAGGCCATGCCCTTGCCGGTGAGCACACCAACGAAACGGTTTTCGATACGCTTGTACTGGCCGAACAGGTAACCGATCTCGCGCGCGCCGACACCGATATCGCCGGCTGGTATGTCGGTATCCTCGCCGATATGGCGGTGCAACTCGATCATGAACGACTGGCAGAAGCGCATCACCTCGTTGTCGGTCTTGCCCTTGGGATTGAAATCGGAACCACCCTTGGCACCACCCATCGGCAGCCCGGTCAGGCTGTTCTTGAAGGTTTGCTCGAAGCCGAGAAACTTGAGCACGCTGAGATTGACCGAGGGATGGAAGCGCAGGCCGCCCTTGTAGGGGCCGATCGAGTTGTTGAACTGCACCCGGTAGCCTCGCTGGTTGCGAATATTTCCCTGGTCGTCGGTCCATGGCACGCGAAACATGATCACCCGGTCGGGCTCTGCCATGCGTTCCAGTATCTGCATCTTGTGGTAAATCGGCTTGTCGGCGATGTAGGGAAAGATGGTTTCCGCCACTTCGGACACAGCCTGGTGAAATTCGCGTTCGCCCGGATTTCGTTTCTTGACCCCGTTGATGAAGCGCTTGAGATATACCTCGGTCTTGCCGCTTGCACTTTTACTCATTGTCTCCCCTCCTATCTATTATTATGAAGGACAAATCTTATCATGAACCCGCCAAACTCATTATCATATCTGAACCCGACCGGTGAGAATTTCTTGCTATACCCGCAAGCGCCGGAAAATCCTCAAAAGTCGACGAAATGCCGACGCACCCGCGACTCCAGCAATGGAATGGCGCGTTGCAGCACCAGCTCCTGGAAATGCGCGGTTTGCTGGTGGGCTTCCAGTCCGTCGGCATCGTGATACATCTCGTAAATGAAAAATTCTCGCGGATTTTCCGGATCCACGTGCGTGGTGTAGTTGATCACACCCGGTTCGCGCCGCGAGGCCTCTCCGAGCTGGCGCAGCAATTCGTGCACCTCGTCTTCGTTGCCCGCCTGCGCGGTCCAGGTCACTGCCAGTACGTAAGCCATCAGGGTGTTCTCCTCGTCGTTGTCAAGCCGTCGGTTTACCCGTTTCTGCGGGCCGCTCCCGCTTCAATGCAGGCGACCAGGGCCTGCTTCCCTGTCCGCGGGCCCTTGCGGTGCTCGCAGGGGTTTCGCGGAGCCTGGATCCGCTATTCGTAAAGCCCTCAGCCCCTGCGATAATGCGCCTTGTCCGGAAAGATCTTGCGCACCCCGCCCTGCGGGTTTTCCTGGTCACCATCGCGCCGCGGGATCAGGTGGATATGTGCATGGTATACCGATTGGCCCGCACTCTTGCCACAATTCATGCCGATGTTGAACCCGCTGACGGTCGCATCCATCTGCCCTATTCGCTCCCGCGATCGCTGTAACAATTCCCTGGCAGCGAGCGTCTCCGCGGCATTCATATCGAACCAGGTCGCCGCATGTCGTCTTGGTACGATCAGGCAATGGCCCTCGGTCACGGGGTAACTGTCGGTCAATGCCAGGCAGAGCTCGTTTTCATCGATCACTTCAAATTTGTCGGCCGGCAGTTCGCAGAACAGGCAGCCGCTGACAAAATGCGGGGAACTCTCCTCGTTATCGGCAAGGCGGGTCTGGTTCATGGCTACAGTTTCCTGTTAGTAATTGGATCAGGTGCCTGAAAGCTTAGCGGGAATAGTATCAGCGATAAAGCCCCCTGCTCGCCTATCTCAGCAATTTTCGTCGCGAGGGCGTCGCGCAGGCGCTGTGGCACGCTTTCGCCAGGTTAAGCGGCCCGCGCTTAGGTTAATTGCCGAGAAAATCGGTGAATACGAGGACTGGCAAACAGTCGGTCGAGCAAAATATTACCGGATCATCCACTGCAGCACCGAGCGATTCCACAGGAATTCGACCAGTCGCTGGCAACAGCCTTCGTAGAAAACCAGGGCAGGATGAACGATTTCCGGCCAACACTCGATTGCGCTGACAAAATCGCCGGTTTCATCCGGTGGCAGAAAGCGATCGAGCACCTCGGTCCCGGCCAGGGTTTCGATATAAGCCTGCGGCACTATGTCCATTTCGCGGTAGGCGGTGAGCAGGTAGTCGAGATATTCTCGCGTCGGCTGCAAACCATCGCGCCTGACCTTGCCCCGGTAATAATAAAATTCATTGCCATTGACCTCGCCAAACACTTTGTCATGTACCTCGAGAAACGGTACGCCTTCGAAGTAGTCCATGCGCAACGCATCGCGCTGCAGAATCAGGTACATTTTGCCGTACACGACCTCGCCTTCGGCAATATCGGCTGAAGCGTAGCCGTGACCCTTGTAGAACCCCGCCAGCGTGAAGCGCAAAGCGGCGTCTTTGAGCACATAATCGAACGACTCGTAAACGCGGATGCGGCGTTGCGCCAGCACCTGCGGCGACAGGTTCGCGCCAAATGCAAAATACCAGATTTTGCGCTCAGCCCGCGGCCACAGTATGCGTTTCAAATGAGCCCATTCGAAACCGATCTTCCACAGCAAGATGCGTAGCAAGCGTTTTTGTCCTCGATGAATTAAGCGACGGGTGTAATGCAGTCAGTGCTCAGTTTAGCGCTACCCAAACAAAGAAAAAACCCCGACCGCTTGCGCGACCGGGGCTCCTTTATAGTTGTCAGCGGAGATGCGTTGAACGGCAACCGGGGCGCAGCGATTCGGTTCGCGCTAGGGCACGAGACCAAGCGCCGAGTCTTTCAGCAACTGAATGAATCCGGCACGAAACTTGTCGACAGCAACTTTTGCAGCGCCGAGCTCGAGCAACGCGTTTATATGTGCCAGTTCCGCCTTACCCTTGAGCAGAAACTCGAAATCGTCCGCGGATAATTCGTCGTCGCGAAGCTGTTTCAGCCACTTCTCGAGGTCTCCCCGCGAATCGTCTAGAAAGTCATTTGCACGACTCTGCGCAGAATCGGCATAGTCACCGATGGTATTGCCAATCAGGTCAGCGAGGCCTGTTTGCACAGCCTGCTTGAAGTCATCAAAATCCGCCATGCCTGTCTCCTCCTGCTACTGCTTGATTTTCAAGGTTTCGAGCGCAATGATGGCGTCGAAAGCAGGACCCACCGTGTCCTCCCTGGCATTTTCGACCAGGGCCGCACCCAGCTTGCCCTTATCCTTCCAGCGCGACATGAAGCCGCCGAGCAAATGACCGTCGGGGTCTTTCAATATTTCCCATTGCCGGGCGGTTTCTTCATTGTTCGGCAGACCGGCGACGTATTCGTAAGCCTGCTCGACCTTCAGCATCAACGCATCCACCTCGGCAGCGTGGCTGGCATATTCCTCGGTGGCTCGACCCATCAGCATCAGCGCCTCTGGTTTCAGTGAAGTGGCATAGCGGTAAGATGTTTCGTTGTAGGGCGCGATCAACGAACTGCAGGCCACAAACATCAGCGAAAGCGAAAGCAGCACGGCCGTTCTGGCAAATGATCGCATAACAGGTAATACCGACAAATGTTTCACAGGTTCCCTTCCTCGCTACTGTTTTTGTTGATCAGTTCACGCGTGTATCGATCACAGGCAGAATCCGAATTGCCTGATTGATCCTACAGATGTCCCCGCAAAATTATATGCTTACCGCGCTCACAGTCAAACCCCGGTGAATTTCAGGGGAATTCCACCGACAGATGACTTAATTCTACAATACTGTCGTTGCGCTTACTGACCTGCCCGACCCAGGGCGATATCCTGTGCCCGTTACTAACGGAGTCGCGTCAACTTCCTGTTTCGACGTCAGCTGCGCATGCGCTCGCCGGTTGGGTCGTAAACAGGGTCGGCAACTATCCTGGCCGGGTACATCTCGCCGTTGATCTCGACTTCGACGGCGTTACCATCGATGGCGAGGTTGACCGGAACGTAGCCCATCGCCATCGATTTCTGCACGTAGTGGGCGTAGCCGCCGGAGGTGACATAGCCGACGCACTGGCCGTCCTTCAAGATCGCTTCGTCGTTGCAGACGTCGATGTCGTCGGTGTCGACGATCAGCGTCACCAGTTTGATCGACGGTCCGGTTTCGCGTTCGGCCGCGGCCGCGGCCTTGCCGATGAACTCCTTGTCCCAGTCGATGAAGGCGTCGAGCCCGGATTGTGCAGCGCTGAAGTCGGGACGGAAATCGAGCGTCCAGGCACCCCAGTTTTTCTCCAGGCGCATGCTCATCAGCGCGCGCAGTCCGTAGTGCATAAGTCCCAGGTCCGCTCCGGCCTCCTGCACCGACTGGTACAGCTTCAGCTGGTACTCGGGTTCGACGTAGATCTCGTAGCCCAGCTCGCCTGAAAACGACAGCCGCGCCAGGATGGCCGGCACGGTGCCGACGAAGGTTCGCCGAATGTCGCGGAATTTCAGCCCCTCGCTGGACACGTCGTCGCGGGTTATTCGCGCCAGCAGTCGGCGCGCGTTCGGCCCGGACAGGCCGATGCCGTGGTAGCGCCGCGACTCGTTGGAGTAACTGACATCGTAGCCGTCCATGTGTGACTCGAACCAGCGCCGATGCATTTCCTGCGCGGCGCCCGAGCCGAAGATCATGAAGTCATTGTCGCCGAGGCAGGCGATGGTCAGGTCGCCGTAGAGCTTGCCTTTTGGCGTCAGCATCGGGCTCAGGGAAATACGCCCGGGCCGGGGCACGCGCCCGGCCATTACGTGATCGAGGAACTTGCGCGCATCCGCGCCGTTGATCGAATGCTTGGCGAAGTTGGCGATCTCGGTCATACCGACGGCCTCGCGCACCGCCTTCACCTCGCGCGCCACGTAGTCGTGCGCGCGCGAACGGCGGAAGGTCGGCTCCTCGTGCGCATCCTCGGGCCCATCCGCGAACCACAGCGCGGCCTCGAGGCCGAAGCCGTCGCCCCACACGGCGCCTTGCGCAGTCAGCCGATCGTACAGCGAGGTCGTGCGCTGACAACGCCCCCTGGGCAAGGTTTCGTTGGGAAAGGTCATGACGAAGCGGCGCTCGTAATTCTCCGACGACTTGATGGTGCCGTAGTCGGGCGAGGCGTAATCGCCGAAGCGCGCGATATCCATCGCCCATACGTCGACCTCGGGCTCGCCTTCGATCATCCACTCGGCCAGGCATTTGCCGACGCCACCGGCCTGGCAGAAACCGGCCATGACGCCGACCGCGGCCCAGTAGTTACGCATGCCCGGCACCGGCCCGATCATCGGGTTGCCGTCGGGGCCGAAGGTAAACGGGCCGTTGATCATGTCCTTGATGCCGGCATCGGCGAGCGCCGGAATGCGCTCGAAACCGAGTTCGAGACGCTCGGCGATGTGGTCGAGCTGCGGCTCCAGCAATTCGTGGCCGAAATCCTGCGGCGTACCGCGTACCATCCACGGCGTCGCCTTCGGTTCGTAGGTGCCGAGCAGCATGCCCTGGCCTTCCTGGCGAAAGTAGATGTTGCCCTCGTAGTCGATACCGGCGGGCAGGCGCTCTTCGCGCTCCGCGATCTGCGGGATCGCCTCGGTGATCAGGTAGTGGTGCTCCATCGGCTGCACCGGCAGGTTCAGACCCGACAGGTGCCCGACCTCGCGCGCCCACAGGCCGCCGGCATTGACGATGTGCTCGGCGTGAATGCTGCCATTCGCGGTGACCACGTCCCAGCTGCCGTCGGCGCGCTGGTTGGTTTCGATCACCGCGGCGTGGGTGTGGTAGCTGGCGCCGAGTTTTTTCGCCGCCTTTGCGTAGGCGTAGGTCACGCCGGACGGGTCGATGTCGCCGTCGAGCGGATCCCACAGAGCGGCGATATAACGCTTCGGATCGATCAACGGGTGCAATCGGGCCAGCTCTTCCATGGAAATGAACTCCTGGTCAAGTCCCATGTAACGAGCCTTGGAACGTTCGCGTTTGAGGTAGTCATACCAGTCCTTGTTCGAGGCCAGGTAGAAACCGCCGGTGTTGTGCAGGCCGACCGATTGCCCGGACAGCTCTTCGAGCTCCCTGTAGAGGTTGATGGTATAGCCCTGCAGGCGCGAAATGTTAGGGTCCGAAGATATGGTGTGAATCTGCCCGGCGGCATGCCACGACGAGCCCGAGGTAAGTTCGTTACGTTCCAGCAACACAACGTCCTTCCAGCCGAAGCGCGCCAGGTGAAACAGGATCGAACAGCCGACCACGCCGCCGCCGATGATGACTACTCGTGCATGTGATTCCATTGTTTATCCTCGTTGACTAATTTCCCGTCATTGCTGATCCAGTGGCCCGGGAGTGCAGCCAGGCAATTTTTTTACGGCTGCGCAGTTTTGAAAAGATTGCCTCGGCACTGCGTGCCGCGCAATGAAGGCGATTTTATTAATACCAGGCATCGGGGATTTCCTGCTTGCGGCGCTCGACGTAGGCGCGCAGTTCTTCGTCCTTGTCCTCCGCCAGCGTGGAACCGGGATAATCCTTCAGCAACTGGTTCCAGCGCTCGTAAGCGCGCCGCGCCATGTCCTTGCCGCCCTCCTCTTCCCACTGCTCGACGTTATTGCTGTCCGACAGCAACGCGTCGTAGTAGGCGGTTTCGTAATTCGCCATGGTGTGGCTGCAGCCGAGGAAGTGGCCGGCCGGCTCGACCTCGGCGTAGGCGTCGCGCGCCAGCGCATTGTCGTCCAGCGGCAGTCCGCCGAGCATCACCTGGTAGGCGCCGAGGCGATCGGCATCCATTACCAGCTTCTCGTAGCCGGTGCACAGGCCACCTTCCAGCCAGCCGGCGGCGTGCAGGATGAAATTGGCGCCGCCGAGCACGGTCGACAGCATCGAATCGGCGCTCTCGTAAGCCGCCTGCGCGTCGGGCAATTTGGATGCGGTCAGCGAACCCCCGCAACGCAGGGGTACGCCGAGGCGGCGCGCCAGCTGGCCGATCACCAGGTTGGAGATGACCGGCTCGGGCATGCCGAAAGTGGGCGCCCCGGTTCGCAGGCTCATCGACGACAGGAAATTACCGAGGATAAACGGCGCCCCCGGGCGCACCAGTTGCGTGAACGCGCCAACCATCATGCCCTCGGCCAGCGCCTGCGCGATCGACGCCGCGGTGGTGACCGGTCCCATCGCGCCACCGAGGATGAACGGCACCACCACCAGCCCCTGGTTGGCGCCGCAGTAGACCTGCGCCGCCTCGGTGACCACGCGATCCACCAGCAGCGGCGAATTGGTATTCACGTTGCCCATGATGACGCAGTTCTGCTCCATGAACTCCTCGCCGTGCAGGATCCGCGCCATCGCCACCGAATCCTCGGCGCGCGACTTTTCGGTGATCGCGCCGAGGTGTGGCTTGTCGGTAAATTTCATGTGCGCGTAGACCATGTCGAGGTGGCGCTTGGACACCGGCAGGTCGCAGGGCTCGACGATGACCAGGCCCGAGTGATGCAGACTCGGCAGTTGCGCGACAATTTTCACCAGGTTTTCGAAATCGTCGAGCGTGCCATAGCGGCGCCCGCCTTCGAGATCGCGCACGAACGGCGGGCCGTACACCGGTGCAAACACCTGCGCGTCGCCGCCGATGACAACGCTGCGCTCGGGATTGCGCGAATGCTGGGTAAACTCACTGGGCGCGGTCTGGCACAGTGCACGCGCCATGCCGCGCTCGAGGCGTACGCGCGTGCCCCTGACATCGGCGCCGGCGGACTTCCAGATTTCCAGCGCCCGTGGATCGTCGCGAAACTCGAGTCCGATCTCCTGGATGATCCAGTCGGCCTGGTCCTCGAGTTTGGCGAGGCCTTCCTCGCCGAGAAACTCGTAAAACGGAATCTGGCGACTGATGAAAGCCGGGGCTACCGACTGCGTGCGCTCACGATTGCGCCCGCCACGACGGCGCCCGGTACCGCGATCTCTGCTAATGTCGCTCACGCTGACTCCCCCGATGGCGTTGAAGCGGCAGTATAACAATCGCCCCGGCGCCTGTGACCGCTAAAAAATATAGCCGTTAACATAACTTCAACTTATGTTAACTTAGGCAAATACTGAACTTAGCCTAATAATAAATACGCCTGGTTTATCTCATCACATGAAGGAACTGCGTCGCCTCATACACTCCCCGCACCACCTGTTCGTATTCGAAGTCTGCGGCCGCCTGATGTCGTTCACGCAAGCCGCAAGTGAACTTGGCGTATCCCAACCGGCAGTCAGCCTAGCCATTCGTCAACTGGAACAGGCGCTGGGGCAAGCCCTGTTCGTGCGCGAGCATCGCGCCATTCGCCTGACCGAGGCTGGCGAGCGCCTGTTCAACGAAGTGTCGGCCAGCTTCGCGCGCATATTGAAAACCGTAAATGACATCACCCAGGTGAGCTCGCCGGGTCTGGTGACCCTGTCGATCTCCACCGCCTATGCCAACTACTGGGTGATGCCGCGCATGACGCGACTGCACCGCGCGCTTCCCGGCATCGACCTGCGCCTGCAGGTCGTCGATCGCGATCTCGACCTGGAAAACGAGAACGTCTCGCTGGGGATTCGCCGCGGGCGCGGTAACTGGCCCGGCTACCACTCGGCCAGCGTTGCGCGCGAGGAACTGCTCGCGGTGGCGAGCCCCGCCTACCTCGCCGCGCAGGGGGTACCGCGTTCACTGCAGGATCTCGATCACCACAAGTTCATCCACCTCGAGGAACCGATTCGCCCGCGACCACAATGGCGCGACTGGTTCGAGGCCTTCGACCTGGACTACATAGACCGTGGCGAAGGCCTGCGTCTCAACGACTACGCGCTGGTGATTCAGGCCGCAATGGCCGGCGAGGGCATCGCGCTGGGCTGGCGTCACGTCGTCGCCGCGCTGATAAAGTCCCGCCTGCTGGTGCCGGTAGTGCCGCAAAGCTGGATCACCGGTGAAGAATTCCACCTGATCTGGTCGGACAAGACCACGCTGTCCGAGCCGGCGCGCCAGGTGCGCGACTGGATCATCAAAGAATCCAAAGCCGCTTCCATGGTGAGATTGCCCTGACAGCGATGCGCCAAATTGGGCGCGCGATCCGCGCGGCGGGCGGTTATACTACGCGGCATTTCCAGGCAGCCAACATTCGGCGGGGCGAACTCATGCGAAATATACAACTTCCAGGGCGTTCGGTGGTGATGTCCACCGAAGCGATGGCCGCCACCAGTCAGCCGCTGGCGACCCAGGCCGCGCTGCAGGTACTGCGCGATGGCGGCAACGCGATGGACGCGGCGATCGCCGCGAGCGCGGTGCTGTCGGTGGTCGAAACCTATTCCAGCGGCATCGGTGGCGATTGCTTCATTCTTTACCACGAAGCCGCGACCGGCAAGCTGCACGCGTTGAACGGCAGCGGCGGCGCCCCGGCGGCGGCGAGCGCTGACGCGCTGCGCGAACGCGGGTTCCACAGCATGCCCGAACTGGGAATCCTGTCGGTCACCGTGCCGGGCGCCATCGACGCCTGGACCGCGGCCAACGCCAGGCTCGGCAAGCTCGATTTCGCGCGCCTGCTGCAACCCGCGATTCACTACGCCGAGCAGGGCTACGCGGTATCGCCCATCATTGCGCGAAACTGGAAGAACAACGAGGAATTGCTGGCCGCAACCCCCGAGGCGAGCGCGGCCTACCTGGTCGACGGCAGGGCCCCCGCGGCCGGTACCATCCACCGCCAGCCCGATCTCGCGCGCAGCCTGCGCATCATCGCCGAGCAGGGGCGAGATGGCTTTTACGAGGGAGAGATCGCCGCGGAAATCATCCGCTACAGCGACTCGCTGAACGGCTTGCTCAGCCTCGACGACCTGGCCTCTTACCGCTCCGAGTGGGTAGAGCCGATCAGTAGCAACTACCGCGGCTTCGACGTTTTCGAAATTCCGCCCAACGGCCAGGGAATTACCACCTTGATGGCGCTCAATATCCTCGCGCAGACCGACGTGGGAGAACTGCAGCGGCTGGGCGCCGACCACATTCACCTGGTGAGTGAAGCCTTCACCCTGGCAATGGCCGAGCGCGACCGCTTTATCGGCGACAGCGCGTTCAACCCGATCCCGGTGGAGCAGATGCTGTCCGAGGAGTTCGCCAAATCACAGTACGCGCGCATCGACGTGAAAAAAGCCCTGGCGCAGCCGGTAAAATCGGCACTACCGAATCACCGCGATACGGTCTACCTCAGCGTGGTCGACAAGGACCGCAACTGCTGCTCGTTCATCAACAGCGTGTTTTATTCCTGGGGCTCGGGCCTGGTCGCCGGTTCGACCGGCATCAACCTGCAGAATCGCGGCTCCGGTTTCACTCTCGAGGACGGACACTTCAACCAGATCGCACCTCGCAAGCGGCCAATGCACACGATCATTCCGGCGATGGTTTATCGCGATAGCAGGCCGGAGCTGAGCTTTGGCGTCATGGGCGGGCAATACCAGGCCATGGGCCAGACCTACGTGCTCTCCAACTGGATCGACTACGGCCTCGACATCCAGGAGGCGCTGGACGCGCCGCGCTTCTTCCTCTATGACGGCATTCTCGAAGTCGAAGACGGCGTTCCCGACGCGGCGCGCGCCGGGCTGAGCATCAAGGGCCACCAGGTGGTGGCATCCGAAAGCCCATGGGGCGGTGGTCAGGGCATCGTCATCGACTGGGACAGGGGCGTGCTGCATGGCGGATCCGATCCGCGCAAGGATGGCCAGGCCGCCGGTTACTGAACAAACCCGGTAAACAGACTAAGACAGGAGTACCCATCGTGATCAAACATATCCGTTTCGTTTTCGTACTGGTCGCCAGCATGGCTCTCGCCGCCTGCGAATCCGACAACCCGACGCTGCAGAAACTCGACAATACCTTTCTCAAGCGCAATCCGCAGACCCTGATCGACGCGGGTGCGACGCGCCTCGACGCGGACCAGGCGAGGACTCATGTCTCCGGCAACACCGAATTCTGGAGCGAGGGCACCGTCTACTACAATCCGGACGGTCAACTCGAGCTTGTCTGGCACAAGGTCAAAACCGCCGGCAGCTGGGAAATTTCCGCGGACGGCGACATCTGCTTCACGGTCCCGAAATGGAAAAAAACCTGCCACTACTATCTGCAACACGACGGTGCGATTACCACCGTAAACGAGGGCAAGACCAGTGGCGTGCTGGAAGTCAAACCGGGAAAACAGTTATTGCGCTAGTAACGATGACGATTGCAGCCGTAGATCACGGACGCGAATCGACTGCTGAAAATCACGCTGCCGGGTGTCGTCTTCTACCCGTCGACGCGCGCGACCCACGCGGTCGAAACCAGTAAAATCATGCAACAGGACTACACGCCGGGCACAGTGATGAAAACCCGGGGCAAACGAAATGACGAAGCAAGAATCTAACGACAGACTCGACCGCATCGTGGCCAGGGCACAGCTAGAGCGCGACCAGCGCGAACAGGGCTACCGCGCGCGCGCGCTGAAAATGTACCCGTGGATTTGCGGGCGCTGCGCGCGCGAATTCACGCGCGACAACCTGCGCGAACTGACGGTGCACCATCGCGATCACAACCACGACAACAACCCGCCGGACGGCAGCAACTGGGAATTGCTCTGCGTTTACTGCCACGACAATGAGCATGCGCGCTACGTCGAGCCCGGGCACGGCGAATCGAGCAAGGACGGCAAGGGCACCACCGCTACCTACAACCCTTTCGCCGAGCTAGCGGAGCTACTCAAACCCAAAAAATAACCGCCTCCGTCATCCCTGCGAAAGCGGCGGTTCGACGTATCAGGACCTCAAAGTCGTGCCGCGACGTTACGATCCCTGCTTTCGCAGGGATGACAATAGTCGAGCTATTTTGCCAGGCTCGCTTTCAGCTCGCGGCGGCGCGCGTGCAGCACGGGTTCGGTGTACCCATTGCTGACTTCACGCCCCTTGAACACCAGGTCGAGCGCGGCCTGAAAGGCGATGCTGCCGTCGAAATCGGGCGCCATGTTGCGATACAGCGGATCTCCGGAATTCTGCCGATCGACCACCCCCGCCATCTTTTCGAAGACGCTGCGCACCTGTGCCGCATCGGTGATCCCGTGGTGCAGCCAGTTGGCGATGTGCTGACTGGAAATGCGCAGCGTGGCGCGGTCTTCCATCAGGTCGGTATCGCTGATATCGGGCACCTTGGAACAGCCCACACCCTGGTCGATCCAGCGCACCACGTAGCCGAGAATACCCTGGGCGTTGTTTTCCAGCTCCTGGATAAGGTCCCCCTGGGTGATGTTGCGTTCGCCGAGCAGCGGGATGGTGAGGATATCGTCCAGGCTCGCGCGCAATACCTGCTTGAGTTGCTGCTGGCGCATGGCGACATAGACATCGTGGTAATGCATCGCGTGCAGGCAGGCGGCTACCGCGGAAGGCACCCATGCGGTGTTGGCGCCGGCGCGCGGATGGGCGATCTTCTCGCGCATCATCGCCCTCATGTTGTCCGGCGCGGCCCACATGCCCTTGCCGATCTGCCCGTGACCCGCCATGCCGGCGGCGAGACCGACGTCCACGTTCCAGTCTTCGTAGGCCAGCAGCCAGGCCGAGGTCTTCATCTCGTTCTTCGGAATCATCGCGCCGGCTTCCATGCTGGTATGGATTTCGTCACCGGTGCGATCGAGAAACCCCGTATTGATGAAAATTACGCGCTCGCGCGCCTCGTAGATGCAGTATTTCAGATTCACCGTGGTGCGCCGCTCCTCGTCCATGATACCGATCTTCAGCGTCTTCGGCGCAAGGCCGAGCGCCTCCTCGACCATTTCGAACAGGCGTACCGCGGCCGCGACTTCCTCGGGACCATGCATCTTGGGTTTGACGATGTAGACGCTGCCGTTGCGGCTGTTGGTAAATGCCCCGCTCGCCTGCAGGTCATGCCTGGCCGCGAGCACGGTGACCATCGCGTCGAGAAAAGTCTCGGGGATTTCTTCGCCATCGCGCGTGACCGCGTCGGTATACATGTGTGTGCCGACGTTGCGCACCAGCATCAGGCTGCGCCCCGGCAGGGTGAAGCTCGAGCCGTCGGGTGCGGTGAATTGCGGATCCGGATTCAGCGTACGCTCGATATTTTCCTTGCCGCGCGCCACCTGCGCCTGCAGGTCGCCCTTCATCAGGCCGAACCAGTTGCGGTAGACGCGCAGCTTGTCCTCGGCATCGACCGCAGACACCGAATCTTCGCAATCCATTATGGTGGTGACAGCCGATTCGAGCTTGACGTCGTAGACGTGAGCGAGATCGCCCTGGCCGATGAAGTAGCCCTCGCCGATCATCAGTTCGATGTGCAGGTTGTTGTGCCTGAACAGTACCGAGGAAGGGTTTTCAGGATCGCCGGTGTAACCGACGAAGCACTCGCGCCAACCAAGCTCGGTCTGGCTGCCATCGCCCATCACCACCACGAGCTTGCCGGATACGACCTTGTAGCGCACCGCGTAGGAATGGCTGCCGACCGCCAGCGGTACGGCATGATCGAGGAAATCGCGTGCGTAGCGGATGACCTGCTGGCCGCGCACCGGGTTGTACCTGGCGGTTTTTTTGCAACCCTGCACTTCGAGAATGATATCGGTGCCGTAGAGCGCGTCATAGAGGCTGTACCAGCGCGCATTGGCGGCATTCAGCGCGTAGCGCGCGTTGTCCACCGGCACCACCAGCTGCGGCCCGGCGATCACGGCCACTTCATCGTCGACGTTCTCGGTGGACACCTGGAACGCTTCGGGCTCTGGCAGCAGGTAGCCGATCTGCTGCAGAAACGCCTTGTACTCGGCATGATCGACCGCACCCGGACGCGCCCTGTGCCAGTCGTCGATCTCGGACTGCAAGCGGTCGCGCTTATCCAGCAGTTCGCGGTTCAGCGGGCCCAGCTCGTCCAGGATCCCGGACAGCGATTGCCAGAAGTGATCTACCTCGACGCCGCTACCCTCGGCAATTTCCTCGACCAGTTGATACAGTCCGCGGTCAACGCTGAGGCTGCCGGTATCGATGCGATCACTCATACTAAATGTCCCGAAATTCCTGTGTATATTTCCCGCCGCGCGGGAAGCGAAGCGCCGATTATATAGCCATGTACGGCTAAATCTAAGACATGGACTCCACTATTGGAAATTTAAATAACCAACCGCGCATCAAACCGGACATAAACACGCCAGCAAGATTGGAATTGGCCCGCCAATCCGATAAGGTTGGCGCTTTGCGCAGGCGCGCACCGAAGCGCTGGAGACCAACCATGAAAGCCATCACCTTACGCGATTTCGGCGGACCCGAAATGATGCAGTACAGCGATATCGACACGCCAACACCTGGCGAAGGCCAGCTGTTGATTCGCGTGCACGCGACCTCGGTCAACCGCCCGGACGTGATCCAGCGTCAGGGCAACTACCCACCACCGCCGGGTGATTCCGAGGTGCTGGGGCTGGAAGTGGCCGGCGTGGTCGAGGCGCTTGGCGCCGGCAGTTCGCGCTTCAAGCCCGGTGACCGTGTCGTCGCACTGGTCGGTGGCGGCGGTTACGCCGAATTCGCCGTGGCGCACGAAGGGCATGCCATGGCGCTGGCGGAGTCGATCAGTTTCGAACAGGCCGCGTGCATCTGCGAAACCTACATCACCGCCTACCTGAACCTGTTCCTGCTCGGCGAACTGCAGGGCAAGAAAGCGGTGTTGATTCACGGCGGCGGCGGAGGCGTTGCCACGTCGGCGATCCAGCTGTGCCGGGCGCTCACGCCGCAAACCGAAATCTTCGTCACCGCGTCGAGCGGCAAGCTGGACCGCGTGCGCGCCCAGGGCGCCCATCACGTCATCGATTACCGCGAGCAATCCTTCGCCGACGAGATCAGGCGCATCACCGACAAGCGCGGCGTCGACGTCATCCTCGACCACATCGGCGCGAAGTATCTCGAAGACAACATGAAATCGCTGGCGCTCGCCGGCACGCTGATGTTGATCGGCGTGATGGGTGGCATCAAGGCCGAACTCAACCTCGCCACCATGATGGTCAAACGGCAGCGCATCATCGGCTCGGTGCTGCGTTCACGCCCGGTCGCGGAGAAGGCGGCCATCATCGCCAAATTCGAAGAGGTCGTCATGCCGCTGATCGCCGCCGGCGAAGTCACCCCGCTAGTCGACGCCACTTTCCCCCTCGGCGAAGCCGCCGATGCGCATCGCCTGATGGAAAAAGGTGGCCACTTCGGCAAGATCGTGCTCACCATGCCCGGGACCTGACCGCCGTGGAAAGGAGTCGGTGACCGGCCCCGATTTTTAAAGCCGGTTTAAAACCCGAGGCGACCAATACAGGGCAGTTTCAGCGCCAACGGGTTCAGGTCGAGTCCATAGGTCGCACCCAGAATATTGATTTCCAGGCCCTCTTCCAGCGCGAGCTTGACGCCGAACAGGCCGTGCGCCAGGAACTGGTACCCGGTATTGCTCGGCGCAGCGGCGAAACCGACGCGGTCTGCATAATCCTTGCCGATCGCGGTCGCCGGCAGATCGACGACCAGTTCCTCGACCTGCCTGATCAGGTGCGCCGTGTAGGTATTGCTGTTCGGGCCCGGCCAGATCCGGTAATGATCCCTGAACGGGTACTCTTCGATCAGGCTTTCGATCCTGGCGATGGCGTTCTCGGCCTGCTGGCCGCGAATGTCGGCCAGAAGCTCCGGCTCGTAACCGTACCAGTACTGATCCGGAACGCCGTTACGCGTGACCACCACCGACTCCTTGTACCTCGCCCCCCAACCGATGACCTCGGTACGCACGTACTGCGTGGCGCCGGCTTTCTTGTAGGCAATCCAGGTATGCACGCCGAATATGCCGCGCCAGCGGGCCGCTCGCGCGGCGTATACCTGGACGATTGCCGCGCCGTGCTCCTGCGCGCTCGGCGCCTGTCCGGAGGAACCGTATAACTGGTAGCGCCGGTCCGAATTTCCGGACCATTCACCATATGCAATCGCCAAACCACCCAGGAAGGGAAAGACCAGCGCCAGCAGCACGACGATTCCCGTTCTAACCAGAGTTACCCGCATCAGCCTGATCACTCCTCAAACAGCGATCTTATTATCCGAAATTCCCGCTAAACGCTAGCCACCGATCTAAAGGGGCCGGGGTCAGGCGGCCTCGAGCCTGATGGCGCAGTACTTGAATTCAGGGATCTTGCCGAAGGGGTCGAGCGCCTCGTTGGTCAGCAGGTTGGCCGCGGCCTCGTGGTAACAGAACGGGATGAAGACTTCGCCTTTCTTGAGCGCAGCGTCGGGGCGCGCGTAAGCGCGGATCTCGCCACGCCGCGTGCGCGCGACGATTTCGTCGCCGGCCGCAACCCCGAGATTTTTCAGGTCCTCCGCATTTACGTAGATCACCGGCACCGGCTCGATCGCATCCAGCACGCTGGCACGGCGAGTCATCGAACCGGTATGCCAGTGCTCGAGCTGGCGCCCGGTGATCAGGATCAACGGGTACTCGTCGTCGGGCCGCTCGTCCGGCGGGATCGACTTCGCCGCCACCAGCTTTGCGCGGCCGTTCGCGGTCGGGAAATCCTCGACGAATACGACACTCTGCCCCGGATCGTTCTCGTCCTTGCAGGGGTAGGTGACCGACGCAGCCTCGTTCAGGCGCTCCCAGGTGATGCCGGTGATGCTCGGCATCGCGCCGCGCATCTCGTCGTATACCTCGGAGACATGCTGGTAATTCCAGTCGAGACCGAGACCCTTGCCGATATCGCGGATGATCCACAGATCCTGGCGCGCTTCGCCCGGCAGCGGCACCGCGGCCTTGCCCAGTTGCACACGACGGTCGGTGTTGGACACGGTGCCGTCCTTTTCCGCCCAGCCCGAGGCCGGCAATATGACGTCGGCAAAAGCCGCCGTTTCGGTCAAAAACATGTCCTGCAACACCAGGTGCTCGAGCGCTGCCAGCGCCGCGCGCGCGTGGTTCAGGTTGGGATCGGACATCGCCGGGTTCTCGCCCATGATATACATGCCGCGGATCCGCCCTTCCAGCACCGCGTGCATGATTTCGACCACGGTCAGGCCCGGTTTCCTGTCGAGCTCGGCATTCCAGTACTGGCTGAAAAAGGCGTTGGCCTCGGGATTGTCGACGCGGCGGTAGTCCGGAAACATCATTGGTATGAGCCCGGCGTCGGACGCACCCTGCACGTTGTTCTGCCCGCGCAGCGGATGCAAACCGGTGCCCGGGCGGCCGACCTGGCCGGTGATCATCGACAGCGCGATCAGGCAGCGCGAATTGTCGGTACCGTGGATGTGCTGCGAAATACCCATGCCCCAGAAGATCATCGAGGCCCTGGCGGTGGCGAACAGGCGCGCGACTTCGCGCAGCGTGGATGCATCGATACCGGTGACAGCGGCCGTTTTTTCCGGGCTGTAGTCCGCTACGTTGGCTTTCAAGGTTTCGTAATCGGTGGTGCGCTCGGCGATGAACCTGTCATCGGTGAGCCCTTCCTCGATGATCACGTGCAGCATCGAATTCAACAGAGTCACGTCGCTCGATGCGTTGAACTGCAGGTGGTGGCTGGCGTGGCGCGCAATCTCGGTTTTGCGCGGATCCATCAGGATCAGCTTCTTGCCATCGCGGATTGCGTTCTTCATAAAGGTCGCGGCGACCGGGTGATTGGTGGTCGGGTTGGAGCCGATCACCAGGAACACCTCGGCGTGCTTGACGTCTTCGACCTGGTTCGACACCGCGCCGGAGCCGATACCCTCGAGCAGGGCGGCGACGCTGGAGGCGTGACACAGGCGCGTACAGTGATCGACGTTGTTGGTGCCGAAACCGACGCGCACCAGCTTCTGGAACAGATAGGCTTCCTCGTTCGAGCCCTTGGCCGAGCCGAAGCCGGCCAGGCCGGCGCCACCAGACTCCTGCCGGATACGCCGCAGGCCGCCGACGGCGAGCTCCATCGCTTCTTCCCAGCTTGCCTCGCGGAACATCTTCGATGGATCGGACGGGTCAAAATGTTCATTCAGACCCTTGGGCACACCCTGCTTGCGGATCAACGGCTTCAGCAGCCGCTGCGGGTGATTGACGTAGTCGAAACCGTAGCGCCCCTTGACGCACAGGCGGCTGAAATTGGCCGGTCCGTTACGGCCCTCGACGCGCAGAATCCTGTCGTCCTTGACGTGGTAGCTGAGCAGGCAGCCGACGCCGCAGTAGGGACAGACCGAATCGACCTTGCGGTCGGCCTCGACCAGGTGCGCGCCGCTGGCGTTGCTGAGCGCGCCGGTCGGGCAGGCGGCGACGCACTCGCCGCAGGCGACGCAGGTGGATTCGCCCATCGGATCGCCGATATCGAACACGATCTCGGCGTGATGGCCGCGCTTCGCCAGGCCAATGACGTCGTTCACCTGGGTTTCGCGGCAGGCGCGCAGGCAGCGCGTGCACTGGATGCAGGCGTCCAGGTTGACCGCGATCGCCGGATGCGACAGATCCGCCCGGGGTTGATGGCGCGGCTTGAAGCGCGGCTTGGTCACGTCGAGTTTGTTGGCCCAGTAGCCGAGCTCGTTGTCCAGCGTGTAGGACTGTTCAGGCATATCCGACAGCAAAAGCTCGAGCACCATTTTCTGTGATTTCAGCGCGCGCTCGTTGTCCGACTTGACCACCATGCCGGGCTTCGGGTTGCGGCAGCAGCTTGGCGCCAGCACGCGCTCGCCGTCGATCTCGACCACGCAGGCGCGACAGTTGCCGTCGGCGCGCAGGCCCTCGGTGTAGCACAGGTGCGGGATCTCGGTGCCGGTGCGCTCGGCCGCCTGCAGGATGGTCTCGCCCGGCAGCGCTTCGACCGACTGGCCGTTCAGCGTGAATTCGATGGTTTCGAAGATGGTATCCGGGTTAGCAGCCATTATTGATTCTCCTCGATTCCCAGCTCATGGGGGAAATACTTGATGACCGACAGGATCGGGTTGGGCGCCGCCTGACCGAGGCCGCAGATCGATGCATCCGCCATCACTTCGCACAAGTCATTCAGTTGATCGATATCCCAGGTTTCCTGCTGCATCAGGTGGACTGCTTTCTCGGTGCCGACGCGGCATGGCGTGCACTGGCCGCAGGATTCGTGCGCGAAGAATTTCATCGTGTTCAATGCGGCATGGCGCGCGCTGTCCTGGTCCGACAGCACGATGATCGCCGCCGAGCCGATAAAGCAGCCGTATTCCTGCAGCGTGTCGAAATCGAGCGGAATGTCGCCCAGCGATGCCGGCAGGATTCCGCCCGAGGCGCCGCCCGGAAAGTAGCCGTAGAAGCGATGTCCGTCGGGCATGCCGCCGCAGTACTGCTCGATGAGTTCCCGGATCGTGATGCCGGCCGGGGCGAGGTGAACGCCGGGCTTGTTGACCCTGCCGGACACCGAGAAACTGCGCAATCCGCGGCGGCCGTTGGCGCCCTGGGAGTCGAACCATTCGGGACCCTTCTCGACTACATCCCGAACCCAGTGCAGCGACTCGCAATTGTGTTCCAGCGTCGGCTTGCCGAACAGGCCGACCTCGGCGACGTAGGGCGGGCGCAGCCGCGGCATGCCGCGCTTGCCTTCGATCGATTCGATCAGTGCCGATTCCTCGCCGCAAATATAGGCGCCCGCACCGCGCCGTAATTCGATCGGCGGCAGCTCGTAGCCCGACTTGCTCCTGAGTTCGTCGAGGGCGATATTCAGATTATCGATCACGGAGGGATACTCGTCGCGCACATAGATATAGCAGGCATCGATGCCGACAACCTGCACCGCGATCAACATGCCCTCGAGGAAGCGGTGGGGATCCTTGAGCAGGTAGAGCCGGTCCTTGAATGTACCCGGCTCGCCCTCGTCGGTATTGACGACGCAGAGCCTCGGCGCCGGCTGGTCACGCAAAATGTGCCATTTGCGCCCGACCGGGAAACCCGCACCGCCAAGACCGCGCAGCTGCGAGCTTTCAAGCTTCTCCAGCACCGATTCGGCGGTGATTTCACCGGCGAGCAGGCGCTCGTACAACTGGTAGCCGCCCCCGGCGCGGTAACTGTCGTAATCGATGCTACCTTGCGGCAGCGGCTGACGCGTGTTGCCCGCAGCAACCTCGACCGAGACCCTGTCCGCGGTCGCGTTTTCAATGGTGTTGCGTCCGACCACGGCAATCGGAGCGTAATCGCAGCGCCCGACGCAGGGTACACGCTGTACGCGCACACCGTCACCGAGAGAGGCCTCGAGCGCAGCGATCAAATCCTCAGAACCCGCCATTTCGCAGCTCACCGAATCGCACACGCGCACGGTAAGCGGCGCCGGAGGGGTTTCACCTTCGCGCACCACGTCGAAGTGATGGTAAAAGCTCGCGACTTCGTAGACCTCGGTCATCGACAGGCGCATTTCGTGCGCAAGCGCGGCGATGTGCGCGGCCGACAGGTGTTTAAACTTGTCCTGGATCTTGTGCAGATGCTCGATCAACAGGTCACGGTCGCGCGGTTCGTCACCAAGCAGTCCCTGCACTTCCAGCAGCGCGTTGAGATCGACCACCCGGCCCTTGGGCTTGCCACGGCGTCCCTGCTTACGATTATCGACCACGGCGGCGTTCTGCTCAGGTTGTGACATATATCTTCTCTACAGTTGATCGGTGTTTAAAAACAAAAACCCCGCTTATTGCGAGCGGGGAAAAGTTTAACCCAAGGAGGAGCTTACAAAAACACGATATTGCGCCACAACGGCACCTTAATGCGCCATTACCGTAATGATATTGGTGTTGCTCAACAGGTGACTGGTGACGCCACCGAACAGTCGCTGGCGCGTGCGCGTGTGACTGAAACCGCCGACCACGAGGAACTCCGCGCCGATCTCGGCGCAGCTGCTCAATATTTTCTTGCCGACGTTGGTACCCTGGCCGGTTACCACGTGGTAATCGGCCTTGCAGCCGTGCCACTTGAGGTAGTCGGTCACCGCGGCGACACTGGACTCGCGTTTCTTCGATACCAGCACGGTCACTTTTTTCATTTGCGTGAGCCACGGCAGGGTCATGCTGAGCGCACGGCTGGCCTCGACGCTGTCATTCCAGCCGATCGCCGCATGGTCGACCTTGTGCGGCTGCCATTCCGGCGCGGGCGGCACGATCAATACGGGCCGACCCGAGTGCATCATCAGCGACTCGTGCAGCTCGCCGACGCCGGGACCACCGATTTTTCCGGTTCGCGGCCGCATCATCGCGATTACGTCGACCAGGCGCGATTCCTGCACCAGCACCGTTTCGGCATCGCCCTCGTAGAGGTGCAACGACGCGGTAACCTGCGCCGCCGCGGAAGGCTTCTGTGTCTTCTTGACGCCGCTCTCGGCAATAAAGGCGTTGAATTGCCCGCGCACGGTATCGGTAATCGCGCTCGCCGCGCGCGCGCTCATCTCGACGAAATCCTTGCGATAGGCGGCCGGCAAACCGCTGAACATAAACGGTTCGCTGCTTTGCTCGGCGATATGTACTACCTTGATGTGCGCGTTGAAACGCTCGGCTACCACCAGCGCGGTATACAATGCCTCGGCGCTGGAATCCGAGCCGTCCAGGGGTACCAGGATAATCTTGATCATCTGAATAAACCTCGCATTAGAAGAGACCCTGTATCAGGCCATCGTCATCGATATGGATCTTGTCGGCGGCGGGTACCCGCGGCAAGCCCGGCATGGTCATGATTTCGCCACAGACGAATACCAGGAAGCCGGCGCCGGCAGACAGGCGCACCTCGCGTATCGGCACCACGTGGCCGCTGGGCGCGCCTTTCAGGTTCGGGTCGGTGGAAAAGCTGTACTGGGTCTTGGCCACGCAGATCGGCAGGTTGCCGAAACCGGAATTCTGGAATTGCTCGATCTGGTTTCGCACCTTCTGGTCGGCAGCGATGTCGTCGGCGCCATAGATTTTGGTGGCGATGGTGCGCATCTTTTCCCACAGGGGCATGTCGTCCGGGTACAGCGTTTTGAACTCGGCCGTGCCCTCGTCGATCATGCCGACCACGTGTTGCGCCAGCTTCTCGGTACCGGCGCCGCCGTCGGCCCAGTGGGTGCAGTCGATTGCGGTCGAGCCCAGCTCGCTCGCGACCTCGCGCACCCTGGCAACCTCGGCGTCGCTATCGGCGCTGAAGCGATTGATCGCTACCACCACCGGTACGCCGTAGGACTTGAGGTTACTAATGTGTCGCGCCAGGTTGCTGCAGCCGTCGGCCACGGCCTGTACGTTCTCCTTGTCGAGATCCTCCTTGCCGACACCACCGTGCATCTTCAGCGCGCGTATCGTCGCTACCAACACGACCGCATCCGGGCTCAGGCCCGCGCTGCGGCACTTGATGTCGAAGAATTTTTCCGCGCCGAGATCAGCGCCGAAGCCCGCCTCGGTGACCACGTAGTCGGCGAGCTTGAGCGCGGTCGTGGTCGCGATGACGGAGTTACAGCCGTGCGCGATGTTGGCGAAGGGTCCGCCGTGGATGAAGGCCGGGTTGTTCTCCAGCGTCTGCACCAGGTTCGGCGCGATCGCATCCTTCAGCAGCACCGCCATCGCGCCGGGCGCGTTGACCGCGTCGGCGGTGATCGGCTGCAGCTCGCGGTTGTAGCCGATGATTATCTTGCTGAGCCGCTGCTGCAGGTCTTCGAGATTCTTCGACAGGCAGAAAATCGCCATCACCTCGGAAGCGACGGTGATGTCGAAGCCATCCTCGCGCGGAAAGCCGTTGCCGGGTCCGCCGAGTGAATTGGCAATGCTGCGCAACGCGCGGTCGTTCATATCGACCACCCGGCGCCAGGCGATGCGGCGCGAATCCAGTCCCGCGGCATTGCCCCAGTAAATGTGGTTATCGATCAACGCTGACAGCAGGTTGTGCGCGGCGCCGATGGCATGGAAATCGCCGGTGAAATGCAGGTTGATGTCTTCCATCGGGATCACCTGCGCGTGACCGCCGCCCGCCGCTCCGCCTTTCATGCCGAAGCAGGGACCGAGGCTCGGCTCGCGCAGGCACACGATCGACTTCTTGCCGATGCGCGACAGGCCGTCGTGCAGTCCCACCGAGGTGGTGGTCTTGCCCTCGCCGGCCGGCGTCGGCGTGATCGCGGTCACCAGGATGAGCTTGCCGTCCGGCCTGTCCTGCAGGCTGGCGATGTATTCCGGGTCGATCTTCGCCTTGGTTTTTCCGTAAGGCATCAGCGCTTCGTCGGGAATACCCGCTTTTGCCGCGATGTCGACAATAGGCAGCGCCGTTGCCGCGCGCGCTATTTCTATGTCACTCATTCCTCATCTTCCCGGACCGGTATACCAGTCTGTTGTGTTCGCCTGCCTGTTTCACGCTTAACTGCCCAGTCTCGAGCCGACCTCGATCCCTGCCGTCGCCGCATATTCGGCGGCGCCCAGCTTACCGGCATCCGCACGTACTTTCATGATGCGAATGGCACCATCGGCGGTCGCCACCACCACGCCGCCATCGTCGACGGCGAGCACGCTGCCGGGCGCACCGCTAGCGTCGGTCCTGCGGCTGTCGAAAATCTTGACCTCGGCACCGTCGAATGTGGTCCAGGCGCCCGGCTGCGGATTGGCGCCGCGAATCAGGTTATATACCTCGTCGCTCGGCTTGCTCCAGTCGATCTGCACGTCTTCCTTGCGGCACCAGCCCTCGTAGCTGCCGGCGTCCGGGTCCTGCGCCTCGCGCGGCGCGTTGCCGGCGCGCACCAGTTCGATGGCTTCCATCATCGCCTCGACGCCGAGCGGATACAGCTTGTTGAAGTAGACCGAGCCGAGCGTATCGTCGGGCTCGATGTCCACCTCTTTCTGCAACAGGATCGGTCCGGTATCGAGACCGTTGTCGGGCCAGAAGATCGACAGCCCGGTCTTCTTCTTGCCCATGATGATCGGCCAGTTGATCGAACTCGGACCCTTGTGCCAGGGCAATAGCGACGGGTGATACTGAATCGAGCCGTATTTCGGCACGTTGAGCGCCTCCTCGGGAACGAACAGCAACACGTAGGCCATCACGCACAGATCGGCGTCGTGACTGCCGAGCTGTTTCCAGACCTCGGGATTTTTATAAGATTCGGGCTGATAAATCGGCAGGCCCTGCTCCATTGCGTATTCCTTCAGCGGGTCGAGCGGACGGCCTTCCTTGTCGGGCGCGCAATATACCGCGACGACCTCGTCGACGCCCCTGTCGAGGATAGCTTCAAGCACGGATTTTCCGTAAGCCTGTTGCCCGTGTACGATCAATCTCATTTACTTCCTCCTGTCATTGCTGTCATTGCGGACCCCGAGGACCTGAAGGCGCAGCGAAGCGAGCCTTCAAAGTTTGCTTCGTCGGCTGAAGCCTCCTCGCAACGACGCATCGGTTGACTCCTGTTCAAACCACGCCGGATTCCTGCAGCGCGGCGATTTCGTCCGCGCTGTAACCGAGCACATCGGCCAGAATTTCGGCGGAATGCTCGCCCAGCAGCGGCGAGCGCTCGACCACCACGTCGTTGTCCGACAGCTTCACCGGACAACCGACCGACAGATAGGGCCCGCGCTCGGGATGATCGACCTCGACGATGGTGCCGGTCTCGCGCAGCGACTGCTCCTCGGCGAGTTCCTTCATCGACAAAATCGGGCCCACCGGAATATCCAGCGGGTTACAGATTTCCATGACCTCGTATTTAGTCTTGGTCATGGTCCATTCCTCGATGGCGCCAAAAATCTCGTTCAGGTGCGGCAGGCGCGCCGGTGGTGTGGCGAAGCGCTCGTCTTCCTTCCATTCCGGCCTGCCGATCACGTCGCAGATGCGCTGCCATACGGCCGCCTGGGTAATGAAATAGGTGTAAGCGTCGGGGTCGGTCTCCCAGCCCTTGCACTTCAGGATACGGCCAGGCTGACCGCCACCCGAATCGTTACCCGCGCGCGGCGTAGCCTCACCGAAGGGGATGCCCTCGCCGTACTGCGAGTATTCCTTCAACGGCCCGGCTTTCAGGCGCTGCTGATCGCGCAGCTTGACGCGGCACAGGTTCAACACCCCATCCTGCATTGCCGCCAGCACCTTCTGCCCGCGTCCGGTCTTGTCGCGATGGATCAGGGCCGCGAGAATACCGAAGCCGAGGTGCAGGCCCGTGCCGGAATCGCCGATCTGCGCGCCGGTGACCAGTGGCAGGCCATCGCGAAAACCGGTGGTCGAGGCGGAGCCGCCGGCACACTGAGCGACATTTTCGTAGACCTTGCAGTCTTCGTACGGACCCGGCCCAAAGCCTTTCACCGAGGCCATGATCATGCGCGGATTCAGTTCCTGGATGCGCTCCCAGCTGAACCCCATGCGATCCAGCGCACCCGGTGCGAAATTCTCCACCAGCACATCACAGGTCTTTATCAGGCGCTCCAGAACTTCCTTGCCGCTTTCATCCTTTGTGTTCAGCGTCAGCGAGCGCTTGTTGTGGTTGAGCATGGTGAAGTAAAGACTGTCGGCGCCTTCCACATCGACCAGCTGCTTGCGCGTGGCGTCACCGACACCGGGACGCTCCACCTTGATGACATCGGCGCCCATCCACGCCAGCAACTGCGTACAGGTGGGACCAGACTGGACGTGGGTGAAATCCAGGATCTTGATGTGGTCTAAAGGTTTGGACATTACTTACCTCAAAAATTAAATATGTGAATAAAAAAGTTACTTGTACATGGTCTGCGCCTTGGTGCCCGGCGCATACTCGTTCGGGTCTACCCAGACGTTGACCACGGCGCACTTGCCGGTTTTGGCGATCGCCTCGCGCGCGCGCTGCAGCGCGGGTTGAATCTGTTTCGCCTCGTGCACTTCCTCGCCATAGCCGCCGATCATCTGGCCGAACTGCGAGAACGGCACGTCGCCGAGCTTGTTGCCGACGTCGCCGCGCTCCTGGCCGTACTTGGCGAGCTGACCGTAACGAATCTGGTTCATCGCCGAGTTGTTGCCGATCACCGCGAGGTAAGGCGCACCGAAGCGCTGTGCGGTTTCCATGTCGAAGGACGTCATGCCGAAGGCGCCATCGCCGTACAGGCAGACGACTTCCTTGTGCGGATGCGCGAGCTTGGCCGCCATCGAGAAACCGGTGCCGACGCCGAGCGAACCGAGCGCACCGGGATCCATCCACTGGCCGGGGTTGCGCGGGCGCACCGCCTGCGCGGAAATAGTGACAATGTCACCGCCATCGCCGATATAAATCGTGTCTTCACCGAGAAACTCGTTGATTTCATAGGCCAGGCGGTAGGGGTGAATCGGGTTCTGGTCGGTGGTGAACATCGGCATCAGCTTTTCCAGTTTGGTCGCCTCGATGCCGCGCAATTCCTCCATCCACTTTTGCCGCTGCTGACGCGCGCCCTTGTCGATGCGCCCCGAAGCGGCCTGCGCGACGGCGGACAGAATCGCGCCGGGATCGCCGGCGAGACCGAGGCTGATGTCGCGGTTCTTGCCGACCGTGGCGTAGCTCTGGTCGATCTGCACCAGGATCGCGTCCTTCGAGATGCGCTTGCCGTAACCCATGCGGAAATCGAACGGCGTGCCGACGATCAGGATCACATCGGCATTCTTGAATGCATCCGAGCGCGTGCGGTCGAAGTGATGCGGATCGTCCTGCGGCAACATGCCGCGGCTGGCGCCGTTCATGTAGGCCGGGATATCGAGCGCACGCACGAAATCGATCGCCGCCTGCGCGCTGCCGGAAACCCAGACCTGCTGGCCGAACAGAACCGCGGGGCTCTTCGATTTCACCAGGATATCGGCCAGCTTTTCGATGTCGGCCGGATCGCCGATCGATTTGGTCGAGGCGCGGTAGTGGCCGGGCTCGGGGATCACCGCGCTTTCGATCGGAATCTCGCGATCGAGGATATCGCGCGGAATCTCGAGGTAGGACGGCCCGTAGGCGCCGTTGAAGCATTCGCGCGCGGCCATCGACACCATGTCGGCGACGCGCTCGGTAGAGAACACGCCGGAAGCGAACTTGGTGATCGGCGTCATCATGTCGACGTGCGGCAGGTCCTGCAGCGAACCCATCTTGTGCTGGGTCAGCGAACTCTGCCCGCCGATGTGCAGGATCGGGCTCTCCGAGCGGAACGCGGTGGCGATACCGGTGACCGCGTTGGTACAACCGGGGCCCGCGGTAGTCACCACGCAACCCAGCTTGCCGGTTTGCCGCGCATAGCCGTCGGCGGCATGCGCCGCGGTCTGTTCGTGGCGTACGTCGACGATGCGAATACCCTCGTCGAGACAGCCGTCGTAGATATCGATGATGTGTCCGCCGCACAGGGTGAAGATGGTATCGACACCTTCGGCCTTGAGCGCCTTGGCGACCAGGTGTCCACCCGATATCACCGAGCCGTCCTTGGTTTTAGCCTTCAGGGTATCCGTTGCGGTATCCGATACCGGTGCCTTGTCTGCTACAGTTGCCATTTTCTTACCTCTATCGTTTTGCGGACCGGTATCGACATGCAATAGCCGGTCCAGGATTTTTACTGCGACCGGTGGATACCGGCGCGGTCGATCGTGTCAATCCAGGTAATTGACATAACGTTCAATGTGCTTGGCGAGTTCGAGCGCGTGATCGCGCACCAGTTGCTCTGCGTGGTAAGCGTCGCGTTCCTCGATCGCCTCGATGATGCGGCTGTGATCCATCACCGATTGCGCCACCCGGTCACGATCCTTGATGGTGCTGGCGCGAATCGCGCGCATATGAAAAAACAGCTGGTTCGCCATTTGCGTAATCAGCCCGGAGTGCCCGAGGCGAATGATGGTCTGGTGGAATTCGATGTTGGTATCCGAATATTCATCGATGTGCGCGCGCGCGTTAGCGCCGTCGAAGGTCGAAAATTTGTTGCGCAGTCCGGCAATCTCCGCGTCGCTGGCGCGGCTGGTCGCAAGGCGCGCGGCCATGCTTTCGAGCGCCGCCCAGACATCGACGATATCAAGAATCTCCTGCTTGCTTTTACGCACCACGAAGGCGCCGCGGCGCGCGATGTTTTCCACTATGCCTTCCTGCTCGAGGCGCGAGATTGCTTCCCGCACCGGCGTGCGGCTGACGCCGAGCTGCTCGCCGAGCGCGCGCTCATCGAGGCGGATCGGCTCTGGGCTGTCGTAGATATCCATATGTCCGATCAGTTCGCGCAGGGCCTCGTAGACCTGGATCTTGAGGCCCTTGGATTGCTCCAGCGGCACTATGCCCGGCAGGCTCATGCGCGGATACCGTTCGCTATTGACTTACTTGCCATGAATCGCCTACCCACTCACCGCTTTCGGCCCGCGCAAGCGAACGTAGATGATTTTCAGCAGCGGCAAGAACAGCAGGATAAGCGCGGCGATCATGATCGGACCAGCGTAGGCGCGCGTGAAGAAGATCGAAAACTCGCCATCGCTGATGATCAGCGACTGGCGCAGCGCCGGCTCGGCCAGCGGCCCGAGCACGATCGCCAGCACCGCGGGTGCGAGCGGGTAATCGAGCTTGCGCATCAGGTAGCCGACGATGCCGAAAATAATCATCAACCAGACGTCGTGCATCGATTCGGTCGGCGCGTAACCGCCGATCAGGCACAACACGAAAATGATCGGCGCCAGGATCGTAAACGGCGTCTTCAGGATCTTGATAAACACCGGGATGAAGGCCAGGTTGATGATGACCGCAAACAGGTTGGCCGCGTACAGCGACGCGATCAGGCCCCAGACGAATTCGCTGTGGTCGGTGAACAGCCGCGGGCCGGGCTCCAGGCCCCAGATGACCATGCCGCCGAGCAGGATGGCAGTTGTCGGCGAGCCGGGGATGCCGAGCGTCAGCATCGGCAGCATCGAGCCGGTGCTCGCGGCGTTGTTGGCGGACTCCGGTGCACATACGCCCTCGACCGCGCCCTTGCCGAATTTTTCGGGCTCATTGGATATCTGCTTGGCGATACCGTAGGCCATCAGCGATCCGGGCGTGGCGCCGGCCGCCGGCAGAATACCGACGAAATAGCCGAGCACCGATCCCATCAACAGCGTTTTCCAGGTTCCCACCAGCTCGCGCAGGTTAGCCATGGTGCGCTTGACCGTGACGGTCGCCTCCGACAGCATGCTTTCACCGCCGCCGAGGGCATGTTCCTCGACCGTCCACAGCATCTCGCCGATACCGTAGATGCCGATCGCGAGCACCAGGAAGTTGACGCCGTGCAGGAAACCGGTGATGTCCCACAGCACCAGGCGCGGCTCACCGGAAATGATGTCGAAACCGATCGCGCTCAGCACCAGGCCGATCGCGATAGAAAAAATTGTCTTGAAAATATCGTCGCCGCCAAGCCCGACGAAGGTGGCGAAGGCCAGCATCATCAGCGCGAACTCTTCCGGCGCACCGAACACCAGCGCGACGTGCGCCAGCGGTGGAGCGAAAAAGGTAAACAGCACGACCGAGATCGAACCGCCGACAAACGAGGCCACCGCGGCAGCCGTCAGCGCCTTGTCGGCCAGTCCCTGCTTCGCCAGCGGCCGGCCGTCGAAGGTCGTCGCCACGGCCGTCGACGCCCCGGGTATACCGAGCATGATCGACGAAATGGCGCCGCCGTACATCGCGCCGTAATAAATCGCCGCGAGAAATATGATGGCGCCGGTCGGCGGCACCAGGAACGTCAGCGGCAACAGGATCGCAACACCGTTGACCGAACCGAGGCCGGGCATCGCGCCAATGAATAATCCGAGTGCACAACCGCCAATGATCAGCGCCAGGTTGAGCGGCTCGAAGACGATCAGAAAACCACTGCCGAGAAGCTGTAATGTCTCTAACATTTATCTGTCCTTATTCAACAATGCCCAGGAAAATCAATCGGCTAAAAAAACATCTTGTAGAGCGGCAGGAATAACGGCTCGGTGATTCCCTTGGGCAGGATGATTTTCAGCGTGATCTCGAAGAAGTAAAAAATGACCACGGGTATCAGGATCGACAGGGTTCCGGATAATAACCACGAATGACGCCCGAGGACACGCAGGTAGAAAATCAGAAACAGCGGTAGCGCGCCGTAGATACCAATGAATGAAAACAGCGCCACGGTGACAATCAGCGAGGCTGCAACCGCGGCCACATCCATCAGTACGTGCGACTGAATGTATACCCTGGTCGAGCTTGCGATTGGCCCATGCTTGCGGAACCAGTTGAACAGAATCCCGAGGCAGGAAATCAGCATGATGGCCGACAGCCAGAATGGCCAGGTGCCACCGCCAGGGCCGGATCCCTTGATCCAGCCAACAGGTAACTCGTAACTTTTAACCATCAGGTAGATAGAGAAGGCCCCCATCATGAGTGCCATCAACAATTCTGCAGTTCTGACCGTCATGACCCGGGACCCCCCCTATCTACGCTGATTGGAATAATTACAGGACTATTTCAAAACGCCCATGTTCTTGAGCATGGTTTCATGCACGTCGCGTTCCTTCTTCCAGTAGGCCATCAATGCGTCACCGGTAAGGAACTCACCCTGCAGGCTCTTCTTGGCGAGATAATCCTGCCACTTGGGAGAGTCGTATACCTTGCGGAAAAGATCCTGGTAGTAGGCGGCTGCTTCCTTGCTCATGCCCGGCGCGCCGACCACGGTGCGTTGCATGTAATAGACATAGTCCTTGCCAAGCTCCTTGAAAGTCGGAGTATTCGGGAACAGCGGCAGGCGCTCGTCGGTGAACGCAGCTATCGGCTTGGTGGCTCCAGCTTCGTAGAAACCCAGTTGCTCGGACGGGTTATTGACCGTGGAATCGGCATTGTTACCGGCGAGTTCCTTGGCAACCTTGCCGCCACCCTTGTAGGGCACGTATTTCATTTTCAGGCCATAGGCGGTGTTCAGGAAGTCGGTCAACAGGTTGTCTTCCGAGTTCTTGCCGGTGCCGGCCATGATCCAGTCGCTGCCCTTGGCCTTGGCGGCCTTGACGAAGTCCTCGATGTTGTTGATGTCTTTACGATCTGAATTGACCCACAGCAGGAAGGTATCCTCCGCCATGCGCCCGATCGGGGTAAAGGTCGTGATATCCACTCCGAGACCCGGCTGACGCAGGGGCGTGGTGTAGAAGCTGTTGAGGGTAAACATGATGGTGTAGTCGTCGCCCTTCTTGCCATTGACGTGAACCAGCGCTTCCGCGCCTGAACCGCCGGGCTTGTTGACCGGGGTGAACGGAACCGGCGCCAGGTTTTCCGAAGCGATGATGCTCTGAATGAACCGGACCGCCTTGTCCGCGCCACCGCCTTTACCCGCCATGACGACGAATTCAACCGGTTTTTGCGGCTCCCAGGCATGACCGAGAACCGGCATACCCGCGAGAATGGCGCTGACGCCTAGCGCACAGGCCACTTTGCTGAGAGTGTGTTGTGTTTTAAACATTACGTTGATGCTCCTCGTTGATTAAGGCCTAGTCCGGCCTGCTTGTCATGCCTCTGACCTTGGGATGCAGAGACACCCTGCGCCGGATTCCTGGGTCAGGAAACCCGACTTCCCGACACCGGAATCCGATTTCGGGCCAATCCGTATATCATTTATCAACTCCGATATCGAATCATTTTCCGATTATACAGCCCTTATATTTACCGGGCCTTAACCTGTTTTTATTTTGGTATACAATATACCAGTTACGACTGTATAACATCGTCGAATTCGATGCAAAGATTTTTTAACCAGCGTCGATAGCCTGCCGCTTACTTCTGCATGGCCTCCAGCATCAGCTTGCCCATATCCGACGGATTGCGCGTCACGCTCACTCCGGCCGCCTCGAGCGCGGCGATTTTCTCATCGGCGGTACCCTTGCCGCCAGCAATGATGGCTCCGGCATGGCCCATGCGCTTGCCCGGTGGCGCCGTTACGCCGGCGATGAATCCGACCACCGGCTTGGTCATATTGTCGGCGATCCATTCGGCACAGGCTTCCTCATCGGTGCCGCCGATTTCACCGCACATGACGACGCCATCGGTATCGGGGTCATCGTTGAACATCTTCATCACGTCGAGGTGCTTCAGCCCGTTTACCGGGTCACCGCCGATACCGACGCAGGTGGATTGCCCGAGCCCGAGCTTGGTCAACTGATCGACCACTTCGTAGGTCAGCGTGCCCGAGCGCGACACCACGCCGATGCGCCCCTTCCTGTGGATGTAGCCCGGCATGATACCGATCTTGATTTCTTCCGGAGTGATAACGCCCGGGCAGTTGGGACCTACCAGGATGCTGCTCGAACCGCGCATGCGATCGCGGGTCAGAATCATGTCCTTCACCGGGATGCCCTCGGTGATGCAGATCACCACTTCGATGCCGGCGTCGACGGCCTCGTCGATGGCGGCGGCGGCGAAAGGCGGCGGCACGTAGATCACCGAAACGTTGCAGTTGGTTGCGGCGCGGGCCTCGGCGACGCTGTCGTAGACCGGAACGCCCTCGACCACCTCGCCACCTTTTTTGGGCGTGACGCCGGCGACATAACAGTTCTTACCGTTGGCGTATTCGATCGAATGGTGTGTGTGGAACATGCCCGTCTTGCCGGTGATACCCTGGGTCACCACGCGCGAATCCTTGTTGATGAGTATCGACATGTCTAGGCTCCTGCCGCGGCTGCGGACACTTTTTCGGCCGCGTCGGCCATGGTGGTTGCAGCGATCACGGAGATACCGGAATCGGCCAGTATCTGGCGTCCGCGTTCGACGTTGGTGCCCTCCAGTCGCACCACCAGCGGCACGCTCAGATCCACCTCGCGTGCGGCATTCACCAGTCCCTCGGCGATGACGTCGCAGCGCATGATGCCGCCGAAGATATTGACCAGTATCGCTTTCAGGTTCCTGTTCTTGAGCATCAGCTTGAACGCCTCGGTCACCTGCTCGGTGGTGGCACCGCCGCCGACATCGAGAAAGTTAGCCGGCGAAGCCCCGTAAAGCTTGATGATGTCCATCGTCGCCATGGCAAGCCCGGCGCCGTTCACCAGGCAACCGATGGTGCCGTCCAGCGAGATGTAGTTGAGACCGAATTTCGCGGCCTCGATTTCATCCGGATCCTCCTCGTCGAGATCGCGCAGGTCCTTGAGCTCCGGATGGCGAAACATGGCGCTGTCGTCGAAGTTGATCTTAGCGTCCAGCGCGATCACGCGGCCGTCACTGGTGACGATCAGCGGGTTGATCTCGGCGAGCGAGGCGTCCTTGTCCCAGAAAGCCTGGTACAGCGCCTGGATCAGCTTGCCCGCCTCGGGAACGAGATTGGCGGCGATGCCGATCTTGCCGGCCAGCCCTTCGGCTTCTGCCGTGGTCAGCCCGGTCTTCGGATCGACCGAGACCTTGTGAATCAGTTCGGGGGTTTCCTCGGCGACGGTTTCGATCTCGGTACCACCCTCGGAGCTCGCCATCACCGTCACCCGCTGGCTGGTGCGATCAACCACCAGGCCGAGGTATAGCTCATCCTGGATCGGCGCACCCTCCTCGACCAGCAGCCGCTTGACCACCTTGCCCTCGGGACCGGTCTGGTGCGTCACCAGGGTCATGCCGAGAATTTCGCTGGCGTGAGCGCGCACTTCATCGAGGCTGTTGGCGAGCTTGACGCCGCCGCCCTTGCCACGGCCACCAGCATGGATCTGTGCCTTGACGACCCATTTTTCACCGCCGATTTCTTCGGCAGCGGCGACCGCTTCGTCGACCGAAAAACAGGCTTTGCCGCGGGGTATCGCGACGCCGTATTCGGCCAGAATGGCCTTGCCCTGATACTCGTGAATTTTCATCGTGCGCTCCCCGTCCCCTGAAAATCTGGTATATCGTATACCAGATTACAATGAATGCAACAAAACGCGCGCAAACCAGCGCGCGTTTTCAATAATCGCATGCTGATGGCTCCGATCAAAGCCCCCGGCCGATATTAAATCATCCGGCGGGTTGCCCCACCACCTTGATGCCTTCTTCCTGTACCGTCTTGTTGAGCAGGCTGACCAGCGCATAAACCGTGTTTATCGACGGTGTCGCCACCCCGGTCAGTTCGCCGAGTTCGATGACCACGCCAAGCATGCCGTCGATTTCCAGCGCCTTGCCGACCTCGAGATCCTGCAGCATCGAAGTCTTGTGTTTGCCGACCTTCTCGGCGCCCTCGATGCGCCGCTCCAGCGACACGCGGAAACTGGCGCCAAGCTTTTCCGCGATCTGTTGCGCCTCGGTCATCATCTGCGCCGCCAGCGCGCGCGTCTGCGGAAACTGGCAGATATCCACCAGCGTCGAATGGGTCAGCGCGCTGATCGGGTTGAACGACAGGTTACCCCACAGCTTGAGCCAGATCTCGGAACGGATGTCGGGCAGCACGAAGGATTTGAAGCCGGCTTCGACGAAGGCGTCGCAGATCGCCTGCACGCGCGCGGATTCGCTACCGTCGAGCTCGCCCACCGGGTAGCGGTTGCCCTCGATGTGGCGAATCACGCCGGGTTCATCGATGGTCGCCGCCGGGTAGGCGATACAGCCGATGATGCGATCGGGGTCGATCGCCGCGGCGATGGCGCCATGCGGATCGACGGTGCGCACGATGTTGTTTTCATAGTCACCGGCCAGTTTCTGGAAATACCACCAGGGGATGCCGTTTTGCAGCGTGACGATGACACCGTCGTCGGACAACATGGCCATCAACTTTTCGGCAATCGGCTCTATCTGGTGCGCCTTGACGCCGAGCAACACCAGGTCCTGACCGGTCACTTCGCTCATCTCGGCGGTGGCGAACAGATCGGTAATTACCAGCTCTTCGTCGTTTTCGATGTACTTCAGGCCGTTATTGCGAATCGCCTCGAGATGCGCGCCACGGGCGATGACCGATAACTGGTGTCCAGAATTAGCGAGCTTCGCCGCCATCATGCCGCCGATTGCACCGGCGCCAACCACGCACACTTTCATTTAATTCGCCTCACAGATTTATTTCGCCTCACAGCTTTGGATGGGGTTAAAAAAAACCGGCGCATTCTACGTTAAATCTCCGGGGCACGTCCACGTAGCCGGTCAAATACTTGATAATTCACCCCATCCTCGAATGACCATACCTTAGCGGAAGGCAGTCTCGGGGTATCACCGCAAAAGTGCAGCGCGGCCTGGATGCCGACGGTCCGACGCATCGGCTCCAAGCGAACACAGGGATGATGGGATGAACACCTCTCGTATGATTCGGCGTCGCAATGCGCCATTATTGAAGCTCTACCATCAATAAACA
>Ga0209536_100001229_pt1 | contig 42544 bp, 40 predicted proteins | sample DeeMarSeWOR28_12_FD_187461 | JGI IMG/M metagenome (GOLD analysis project Ga0209536, IMG submission 187461) | Marine sediment microbial communities from White Oak River estuary, North Carolina - WOR-2-8_12 (SPAdes) (version 2) | ecosystem: Environmental > Aquatic > Marine > Intertidal zone >...
CCGAGACATTGATCTCAACTCGGTATTTGGACCCGTGGTCAGACCCTGCGATAAGAACATAATGATAAATTACTCCGACTTCAATGAAAATTTGATGTGCACCTAACGTTTGACAATAATCCGCGCCGGGCGCTAGGCGCGTAAACAAAACTGCGGATTCATGCCACGCTTAGAGGCGTCGGGTTCATTGGGTTGATAGGAGCCGAATATATTTTAGACCGAAACTTGACGATTTTTTTGGGTTGGAGTGTGTGTTATTCCAAGTAGACCATCGATTGATAAATCTTCATCGATGGACGGCCAGTGAATGCCATAGCCCGAAGGTGAAATTTGATAATTATTAGGCTCAGCGTCAGATGCATTTAAGAGTCTAGTCGATAGAGATCTCAAATTAAACGTATAACTCTTGTCATCGATCATGATGTACAAAGTCTCTGATTCGAATTTTATATTTTTAATTCGATGAAAATTAATCATCTTGTTTCCTCGTTTGAAACGTATTCCATTCTTTTTCGATTAGTTCAAAGTACTCAAAAATAATTTTCTTTACAATTCTTTTGTCACGATTGTTCATGTTAAAACTAAATGCTTCGAACACATCAAACTCATCGACGTCAAGCCAATATTTGCATTCCTTTTCTGCTTTTTGAGCATGAATGTGAATTGGTTCATTTCTTTCATTTGCATAAAAAAAGAATCGTCATCCATCAATATAGAGAATAGTCGGCATCGGATGATACTCAGTTTAAGTCATCAAAAAATTAGGCAATTAATTATGCGATTTCAATGAAATATATCTCAGATAGTGATTAAGGCTCCTAACTATTGTTTAAACTGCCACAAGTTCAAAAACTTATAGACATAAGAATTATAAACAATTCGTAAAGCAGAGCAAAAAGATTATTTTTTTGGCATATAAATTGATACTGAGTTTTATAGATATTCCAATTAATATGGGTGCCAGATTAATATCACAGTTTCTTTTATACACCCAAACCGACTATATAAAATATAGTATTTTCTATACCCATGTCAGCGCTGCTTGAATCAGTACAGCAAATATGCAGATTAAAACAGATAAGTTCTAAGACAGAAACAGCCTGCATGACCTGGATTAAACGAACCATAGTGTTTTACAATACGCGTCATCCAAAAGAAATGGGTGAAAATGAAATAAGTACCTATTTAACCCTCCTTGCTGATAAGGCTAAAGTTTCCGCATCCACTCAAAAGCAGGCGTTTAGCGCTTTGCTGTTTCTCTATCGTGATGTCTTGCGGATAAAATTATCCAAAATAAATAATATCTATCGGCCAAAGAGATCACATATGGTCCCTGTGGTTTGCACCACACAGGAAGCCAAGGCAGTACTTAACCAGCTGCACGAAATGAAGAAACGCGTGGCTGGCTTGTTATATGGAGCTGGTTTATGGATTATGGAATGTATAGGTCGCAGAGTGCAAAATGTATATTTTGAATATAAACAAATCTTAATCCGGGATGGAAAGGGTTAATAAGATCAAAAAACGATGTTACCCGAATCCTTGATCTCAATTTTGAAAAACTGGATTGAAAGGATAAATGAATATTTGATCAATTGATTCGATATTCATTAGACTTAATATTTAATGTTTTTGTGTTATTATCATCACCACGATTCTCCGGGCAGATCATCAAACAGGGCATCATCGTTTGAATTGGTTGCGGCTATCAAAATTATAACGCCAAATACGATAATACCGATCAGCCAGAATGTTTCTTCTTTTACCTGTGAATGCGAATAGGAAATCGACGCTATGTCAGATCCGGCCAACTTTACTCTTTGCAATTCGTCATTTACCCTGGCAATCCCATCCAGCGTATCACCTGTAGTGTCACAGAAATGTCATTGTTTTATCTGCCATTCATCTTTGCGCCCGGACCGCTCCGATCTCTTCCCGGCTGTCGGCTGGACATGCTTCTTTTGAGTGTCTGAATCTGTCAACCCAATTGTTATAAACCCCTCATCCGCTATGCTGTTACAAATGTCCAAGGAAAGGCACCGATGTCAACCTGATACAGTCTCATACATGCAGCCAGGATGCATGAATTTCTTATTCCTTTGACATTCTGGTGACATTTTCGGTTTTTCGTCACTATATATTTCTCACAGACGTTGGAGGTAATCATGAAAGAACGCATTATTTTATGCATACTTGGCATCTCCTGTCTGGGGTGTGTGGAATTCGATTGGGGTGATTCTTCTCCTGGCCCGAATGGCCCTGAGCGGCGTCAGGAATATACGAATTATGGGGCACAATTTGTTGTCACGGACTCCATCACCGGCCTCACAATTGAAGCTCCCGTTTGGATCTTCGATTCCGACAACACGAAATATTCTATCTATCAGAATGGGGAAATAACAGTTATCATAAGTGTAAGAACATTTTATCAAGAATACCCCGACAAAACAATAATGGTTTCAAAGGCTTTTTGGGCAGATGGATATGAACGGACCAGCTTGATTCAATATATGTTTCATGACGACCCTCATAAATATCCAATCCATTACATTAAATTGAAGCCATTGTGATCCTGAGGGCCATCATGAAAAGACGCATTGTTTTATTCATAATTTGCATCTCCTTTGGTGGATGCACCCCTGATTTCAGTAATATTTTTAGTGGTGAACAAGACACGTGGGTGTATTACTCACCTATTTTTGTTGTGCAGGATTCATTGACTCTGAATCCAATAAACCACGCATCGGTTAAAGCAATAAATTATAGCGATTCATCACTGACCAACCATCTTGGCAGAACACACTTTGCTTTTTCATTTGATTCACCCCAGGGTGATGTTATTTATGTTGATTTTCATTTTATGCACGCTTCATTTCTATCTAAAACCGTAACAGCTGAATGTGTCGGCCCGTATGGTGATTCCGGGGAGATGTCCGTCTTTTTAATGCCAAAGTAGAATTTGAAATCGCCTCACGTTTCTTTGTGCTCCTGCCATCTGACATGAAATCCGGCCTTGAGTTTTATTTTGGCAATACGGAAGTAACCTGCATTCGCTCAATCAGCCATGCCTTCAGGATCGCCCGCTGGCTGAGTGATACAAGGCAGTAAGGGGTGCAATCGCCCACCGTCCGCGATAGAGGATAGAGGGCGCATAAAGGATTTTATACTTTTCGGCCGGACTGAAAATATTTTTTGTATGTTTTAACCATGTGTTTACACATTTAAGTTAGATTCCCGTCCTGGCGGGATCTTCCTGGTCATAAATCCGGACCCGGCAACAAGGAAGACCCTGCCCTTGGGGTGACATTCCATATATGATATTATTTAAAAATTATTGTAAATCAATGGTGTCTGGTTAAAAGAACATTCTGTCCAACCTGGCATTATCATGGTCTAACTTTGGATGCTGTTGAAAAAGAGCGACTTGATTTGGAATGTCTTGGATGACCCACCCCTTACTCCCCTCTCTAATAACATTAGGGAGGGGAATGATTCCGACTCAGTCGGGATCAGGGGAGGGTTAACGATGGTAAATACAAATGTGGATTTTATTGGAATTAATAAAATCATTATTAAACCGGAAACTCATGGGTGTAAATACATGGTAAATACAGGACATTTTACAACTAGGTAATCGAATCTGATGATTTTCCGGTTGGTTTAGAAAGGATAAAAATCTTCTTTGAGCAAGCCAGGACAGTTAGTACGTAACGGGAAATCTAAGAGCTTTATCCACAATTGATTTAAAATGGTTGCGCTGGAAATCAGGATATTTCTTTTTCTCTTCCTGATCATGCTGTCATACATCAGCAGCGTAAAAAATTGACTCAATGAAAAATCAATTCAATTAATAATAATATACCTTGTCGTATACAGCAGTAATAACGTATTGTTTTTTATGGGGAATCTAAATATTCATCCAGTATGTCAGTTTTAGCATGAAAATATTATCCGCGTTCAGATCCATCATGTGGCTGAATGATTTTCTGAACTGGAAGTTGCTGTCAAGATGATTGTCAAACCGGTTTTGGGTCCATACCAGATACAAAATCGATCCCGGTAAATATTCCCAGCGCAGCACCGCGTTCGCCCGGATGGAAAGGATGTTGAAGTCAGGATCGTCAAATTCAAACGATTGGGCAGGGCCGCCGACATCGGGATCCACCGTATAAATCCCGTCCGATTTTGAAATGGTTGAATTTCCTTCACCATACACAGCATAGAGATTACTCTTCGGTTCAGCAAGTTCTTTGAAACTGTTGTATTTTCCGGAGGAGATCAACGGCTGGAGATAAAGCTGAAAACTCAGTTTTGGCGTAAAAGTCCAGTTTACCCTGATGCTGGCCGATATCTCACGCTGATCGAGTTCACCAAATACATAGCGGCTTCCATATGTATGGGTTGCATAAGGATCCTCGAAATTGCCCACCCATTGAGTGAACTCTTTATTCCACATAATCTGGGGCGCAAGCATGACCGCAAAATTTGAAGCGGCTTTCCATTCCACCTCGGCTTCAAATGACCGGCTCCAGTTCCTCGGGCCGCGACTGTAATTAAAGGAGTAGAGGCCGAACGATAAGGCGTGCCGGTCATCGCTGTGGAACCAGAAATCAAATTCCCATCCGGGAGGATTGATCGCCAGCGGTCCCCCGCGCGTAAGCCGGTTATTTACGGATTCAGGATTGTAGGCAAACATGACCTCCAGGGAATAAAAATTCAGGAACTGAATATAAAAATTGGTGAAAATACCATACCAGGTGACATTTTTATCAAAATCCATTGAGCCGAAAATCGCCCAAATGTTCTGAAACCGGTGATATAGATCGGTAGGTTCAGTCCAGTTATAGCCGGCACCGATGTGGCCGTTGATCGCGTCATTGCGCCAGAAATACCCCAGGTCATTCACATTAAAGCCGGGATCCATAAATCCCAGAGCGCTATTGAACCGCATATTGCCCTTCTGTTTGTTGATGGCGATACGACCGCTATAGCCGGTCATCGAGGTGGCACTGCTGTCAACCGAAACATGGCCGGCATCGGGCCGCTGGAAGTAATGACTTGAGCTGGTCTGCAAATTCAGCATCTGGGTGGTGTTGCCCCGCAGATGACTCATTCCGCCCCAGCCGGTAATCACCCAGGTCCGGTCACTATCCAGAAAGGTCCAGCCATCAAGACCCAATATCATCGCGCTCTTATTGAATTCATCCATCAGGGCCTGATCTTTGAAATTACGGCCGGTATAGGTTGCCATCACGCCCAGACCCTGCCATCCCTGGTCAATCTCTTTCAGCGCGCGTGCGACACCGTAATAACTCAGCGGCTCTATCTCCGACTCAAAGGAATTATCCTGGTAGTAAAAATCACCATATTCCCGGTTGGTAATTGCATGGATGGTACCGAATTTCCAGTTGTCTCCCAGATTGCCGGTAAGCTTCGCTGCACCCAGGATACGGGTGCCGTCGGGGATGTCGGCATAGTCATGGTCGGGATAGCTCCCCTGCGGTGCCCGGCCGATCCGGCGGCTGTAAAAAAATATCGGGTTGCTCCAGTTAAAACTCCAGTTGTCGCGTGCTCCGCCGGAACCAAACTCAAATGTGGAAGAACCTTCAATGAAAAACGGGCGGCGCTCAGGAAAAAAAGTCTCCACATCACTCAGGTTGACGACCGCGGGATCGACTTCCACCTGGCCGAAGTCGGGATTAATAGTCCCATCAAATGTCAGATTGTTCCCGATCCCGTATTTCAGATCCGCCCCCATAGCGGGAATATATCTGGAGCCGTCATTAAATGGATCCTCTGACTCAACATTCAGGTATTCGGCTTTGGCCCTGGCATAGGGCAGCAGCTCAAGTGACCGGCTGGAATTTATATCTTCAATACCAACGAGCAGGGGGAAGCGGGATACAAACCCGCTCCCGTCCTTCGGAGTAAAAACAAGATAGTCACTTTCATTGCGGCGCTTGATATCGCGGCGGAAATTTATTCCCCAGACATATTGATCCTGATGATGGAATCTCAGCTGTGAGAACGGTATCCGCATTTCGAGCGTCCAGCCCTGTTCATCAATATTTACTTCACCCTGCCACACACCGTCCCAGGAGTCATCATCCCAATCATCATTCATTAACACGCCGTCAAGATAGGTGCCGGCTGCGGAAAGTGCGAAATAGTATCCTGTGCGGCGATCGAGATAAGGATCGATGAAGACACCGAAAAAGTCAGCATCCAGCCCCTCATCCCTGCGTGCCAGTCTTGTGATAATTGAATCGGGGGCCGGATCGAATAAGCGTGCCGCAATGTACAACGCCTGCTCGTCATAAGCGACATACACCATAGAATTGAATGTGGCGGGAGCTCCCTCGACCGGATCACGCTGGGTGAAAGTCCTGACACATTTGGAACCGGACCAGATATCCTCATTTAATGTACCGTCAACTTTGATGGGTTTTGTGCAGCGCAGCGCAAATACCGTATCGCAATCTGCCGTTGAGTTTTCCGCTGCGAACAGGGTAGTTGTGACAAACAAAATCAAAAAGACAAATGAACCAGGTAACCGGATATTCATTTTCACTATGATTGGTTTTCTTTAATCATAGACAACAAAAGAAACCGTTGGTTAGCATAAAAATATGGAATATTTTGACCAAAAAAACGTCTTTGTTGATTGGGTATACGCTTTTAGCATTTGAATGTTACAGGAAATTTGCCGTTTTGTGTTGCCGGTCAAAATTGGTTAAATTCCGCCACTCACATGCAAGGAATAATCCGGATATGTTCACGCTCTCCATACAGAAGGAAATAGCTGCAGCGCACCGGCTGCGCAACTATGACGGACCCTGCGCAAGAATCCACGGGCACAATTGGAAGATCCGTGTCGAAGTGTGTGCCGAAAAGCTGGACCATGCCGGTATTGCGATCGATTTTTCCGACATCGAAACACTTCTGTGGCAGATCATCGGCCCTTTTGACCATCAAAATTTTAATGATATAGCACCTTTCGATAAGATCAATCCGACAGCGGAAAATATTTCCCGCTTTGTGTATCAGAAGATGAAACAACTGCTGCCGGATGGTATTCTGATAAAAAACGTACAGCTGTGGGAAACCGATACATATCGCGTCACATATGAAGAGTAAACCCGATACGCTGCGGATAAATGAAATATTTTACAGTATCCAGGGAGAATCGAGTCAGGCCGGAAGACCCTGCGTGTTCGTCCGTCTGACATACTGCAACCTGCGGTGCACCTACTGTGATACGACGTATGCTTTTTTTGTGGGAAAGGAGATGTCCTTCGGGGAAATTATCAAAAAAATCAACGGATTCGGCTGCCGTCTGGTGGAATTTACCGGAGGAGAACCGCTGGTACAGGAAAATATTCATCAATTATTGAGTAGGTTGTGTGATGACGGTTATGAGGTCCTGATCGAAACGGGAGGGCATATGGATATCAGTACCATTGACCAACGCGTAAAGCGGATCGTTGACGTGAAATGCCCTTCAAGCGGTGAATCCGGTAAAGTGCACTGGGAGAATCTCAGGGTGCTGCGTGCTTCCGATGAGCTTAAATTTGTGATCGGGGATATGCGTGATTATGAATGGGCAAAGTCCGTTGTAGAGGATTACCGGGTGAATGAAAAGTGTACCGTCTTATTTTCACCGGTTTATGATAAAATGAACTATCGCGAAATGGCGGAGCGCATACTGCAGGATCATCTTCCCGTACGATTGCAGCTGCAATTGCATAAATTTATCTGGCCTCCGGGTATGCGGGGCGTATAACCTGAATAATTAACCACGGAATCACACGGAAGAACACCTTATATTAGTATTTTAATACCTGGATTAAAGAATCCTTACTATTTGGAAGTATTGAATTAAGTTTGAATGCCCATAGATAATTTACATATATATCTGAGTGTATTCAGTGATTTTCCATGGTTCATTAACGGACGATGTTAGGAAGGAAATCAGATGGCGCAAATTGAAGTCTTTGAAAATAAATACCCTGATCGGGATTATTATATTACTCATATCAATCCGGAATTCACCTCGGTCTGTCCGAAAACCGGATTGCCCGATTTCGGCAAGATCACGATCAGATATATCCCTGACCGGCTGTGTCTGGAATTGAAGGCACTCAAATATTACTTCATCTCGTTCAGGGATAAGGGGATATTCTATGAAGCCCTGGTGAATCAAATTCTGGATGATCTGGTAGCCGCCTGTAAGCCGCGCTATATGGAGATCTCGGGGGAATTCAGTACACGCGGCGGCATGAACTCACTCGTCGAAGCAGTTCATGATCCGGGAAAGCGGGGAATGTTCAAATGAGTGATCCACTTGGCGTGGTGCTTGTCTCCGGTGGTATGGACAGCTGCGTCACTGCGGCAATCGCCGCGCAGAATTTTGAACCGGCTTTTCTGCATCTGAATTACGGGCAGCGAACCGAAAAAAGGGAATTACAGGCATTTAACGATATTGCCGACCATTTTAATGTTTCCCGGCGCCTGGTCGTCGACGTCAGGCATTTTGCGCACATCGGCGGATCAAGTCTGACCGACCCTGACATACCGGTCGCGACTGCTGACCTGGAAAACAAATCAATCCCCACCAGTTATGTGCCGTTCAGGAATGCGAATATTCTGTCAATTGCCGCAAGCTGGGCGGAGGTGATCGGTGCCAGGCGCATATTTATCGGAGCTGTGGAAGAGGATTCTTCCGGCTATCCCGATTGCCGTGAGGAATTTTTTGTAACATTTGAAAAGTTGATTGCAATCGGGACAAGACCCGGAACAGATATCCGGATTGAAACACCGCTGATTCATCTGGCCAAATCAGAAATCATCAAAAAGGGCATGCAGCTGGGCGCTCCGCTTGCGCTCACCTGGTCATGTTACCGGGATGAAGTTCAGGCCTGTGGGGTATGCGACAGCTGCGCCCTGCGTTTGCGGGGCTTCCGGCAGGCAGGCCTGGAAGATCCGATTCCCTACCGTGAAAAACCGGAATACCTGTAACACATTTACCGCAGCATCGTATCCACCCGATACCCCGCCTTTTCCGCGTTTTCCTTTATACCGAGGAGCAGTTTGAGCCACTGGGCAAGGATTTGATCAGGAATCGTCCTGCCCGCAATGCCTTCTGATACAAACCCGGTTAAAAAACTGTTGAGTAAAAACTGTTCAAAGGGTTCGCGGGCAAAATACAGCAATTCCTGGTAACGATGCACCTGCAACAGCTTCTGGGATTCCGGCTGCTTGAACAGCGCCTCAAGGGCTGCAGGCAGATTTTCGATCGCTTTCTCCAACCAGTTTTGATGGATCATCAGTGATTTCAATTGCAGCAGAAATTGTCCACTCTCTGAATCCGTAAATCCGCGTTCCTGCAATTTTTGCATAATGATCTTCGATAACAGTAATTCGTCGAGCCAGGTCAGCGATAAAATATGGGCAAACTGTTTGTCGCTGAGGCTTCCGAGATTATGCAGCAGGTTCCATATGTAGACAAGCGACAGATCGGTTCGCGTCCGCTCAGTTAACTGACTGAGAAATTTTCCGTATTTCGTTCGTCTCTTGCCTGACTGAACAAGGTGATCTTTCAGACCGACCAGGGCGGTAAATCCGGTTGAGATTTCGTTTTTCAGATCCTCAATACTTGTCTCAGTGGAACTGAAATGCTTCAGGGCGCCGAGAAAAGTACCCACGAGCTGCTCAAATGATGCTTTCTGGATCGTATCTGCGTCGAGCCGGTCGATTTCAAATCCCAGGAGGTCACGCAGCGGCTGGTGCAGCGGAGACAGGAAAGTTTCCTTCAGGGCGTGATCAATGCTGGGTACCCCGCGCCCGTTCAGGTATTCATACAGCTGCCGGTAATGTCCGTACATGTTATCCTCAACCTGTCTGAAATCCAGAAAAACGTGGTATTTAAATCCGTCCAGTTCAACATACAAACCGCTGTGGTGCAATTCATTCGAGCGGCGCAGAAACTCGAGACCGTTGATCTGGTCGCGAAAGATAATATATATATCGTTACGGTCCGGGAGCTGCAGCCCTTCTCCCAGTAGGTATTGAACAAACTGGTCGCCATTTTTTCTGGCACTGGCGCTCGAAAAACGGATCCAGCCGGCAGCGCGGTCGTACTTATTATTGTATAATACAAGTGCCCGCTCTTCACCCGACATATTTGAGAATGCGAATACATTTTCATTCACATGACCGTGGGTATCTATCAGATCATAGAGAACAAAATTGCGTACTTCACTGAACAGATACCTTTTTTTGAGCAGGGGAAATATTTCCCGTTCGTGACGCTCAATCAGATACCGGTCTTCCTGTTCATCCCAGTATGATCTGCGATATTCCATCCCGTACTTTTCGGAAAAACCTTCTATCTGACCGTGCCCGAACATCGGTAAACCGGGCAGTGTCACCATGAGGGTGCAGACACCAAAATATTTATCATCTTTTCCGAACTGGGCGACGGCGGTTTCTTCATCGGGATTGTTCATAAAATTCACGTACCGCTTCATGATTTCCGGATTAAAATCCATAACGCTGCGGATCGCCTGCCGGTATTTCTGATTTTCCTCATTTTTCAGCATGTTCATAAACGCACTGTTGTATACCCGGTGCATCCCGAGCGTGCGTACAAAATACCCTTCCATCATCCAGAAAGCCTCGGCCAGGAGCAGTGTGTCGGGCGCCTCCTGCGCCACACGGTCGACAACTTCCCGCCAGAATTCAACCGGGAACAGACGCTTAAATTCTTCCGATGAGACGGCGAATTCACCGCGTGAGGGGATATCCCCGCCATGCCCGGGCTGCGGGAACCAGAGACGCTGGAAGTGCCGTTTGGTCAGCGTCATGGCAGCGTCGAGACGAATAATCGGAAACAGACGGGCCACATGAATAATGGTCTGAATGACTGCCTCCCGTACCTCGGGCAACAGATAATTCAGCTGGGCGGTGTCATTCCAGGGCATGCTGGTGCCGTCATTACCGTGATAGATGTACCGCGTATCACCGCTATGATTATCGACACGCTTGAACAATACTGCGGCATCAGAACGATTCCAGTAGCCGTCTTCGATAAATAAGGATATCCGGCCGTCATCGGACAGGTTGGGTCCGTTAAATTTATATGAGGGATATACCTGATGCCGGCACTGGATATACCAGTCGGGGTGCTCGACGACCCATCTGGAATAAAGACCGGTGTGATTCGGCACCATATCGCTGGCCAGCCGGATGCCCCTATGCCATGCCCTTTTACGCAGCTCCGACAGAGCGGCTTCTCCACCCAGATCATGGGCGATAATATAATCATACAGCGAATAAGCGGAACTAATCGCCTCCGGATTTCCGCATATTTGTTTGATTTTACGTGAAACGTCGCTGCGCTCCCAGAGCCCGATAAGCCATAGACCTGTAAATCCGCGCCGGGCGATAATATCCAGTTCCTCATCTGGTATCTGATCAAGGGTGGCTATTCTGCGGCCGTATTTTTTTGAGAGCTGATCGAGCCAGACATAGGTACTTTTGGCGATCATAACGACTTTGGGCATCCAGTCAAGATCTGCGCTGAAGCGCTCATGATCCTCGTCCATGATTCCGAGCGCCCGGAAATCGGGAACGACGGTCGGTCCCGGACCGGTAAAGGCCGGTTTATCCTCTTCCTTTATCAGGTCCAGACTGCCGAAAAGCCGCAGAATATAGTCAGACAGCAGATATCCCCAGCGGGTGCGGATAAATTCGAGTTGCTGGAACAGAGAATGTGGAAATCTTTTCGCCGGCGTCCTGAGCATTTCGAACAGATCCTGGTTGTCCGGTCCGAAAAAAGGCACAGTTTCGAAAAACGCGTCTAACTGTTGTGAAGCTTTATGATACTGCGTTATTTTACCGAGTTCCGTATCATCGAACAGTTCGCGGAAGGGACCGAATGCAGGATTTGTGTTTGCCAGGTGGAAAAGCATAAGCTCTTCCACGGCAAGTGTTTTATTCGAGATCCCGGCGGTTTTTGATTTCAGATATTCCGCCGGTGATTTTTTATTGAGATAGACATCGAGCGGCGGAAATTCTGTTATAAATGTCTGCAGTAAATCCTGGGTAGCTTTTTTACCCAGTGATTTTTCCAGCCAGGCCAGTGCCGCATCAAATACCTCTGCCTGATTCTTTTTTTTGTACTGATCAGCTATATAATGCAGGATCTCATCGATCAATCCCATGGCGTTCAGCTGCCCGGTCCTGATCACCTGTTCCGGATACCGGACCAGGTCGCGGTGCTGATTCATCTTTTCGGCAAACAGGCGTACGGCGTACACATTGGGAAATACCACGTTTCCACTCTGGGCGTAAAGGGAATGTGCGAATCCATAATAATCCCTAACGCGGCGGGAGATATGGAATTCAAATACAGGTTTCAGGAAAGAAGAATATTCCATTATAAATCCTTATGATAAAGGAAGGTAGTGTATATCTCGGCACAAAGAAACATCTCGATAAAGATCTTATGCCGGTGAAGAACATATCTTCGCGATCTCTTCCGTGGTTTCGAAAATTTCGGTCACATTACGTACAGGATACATGCTGGGATTAACTATTCGCCAAGCAGTTCATCCAAGCGCTTATTGTCTTCAATACCCCGCTCATCCACTTTCTGATAGGTACTTCCGTAACCTCTGTCCTGGCGCAACTGGTTGAGTTGATTTTTTTTGTGATACAATTCCGCCAGTTTTTCTGCATCCAGTCCGGCCAGCTGACATTTACTCACCCAGAAATGCAGTTCGTCGATCAGTTCAATGGCAATATTCTGCCAATCCACCGGTTCGGCGTCCTTCCACCATTTCCAGGGGACCGAATCCTCGAGCTCAATGGATTCATGGATCTGCGCCCGATTATAATGCAGCAGCCATTCGACGCGTTCTTTTTCGGTTTCGGCATCCTGGTTTTTATGGTCGCATAACCGGTCATAATCAATACCATGCCGGTCCTTCAGAATACGCTTATTTAATTGATACTGTTTTTCGAATATCTCCTGCAGTAGATCCATAATTCCATTCTCCTCCCGGCATCAAAGCATATGATCCGGTTTAATATAGATAAACAGGGTTTTGTCCTGGCGTTTTATAAAAACCTGGATCAGCTGCGGATCTGAATCCATACTGGCTTGAATTTCCTTCTTGAAATCTTCCAGATTTCGAATTTTGTGATTATCAATGCTCAGGATCAGATCTTCAACCACGAGTCCACTCAGACTTGCCGCACCTGCCTCCTCCACCCGTGAGACCCAGACCCCTTCTGTGTCAAAATCCAGATCATTCTCGAGAATAATATCCTGTGTGAGTTCCTTGACCGAGAAACGTAGTTTTTCTTCCGAATACTCTTCAGCAAAAAACTGGCTTTTCGGTGAGCTCTCAAGGATGATGGTTTTACTCAGCGGACGCTGATCACGCCAGATGATCATCGGTACCGGCCCATCCGGCAGCGAGCGGATGTGGTTGCGCAAAACCTCGATAGCCTGAGAATCCTCTCCTTTTATTTCGAGTTCACCCAGACTGGTGATGATATCTCCCATCTGGAGGCCGCCCTTTTCCGCCGGTGAATTCGGCATGACCCGCATGATGATAATACCGTTGAGGGTATCAAGTCCCCAGTATGCTGCCATTTCCGATGTGAGAACCTGCATCTGGATGCCCAGCCAGCTTTTTCCCGTACCAGTGTACTGTAATTCCAGTTTTGGCGGATCTGTAAGCAGTTGTCTGAACACGGCAGCCGGCAGCAGTTCGGTGAGTGCACCTGAAGTCATCGGCACATCGATATCGAAATGGGATCCGACTGACATGGCATTATTGCGGTATACCACACCGATCGGATCTCCCTGCGGATCAACCACCAGTCCACCTGCCGAAAGCGGGGTGAATGCTCCGACACTCAGCCATTTTAACCAGGGTTTTTCCTGGATGGAATTGACGTTCTGTGACGTGATGATCACCTCATTGTTGTACCGTCCGTTAAGATGCTGGATCAGATATACCGGATCACCGGTCTCCAGGGCGTGATCTGACCTGAATACAACCGGTTCCGGCAGGTTCTCGCTCTGGCTGATTCGTATGAAGGCAACGCGCAGATCCTCATCGACACCGACCAGCGTAGCGGCGTACTTTTCATCCTTCTCAAAGGAGACGGTAATATCCTCGGGGGGACTCTGAATCTGTGCGTAGAACCGGTTGCGGGCCACGATATCGATGTTTGCCGGAAAAATGATATCGGAGGTCATGACCAGACCGGCTTCATCCACCAGGATTCCGGTGATTTTCTGTTTAATGCGGGTATTATCCTGAATTTCATTGGTTTCGGCCTGCGGCAGGTAGTATTCAACCAGGCACAGGCTCTGTTTCAGTCGATTAAGGTTTTCAGGCCATGTATTGCCTGCTCCGGCGGCAACGAGGGAGACAGTCAGCAGGATTGCAGCGATCGGTGTTCTTTTTACCATTATTCCCCCATCAGTAATCCATAACGGATTGAATTTTTGTAAAACATGCGCAGCATGATACCCTTTTCGGGAATGTCTTTCAGATCCTCATATAATTTCTGAAATTGGTCCATATCTTTTACCGGGGTATTATCGATATATTTGATAACATATCCGCGATAGACTTCAGCCTCATGGGCCGGACCTCCGATACGCACACCGCTGACCAGGACGCCGTCAGAATTATCGAGGCGTAAATTTTTTACGATGCGTGAGGTAATTTCCTCGACCGAAAGACCCCAGGCGGCACATTCAAATTCGTTGCCCTCAAATTTGCCCCGCAGGGCGGTTGAAAGACTGGTCTGCGTCCTGTAGCCGTTGCGCGAATACTCTATATTTATCCGGGTACCTACGGGAATTTCAGCAATCATTTTCCGTATTTTCGGCAATTCCTCGCGATAAACCGCGCTTAAAGGCTCCCGGTTAATGGAATGTACGATATCTCCCGGCTTCAGGCCGGCATCCAGAGCCGGTGAGTTTTGTTCAATGTCGGCAATCAGAACGCCGTCCAGCTGCGGCAGATTTTTGTATTTTCTGTATTCCTTGATCTCCTGCCATTCGATCCCGATCCAGGAGCGCTCAACCTGTTTATGGGCCAGGATCCGGTCCACGACCAGCTTTGCCGTATTTATCGGTATGGCAAATCCCAGATTTTCACCATAGAATATTGCCCGGGCGTTTATACCGACAACCTTTCCGTTGAGATCAACGAGGGGTCCGCCACTGTTTCCAGGATTTATTGCGGCATCTGTCTGGATCCACAGGTTGAACGGGGACACCATTTCACCGCTGTCCTCAAAATAGCGGTCAAGTGAAGAGATCACCCCCATGGAAAGCGAGCGGCTTAAACCAAGCGGAGAACCGAGTGCCAGCACAAATTGACCTACCTGCAAACTGTCACTGTCTCCGAATTCAACGTACGGAAGTTCCAGGTGGGGTTTCTCCGTCAGATCCAGTTTAAGGACCGCCAGATCTGTCAGCGCATCCAGACCGATTACCTCCGCCTGCAGTTCCTCCTTGTTGGCAAGTGTGCATTTTACGAGCCGCGCCTTTTCGGCCACATGATTGTTAGTCAGGATATGCCCCTCCGGTGAAAAAATAACACCCGATCCGGTGACCTGAAATTTTACTTTTTTCCCCGATGTAAATACCTCTTTTACCGGTTCGATATGCACCAGCGCAGGCAGGACACGGTCTTTAGCCTGCAGTATTTCCCGTTGCAGAACAAATTGCGCGGAACCATATCCGTTAAAAATGACTATAAGAAGAATTATAAAAATGAGATTTTGCATCAAGACACCCGTTGAGTGATTTTATTTAATTGCCAAATTTATTGCATGGTTTCAATCAGATCAAATTTCGTCACCTTTTGAGTTAAAATTCATCCTATCTATAAAGAGAGAAATGGCGTTTTTATTTCATTAAATATAAATGGTTGCTTAAATTCAGCCGAATCGGGAAATGAAAGGAGCAGGGCGTGAAATTTTACAGCGTTTTGATTTTGATGATTGCGGTGATGCTGCTTCAGGCGCGGTCAGATGAACAGGAAAAAGAAAAAATATTGCGGGCGAGGATTATCCTGCCGGTAGAATCTTTACAGCGGCAGGCGAGTTATGAACTGCTGATTGAAATGCAGGTGGGCGAAGGCTGGCATATCAACTCCAATAAACCGCTGGAAGACTTTCTGATACCGACTGAAATAAATTTTGAAGCCCGGGAGGGAGTCTCCTTTGGAAAGATCAGCTACATGAAACCTGAAATGAAAAAGTTCGCTTTTTCTGAAACCATGCTGTCTGTTTATGAGAAAACAGCGTACGCCAAAACGACGATCACGATATCACCTGATCTCGATGCGTCCGAGATCGTGATTCGTGGCAGCGTATACTATCAGGCCTGTAACGATCAAAGCTGTCTTGCCCCTGAACAGGCAGGTTTTGCCAAACTGGTTGATATCCTGGCGGCCGAAGAAATACCGGAAGCGACAAACCAGGAAATATTTGAACGGGTCAAAGCGGATTTTCCGGCCGGGATTGCCCCGGAAACGGCGGAGGGTGACACTCTGTCAGATGTAATTAAAAAGAGCGGATTGATTTATACGTTGATTTTTATTTACCTGGGAGGATTGGCCCTGAATCTGACGCCCTGTGTATATCCACTGATTCCCATCACGATCTCCTATTTCGGCGGCCAGAGTCAGGGCAACCGGGGTGCACTCATACTGAGAGCCCTGTTTTATGTCCTGGGAATGGCGATAACCTATTCGGTGCTGGGGGTCATTGCCGCCCTGACTGGCGGGTTGCTGGGCAGCGCACTGCAAAATCCGGTTATTTTGATCTTTATTGCGCTGGTGCTTATCGGGCTGGCCCTGAGTATGTTTGGATTATACGAAATTCGTGTGCCGCAGTTACTGGCAGTGATCGGCAATAAAAGCAGGTCTGGACTTATCGGCACACTCTTAATGGGATTAACCGTAGGATTGATCGCCGCTCCCTGCATCGGTCCCTTCGTACTCGGCCTGCTGACCTATGTCAGCGAAACCGGAAGTCCAGTACTGGGTTTCTGGATGTTTTTCGTCCTGGCCATTGGATTGGGGACACCCTTTTTACTGCTGGGCATCTTCAGCGGTGCGGTATCCAGTCTTCCCCGGTCCGGTGCATGGATGGTCTGGGTCCGGAATATTTTTGGATTTGTGCTGATCGGAATGGCCGTTTATTTTCTGGAGCCGCTGTTTCCATCAACGACCGTTTATCTTTATGTTCTGGCATTGCTGGCCGTCATTGCCGGGATTTATCTGGGCTGGCTGGACAGGAATAAAGGCGGCAGGTTCTTCACTGTTACCCGCAACGTCCTAGGCGCGGCACTCATTCTGTTCGGAATTTTTCTCGCATTGCCTTCCGAGAGTGCCGCCGAACAGCAAATTGCTTGGCAGGGCTATTCCCCGGAAATATTAAGCCAGGCTCGGGCAACGGACATGCCGGTAATCATTGATTTCTTTGCTGACTGGTGTATCCCGTGTAAAGAACTGGACAAGTTCACTTTCACCGACCGGCGCGTGCTGGAATATTCATCACAAATGATCATGATCAAGGCGGATCTGACCCATTTTCAGAACGATGAAACCCGCCAGTTGCGGGAGAAATTTGACATCAAAGGCGTTCCGACGATCGTATTTCTGGACCGCAGCGGACAGGAGATACCGGTGCTGCGCCTGGTAGGTTATGAAGATGCGGATAAATTTATCGAACGCATGCAGCAGGTACTGAATTAGTACAGCTCTCACTGACCCTTGAATAACCGGCATTGCATGAATGATATCCTTTCGTCAGGTCGATCCGGACCAAATGGATGATATCTTTTTCCACCCTGAATTATGCACAACCACGCCCCCGGCACGCAGACGGCATCAAGGTGGTGATAAAAGGGTGGGTCATCCTCAGGTATTTCAGATCAAATCAGTCTTGCTCAACACCAGTCAAAAATACGTATTGCCAGGACCAGGTTGGATACAACGCACTTTTAACCGGACTATTGATAACATATCATAATAGTATGCTTTCATTATCCTTAAAATTGTATTGTCTCGACCACGTGGTTACATTTTAGTAATAACCGTTACGCCATCAAGATGTCATCCTCCAAAGGTCCGAAGGACTCCTTTGGTGAGTCCTTCGGACCGCAGGGATCTTCCTGGTTTTAAATCCGCATGCGGCAACCAGGAAGATCTTTACAAGATGACTTTTATATTCTTTTTTATTACATCTTGTGTGTAAACATATAGTCAAGAGAGGATACTTAAATTAAATAAATTCTCGTTATTATCTGTGTTGTTCCATGATTTATGAACAGATCAGAATAGGTAATAATAATGATGAAATTGCTGTGATCTAATATACCATGTATTTCGGTGATTAATCTCGGATTTTAGGCGGGGATTGTCGCATTGATGGGACTGATTTGTATGCACCTTGAGATATCTTGTTGAAAAAGGGTTTCGATCTACCGGCTCAGCGGCTGAAGGAAATCTTAAACTGGAGATATTTACCGTTTTCGTGAATTTTGTCCAGTTTGGCTTTATAATCCTTCAACGCACCGTCGATCTGATCGCTGATGGGGGGGAAATCGGCTGCATCGGTATAAACCATAAGACTCAACAAATAGTCGGCGCTGCGTAAATCCAGTGAAATTTCGATCGGCTGCTTGGCGAACTGATGCAAATAGTTTATCAGATAATTGAGGACTTTTATCAGCGGTTTGGGATCATCGGTTTCAAAAGTGCAGCCTTCATCGAGAATCAGGTTTGCCGGTACATCTTTTTTATTTTCATTGATCAGGATAAGCAGCTTCTTCAGGTCAACGAGTTGGGCCATTTGCGTTCACTCCATTTTCGGTATTCAAAAAATATTATCGGCAAGACTTTTACATATTCCAGATTTAAATTAACTAACTTGGCCAAAGGAAGCAAATACCTTCCAATTACATCACTGAGGATCAAATAAATTCGATTTTCCATTGCCCGGAATGATTTAAATTTTCTAAATTGACAATATCTTTCTATTAATAGTCATTATAATTCAAGCAGGAGGTGCTGTAATGGGCAGAGCGAACAGGTATTTTATGGGTGTGGTACTTGGGGTGATATCAGCAATGGTGGCGATGCCGGTCGATGCCGGCGCCCAGAACCTTGAGATAACGCCGTACGGGGGGTATTTTTTTGCCGGGAAAATGGCGGTTCGCGAAGGTGACCTGAATATAAAAAACGATGCCAATTACGGCGCGTTGATTGATTTCACGATTATGCGCGATGTTCAGGTAGAACTGATGTTCAACCGGACAGACACCCGGCTGGTGCTGAAAGAATATCCTACTGGTGTGAATAAAAATCTGTTTGACATGAGTGTAAATTATTTTCATATCGGCGGCATTTACCGGGCACAGGAGATAGAAAACGGCTACCTGTTCACAAATTTCTCGCTCGGCGCAACCCTTTTTGCACCAGAAATTGATACGTATGAAGCGGAAAATGGCGAGATCGTAAGTGTTTCCGATGAATGGCGCTTTTCAATTGCATTAGGCGGCGGTATCAAATATTTTCTTTCAGATAAGATCGGTATCAGGACCCAGATTCGCCTGCTGATGCCGATATTTTTTGCCGGCGGCGGCCTGTACTTTGGCACCGGCGGCAGCGGTGTGAATCTCGGTGCGGGTACAAACCTCGTGCAGGGCGATATAACAGGGGGACTTATTTTTATCCTTTAAAAAAGACATTGTCTGGCTTGCCGGGCATTTACGATTATAATCTGAAATTAAATTCGGATGCAACTTCCGAAAAACAAGTAATTCCGTTAAAATGTCATCCTGATCTTGTTTCAGAATCCCTTAAATGGACCCTGAAATAAATTCAGGGTGACAAATTTTCTTATTGTGAATGCATTTTTCAGAAGTCCCAATTATTAATTTATTCACGCGAAATCAAGACTGTACATATAATATATAACCTGCATATTCGGGCAGAAGTCACTTTTATCGCTGTAGTTGGGTGCCGATAGATTCCATACGGCAATTACTTTTGCTTGCAGAGATGGTTAAGGGTGCAGGCGGATAGTACAATCAATTGTTTATTTCTTCGTTTTTATTGTTAGTCGGTCAGGCAGGATCAAACTTGGACCTTAGACACATACAAAATACCGGTCTTATCCTATTCTTATTGACCGTTCATACTATTTTTTTTAGCGGGTGTGACCATGGTCTGGCGCCTCCGGCAGAGGTGCCGCCAAACCCCAGCGGCGTCAGTGGGATCATCCGGTATACAAACTGGCCTGATTCAGCGACTATTAAAAATCTGAAGATTGTTGTGTTCAGGAATTTTCCCCCGGGAAATATTCTGGAGGAAGTCTTAACCGGCAGTGCGGTCTTCAGCCCGCCGGATCTAGACACAAGTCTGCCCATCTGGGTTGATTCCACTGCCTACTCAATTGAGCTGGATCCCGGCGAATACGAATATATAGTCGTTGCGCAGCAGTTCGGCGAGTTGTATGACTGGCGGGCTGTCGGCCAGTATGATACCACACCGGAAGATTCTTTGCCGACTCCGGTCACCGTACCGGCGAACACTTTTCTGGAGCAGATAGATATCCAGGTTGATTTTGACAATTTACCGATTCAACCATTGTAGACGTAAAATAAGATAAGCTATGAACAGACTGTTGGTGGTTGTATGGTTTATATTCGGGTTGCTTGGATTTGCCCGGTCTCAGAACGCTGTTTTGGCGGGCCGGTTGCTGGAAGATCCGGCAAGCCCTCTGGCCGGCGTGAATATTTATCTGGAAGGTACGGTGCTCGGAGCGGCCAGCGACGATAACGGCCTTTTTGTGATCAGGGGGGTGCCGTTCGGACAATACCGGCTGCGTTTCAGCATGATCGGTTATGCCAATTACGATACGTTGATCCAGGTTGCGCAGACGCTGATCGATATCGGATCGGTAACGCTAAGACCGGTTGCGCTGCAGGCCAGTCCGATTGTTGTTACGGCCGGAAAATATGACCAGTATATCCAGGATGTTCCCATGAGCGTAAGCACGGTCAGTGCGCGTGAGATTAATTTCAGGAACTCGGTATCGATTGATGACGCCCTGAAATATGTTTCCGGCATAACCATGAACGCCGACCAGGTCAATATAAGGGGTTCCAACGGATACAGCTATGGTGTCGGCAGCCGGGTGATGATGCTGATTGACGGAATTCCCTATATCACTGGGGATACCCAGGGGCTTATTTACAATGCGCTTCCGATGAACCGGATAGAACGGCTTGAAATCCTGAAAGGCGCCGGTTCTTCACTTTACGGTTCCAATGCTATTGGCGGGGTGATCAATGTGATCACCAAACCGGTCAGCGAACAGGCTGAAATGAATCTGAAGTTGTATGGCGGTTGGTATGACGATCCCCATTACGATCAATGGAAATGGTCGGATCAGAGCCGCTTCAAAAACGGAATTCGTGTCGATTACGGGCAAAGATTTGACCGGATCGGCCTGCGCCTGGACTTTTCCCGCGACGAGGATGACAGTTATCGTAAAAATGACTGGTCCATGCGATATAATGCGGGCGGCAAACTGGAGTTCGATCCATCCCCTTTCGACAGGATTACGGTCAGCGGCAATTTTATGGACACGAAGCGGGAAAATTTTTTATACTGGAAGAATCTGACCTTTGCCCTGGAACCGGATGACGACCAGCTGGGAGAGCGGGTGCATACCCAGCGGTATTTTATCAGTTCCATCTATCGCAGAATATTCGGTGAACGCGAGTTTCTGAAAGCGAACGTCATCTGGTATAAAAACCGTTTTGATGATGACGTCGGAGGGGGAGAGGGCAATCACTCGCGTTCGGATTTTCTGAACCTGGAAGTTCAGTATAACCATCAATTCGGTGTACATTACCTGGTGTCCGGCATTACTCCCAGCTACAGCAAAGTGGCCTCAAATTTGTTCGGTGATCGCGAAGGATATAATTTTGCCGTATATCTGCAGGATGAGGTCAAATTTTCTGACCTTGTCGCCGCTACTCTTGGCGCCCGTCTCGATTATTTCAACATTGATGAATTGGGATCCGACCAGCGTGTGAATCCCAAATTCGGTATGACTTATAAACCGTATGACGATACTGTACTGCGGTTCTCGGCCGGAACCGGATTCAGAGCACCTTCTATGGCGGAGGCATTTACCTCGACTGCCGCCGGCGGCTTGATTGTCGAACCGAATCCAGATCTCAAAGCCGAGCGCAGTTTCTCGGGAGAGATTGGCTGGAACCAGCTCCTTGAATGGCAGATGTATTTCCAGCTGGCCCTCTTCTATAACTATTACTGGGATTTGATCGAAGGGGGATTCCAAAAAACGACCGGGAACATCCGGTTCGAAAATATTACCGAGGCCAGGGTATATGGCCTTGAGATCAATCACAACTGGAAGGTCATCGGTGAGACGCTCACCTTTAATACCGGCTATACATATGTAAATGCCAGTGAGCTGGATACGTTAACCGGAAAATTTGATCAGTATCTGAAATACCGTCCCCGTCATGTCCTGTATCTGACGGCAAAGAGCGCGGTCTTTGGATTTGAACTGGGTCTCGATTACCGCTATATGAGCCGGTTTGATGCGATCGATGAAACATTTGCGCTGATCATACCGGATGCGGAGGAACGCGTTGCGGCGCATCTTGTCGATTTGAGAATTGCCAGGAGAATCGATCTCGATCTTCTGACCCTGGAGCTATCCCTGCAGGTTAACAATCTCCTGCAATACAACTACGTGGATGTGATCGGAACCATCGCACCTATCAGAAATTATATCCTTACACTTGAAACCGTGTATTGATGCAGAATCTTAACCGCATCCTGAAGAAAAAGGAAAGGGTGATCATCGGCCTGATGTCGGGGACGTCATGCGACGGTCTTGATCTGGCCCTCCTGCGTATCAGGGGCTGCGGACGTTCGGCAAAATTCAGCATAGCCAGCACACATCACCATCGGTATTCACCCGCACAGAAAAAATATCTCCTGCAACTGATGGACTTTGAGCACACCAGTGTGCAGGAGCTGTCAAATGCCAACTTTTATCTCGCCCGCATCTGGGCGGATATTGTCCGGCGCTTTCTGAAGTCAAACAGTCTCACCGCATCTGATGTAGATCTCATCGGCAGTCATGGACAGACGGTCTATCATCAGCCGGAAGCCGCCAGAACGGTCGGGAAGCCGGTGCGATCGACATTGCAGATCGGCGATCCGTCCGTGCTGGCACAGCTGACCCGGATAACGACCGTAGGGGATTTCCGCGTGGCGGATATGGCACTCGGCGGCCAGGCCGCACCTCTGGTACCCTATTTTGACTGGCTGTTTTACAGTAAACTAAAGCGTAATCTCCTGGCCGTGAATATCGGCGGTATCGCCAATATTACGTTTATCCCTGCCGACGGGGATCTGAACAGGGTCCTGGCATTCGATACGGGCCCCGGGAATATGCTTATCGATCAGCTGATGATGCGCCTGTACGAGTTGCCTTTTGACCGGAACGGTGCCCGGGCGCGGCGGGGCAGATTTTCGCAGAGATTATACAATCAGCTGTGTAGCCAGGATGATTATCCTGCCAAAAAGCCGCCAAAATCGACCGGAAGAGAACATTACGGCGAGGCATTTGTCATTGAACTCCTGCGCAAAGCGATTCGGTGGCGGATCCCGGAGCCGGATGTCATCCACACTGCAGCGGTGTATACGGCCGTGGTGATTAAAGACGCCTGGAAAAAATTCATCCGGCATCCGGTGGAACTGATCATCGTAGGTGGCGGGGGCAGTCATAATTCTTTTATCATGCGCAGGCTGGCGGAAGAATTCAGCGGCACGGAAATCAGGCAGGCGGCTGATCAGGGGGTGAATGCGGATTTTAAAGAGGCGGTCTGTTTCGGAGTCCTGGCCAACGAGCTGATCTGCGGCAATCCCGCAAATCTGCCCAAAACAACCGGTGCATCAAAGCAGGCATTGTTAGGAAAAATTTGCCCGGTATGATATTTTATCTTGCATTTATATTTAGAGTAATATACTTTAATACAATCATTCCCGTATTCAAATCAAAATAATCCATTATCAACTAGGAGGAGTTATGCCGAAAACGATTACAGGTGTAATTTTAATGCTGATTTTCATGTCCGCGACTGCCTTTGCTTCGGGTTTTTCCATCTATGAACATGGTTCAAAGGCGACCGCAATGGGTGGTGCATTTATTGCCCAGGCAAATGATGTAACCAGTGTATTTTATAACCCCGCCGGAATCACGTCACTGGACGGCACCAATTTTGGTCTGGGTGTCACCCTTATTATGCCGGAATTCGGATTTACCGGTCCGACCGGCGTTTCTACCGCAAAAACCGATGCAGAGAAACTGGTGTTCTATCCACCGCACTTATATATCTCGCATAAATTCAATGATCAGTGGTCTGCCGGCTTTGGTGTATACACCCTTTTCGGACTGGCATCCGAATGGCCGGAAGATTGGGTCGGCAGGGAACTGAATGTGAAAACGGAACTAACCACCTTTTTCTTCAATCCGGTGGTGGCTTTTCAACCGATGGAAAACCTATCGCTTGCCGCCGGCGTCAGCCTGGTTTACAGTGATGTGTCGATGAATCAGGATGTACTCGCAGTGGGACCACCGCTGGCACCGGCTCCGGTGTATGTCGGATTGGGGCTGGACGGAACCACAACCGCCTGGGGATTCAATTTTGGGCTGAAATTCCAGGCTACCGAGCAGCTGGCGTTGGGTGCACATTATCGTCATAACGTAAAACTGAAATTTGACGATGGCGAAGCGAAATTTGACGTTCCGACTACAGGTATCCCCCCGATCGATCAGTTGCTGGGACTTTCTTTTCCCGCTTCGACCAAAGGCACGGCTGAAATTGAATTGCCTAATATGATCGGTCTTGGTGTCTCATATGATTTAACCGAACAGCTTACCGCCGAATTCGACTGGATGCAGCTGGGTTGGAGTTCTTATGATAAATTGACCTTGAATGTGGAAGATCCTGTCGGCCCTCCGGGAGACCAGACCAATACGCTCGAAGACGATAAAAAATATGAGGATTCATTCAGCCTGCGTTTCGGACTTGAATACCGCATTGATGAATCCTGGGCCATCCGGGCGGGATATCTGCGTGATAATAATGCCGTTCCCGATGCCTATGTCGAACCAACGCTGCCGGAATATAAGCGCCATCTGTTTTCGCTTGGTTTCGGCTGGAAATCCGATAATTTCTCGGTGGACGGCTACGGTCTGATGTTAACCCAGGATGAACGTGAGATAACCAACTCCACAAAGACCATCCTGAGTGATATACCATTCAACGGAACCTATGAAGGCAGTGCCTGGTTATTCGGATTGACGTTCGGATACGCGATTAAATAATTGCTCATTGTGAGCTGGAAAAGAAAAGGGGCATGTGGTTTTTCATGTCCCTTTTTTATTTATATTTGTGTAAATTTATGATATGCATCACAAGACATATCCTGAGTCATTTGCAGCTTTGAAAATAAGCACAGCTGTGAATCAGTGAGCGGAGTCGAATCACGATGAAATTCATTTTGATACTACTGCTTGGGTTACCATTTGTCTTAGGCCAAAGCAGCCCCAAAGAAAAAATAGCGGTCGGTGATGAAGCGCCCACTTTTTCCCTGCCGGACCTCGATCAAAAATATGTATCTCTGCGGGATTTCTGCGGCGCGGAACTACGCAAGCCATGGATCAACAAAGAAAAGCATGTCGTAGTCCTCAGTTTTTTTGCCACCTGGTGCAAGCCCTGTATGGCTGAAATCCCGCACCTGGAAGCGATTGCACGTGATTATGTCAACAGAAAGGTTAAGATCTTCCTGATCGATGTCGGCGAGGATCTCCAGAAAGTATCGGAATTTATAAACGCCAAGAAGATAGAATTACCGGTATTGATTGACCGCTATCAGACTGTTGCCGAAAAATACGATGCTTTGACCCTGCCAAGACTATTTGTCATCGACAAGGAAGGTATGATCCGTAAGGAAAATAAGGGTTTCTCGGATCCGCAGAAATTCGAACAGGAACTGGTCAAAGTGCTTGAACAGCTGCTCAGATAAAAGAAAACCACTTCCGCTTAAAAAATGCTTGCTTTATATGAATAAAACGTTATATTTATAGTGCTTCGCTTATAATGAGGAGTTATGCGCCAGATCGTATTGCGAATCTTACCGGTTTTCCTCCTGGTTGTATCACTATATGCCGGTTCGGTCTTTATGGTTTACGCCGCTGAACCCGGGACAAACAGTGTCACTATTAGCTGGACCACGAGCTCCGAAGATAATATCAGTTCATTTGCCATCATGCGCAGCCTCGATGATACAAACTTCGGCGAGATCGGTACGATACCGGCAAAAGGTTCGGGAACCACATATACCTACATTGATGAAAATGTTATCTTTAAGACCAGTCAAACATTTTTCTACAAAATACAAGCCCGGGATAAAAATAACAGCGTACTGGATGTAACCCCGCAATCTCTGATCGTCAATCCCAATATCTCCGGTATTTACCGTACGTGGGGAGCCATCAAGGCAATGTTCCGCTAAATCCGGCTTGATAATTCTGATGCATTCACCCTTTTCGTACGAAGAGGGTTTTTTTTTGTAAGCAGGTACGCCCTCTGTATGCGCACCTGCTCTGTCTTTGCGGAGTGATTTGGTTTTAAGATCAGAAAACGATATACATTCAGGTCAATTCCCCCGGTAAATTTACATTCAACAGTGTGCTAGAATTTTAAAAGGTAAAATATTTCAAGGTTAATGGCTTGATAATTGGACTTTCAAAACCATAACCTTAAAAAATGTCAACTTGATCTCAGGATTAATCATTGACAAAAGCATATCTATGCTCGAAAAACTATTTCAGCTGAAAACAGCCGGAACCAATGTACGGCAGGAAATGCTCGGCGGGCTCACTACTTTCATGACCATGGCGTATATCTGTTTTGTACAGCCCGCGGTGATGGGCGCGGCCGGCATGGATCCCGGAGCCGTTCTGCTGGCAACCTGTCTGGCGAGTGCCGCCGCTACCGTCATGATGGGCCTGTACGCCCGGTATCCGATCGCGCTGGCGCCGGGCATGGGGCAGAATTTCTTCTTTACATACACCGTGGTGCTGACCCTGGGTGTTCCCTGGCAAACGGCGCTGGGCATCGTATTTCTCGCCGGCGCTGTTTTTATGATTCTGTCCCTTTTCGGATTCCGGGAGAAGGTTATCGACTCGATTCCGGATGCATTGAAATCGGCCATTGCCGCCGGTATTGGCCTGATGATTACCCTGATCGGTCTGGAATGGGGTGGTCTGGTCGTCGATGACCCGGCTCTGCTTGTCACCCTGGGCGATCTCGGTGAGCCCGTGGCGCTCCTGACCCTGTTCGGGTTGTTTGTCACCGCTATCCTGCTGGTGAAGCGGATCAGAGGGGCCATGCTGATCGGGATAATTGTCACGACCGGTGCAGGGATCGTTTTCGATATGATACCGTTTCACGGGATCGTGAGCACCCCGCCGGCGATTTCCGGCACATTTATGCAGCTGGATCTGGCGGGCGCTTTCCGGTGGGATCTGCTGGCGGTTGTGTTCACTTTCTTTATTCTCGATCTGTTCGATACGGTCGGTACACTGGTGGGCGTCGCCAGTGAGGCAGGATTTATGAAGAATGGTAAACTGCCCAGAGCGCGGCAGGCGCTGCTGTCCGATGCAACCGGCTCGGTCATCGGGGCGGTGCTGGGTACCTCCACCGTAACCAGTTATGTCGAAAGCGCATCCGGGATTGCCAGTGGCGCCAGAACCGGTCTGGCGAATATGTTTACGGCATTGTTGTTTATCCTGGTCATATTCTTTTATCCGGTGGTGCAGATGATTGGCGGCGGCATCGAACTGGCTGATGGAATGCGCTATTACCCGGCCATTGCTCCGGTACTCATCCTGGTCGGTCTGTACATGATGAAGGGCATCAGCCGTATTCCCTGGAAAGATTTTTCGGAAAGCATACCGGCCTTTATCACCCTGATCATCATACCGTTTTCATTCCGCATTACAGAAGGCATCGCGTTCGGATTTATTGCCTATACGGTGCTTAAATTTTTTGAAGGCAAATGGCGCGAAGTGCCGCTGATGATGTGGCTGTTTGCGATCATTTTTGCGCTGCGCTATATCTATATGGCCATGGTCGGGTTCGAATGATCAAAATTCCGGCAGGAAGCAAAGAACACTTTAATCAAACCGGCCTAATCACTCAATACCTGCTTCGCTGATCAGATAGGTAAGAACTGCGATAGCTGCGGTGCCAAGCGCCAGTTCTCTGGGGTTGACCGTATCGAAGGTATCGTTATCGGAATGATGAAAATCAAAATAGCGCTGGTCGTCGGGAACATATCCGATCTTTGCTTTAATATTGTTTATTTTGGAAATATTGGCCCCGCTCCCTCCTTTACGTATCCAGTCGATACCCGCCGATTGCAGATACGGCAGAAATTTCTGCACGCCCTGTGTAATTGCTGAATCCGACTCGACGTAAAAGCCGCGCGGGGTAAAAGCCCCGCGGTCCGATTCGATGGCGGCGAAGTGCTGTTCCTTCAGCGAATCCGACCGGGCGGCATATGCGTTGGCACCGCTCTGCCGTCGTTCCTCCTCCGCGAACAGCACGCAGCGAATGGTGCGTTTGGGTTTTATCTTGAGTTTTTTGAACAGGCCGAGCACGGCCATTGACTGGATGCAGCCGGCGCCGTCATCATGGGCGCCGTGGCCTTTGTCCCAGGAATCGAGATGGCCGCCGACCACAATGATCTCGTCAGGATAGATGCTGCCCCGGATTTCACCGATCACATTATACGATTGTGCGGCTCCCAGATTTTCGCAGGATAAATTCAGTTCGATCTGAAGGTCCGGATCCAGCTGCAGAGCCGAGCTCAGGAATTCAGCATCCGTCACACCGATGGCCACAGCAGGGATAGGCTTGACCAGCGAGTCCCGGTGCACACCGCCGACGTGCGGAACGTTATCGTCGCGCGAAGTGACCGACCGGACGATCGCCGCGGCAGCACCCAGTTTTGCAGCGGCAACCGGGCCTTCCGAACGCTGTCTGACTGCCTTGCTGTAGGCCTCGAAGGTGCGCAGGATGCGGTGATCATAGGGCTCATTGAAGAAGACGATTCTATCCCGGACCAGCGAGTCCAGTTGTTCCAGTTGAGTATAGGGATTCACTTCAATCACCCCGCCGGTAAGCGGTTTGCCGGCGGTACCGGGGCTGCCGCCCAGGGCGGCGATAGCTAATGAGCGGCCGGTAAATTTTGCGGAACCAACAATTTCTGCCGTCTCGACCGGACCGCGCCTCCAGTAGGGTACTGTTACCGGCTGGCGCCAGACCCGGTCGCAGCCGATGGTTTTCAGGGTGGATTCGGCCCAGGAAACCGCCGCAAGGTAGCCGGGGTAGCCGCTGAGCCGCGGCCCGAGGGCGGACAGTTCCTTCAGCAGCCGGTGATCGGTTTTGCCGGCAAGCGCCGTTTCCACAATCCGGTCGACCACATCCTGATATGCCTTTGTTTCCGCCTGGCCGGAAGCTATTGTCATCGATGCCAGGAGTACCAGGAGTATGTGCATGAGTTTCAAAGGGTTTCCTCCAATGTCCGATAATTCATATGCGATAACGGAATACCGTCAATTTAAATTTCTACCGGAAATACCTGACGATGATCTTGTTTACGAATCATATAGTCATCAAATAACGGTTGCAGTGTTTAAAATAGTTCCTCAGGAATTTCAATTTCCTGATTTTTATTACTCCTGGGAGAAGATTTGGGATTATTATTTAGTTCACAAGAGATCATGAATATATTAACTCTTTGAAAATAAATAACACAATGATTTATATCCGTTCTGATTAGTCTGATATTAAAAAATCTACGTATTAGGAAAAAGTACCTATTTTGATAATCATTAATTGTATTATCAATAAAACAAGCATGGTATAGTCTTCACTTAAGCCCAATTACTATGGCAGGATCCTGAATTTGTATTTATCCCGGCGAGAACTACAAAAGAAAAAAGATAATTATTGATCGGGAAATATGAAAATAAAATTTGGTCGGCAATATTTTCGATTCGAAATAAAAAAGTTAGAATTATTTCAGTAAGAAGCTCCGGAAAAAATGAAGAAGAAATCTATAAAAGCGAGTGAATTTGATCGTTTACTTTTTATCCCGACCGTCCGGATTGAATAAATAAGACGGTATAGCAAACGATCATCTATCGTCTGCTGCCAGACTAAAGGCAGGATACTATGTATCTCAATCGGTAACCATCCATGATTAAACCTCTTATTGGATTCAGTGTTCTGTATCGCAAACCATCGCTGATGTATCTTTTGCTACATGAATAGTCTCAGTGAAGTAAAGATGCAGATTTTAAACAAAAATCACGGCAAAAAAATCGTAAAAGTATGTGCCGATTTATTCGTAAATTAATGCGCCGTTTATCAGAATTTGAATGAATATAAAATCAAGAGGATTTTAAATGGCTCTGCCACAAGAACAATCAGGAACTATAAATACTGTAATGACAAACTATTGTGCGAACAAAGTCCCGGTAGAATATCAAAATCAAATGCGGGTTAAATTTAAAATTAGAGGAAATAGTGTTACGCTTTATGAGGAAAGGCCGGCATTTTTTAGAGAGAACGAATGGGTTGATATTAGTGTCGCACAATTTAGATATAATCCTGAGAATAAGAATTGGACCTTGTATTGTGCAGATAGAAACTCAAGATGGCATGTATATTATGACATAGATCCAAATCCAGATTTTAATAGGTTGCTTGATGAGGTTGAAGAAGATCCAACAGGAATCTTCTGGGGATGATGATCCCATTTTGAATAAATCAGCCGTCTTATATGTATTTACGGTCCAGAATCAAGCCTGGCTTGTATTTCAATTAAACTATTCCTGGCTGAAGGGGGATGTCTCCCATCTTTATACCACCCACTTCCATGATAATCCCGCAATGGGCAGGTCATTCCCCCGGATTATGAAATAACCTATGAGCACCTGAAATCTTATAATTTTGACACACAAGTAGAAATTCTTTATGCAATGGGATTGAATGATCGTCGAAAGTATAACAGCGAATATTCGCGTTGTCATAAAAATGTTCTTTTAGAAAATGATGTTTTCAGGAAATGATCAATCGAAAGAATACTAAAAGGAGCGAATTCAATGAAAAAAACAAGTGTACCATTCTGTCTCCTGCTGTTTCTATCAATTAATTTGTCTGCCCAGGAAGAGGATTTGAAGGAAATCTACACAGATGTCACAACTGCCATTAATTCCGCCTTACTTACACAGTCCGGTTCAATGGAAATTTCCGGTGCTCTATCCTATAATTCATTTACGACCAATTTTACGGATGATGAGAAGATGACCCAGCGGATATTCCTCATGGAACCTGTATTTTCATACTTTATTGTTGATAATATTTCTCTCGGACTTGACCTGTCGTATCTGAATCAGAAAACTGAATACGAATCATCAGATGACTCCAGAACAACCGAGCAGACATTTATTGGTCCGATTGTAAAACTATTTTTTGGGGAAGACAGGTTTAGACCGTTCATATTGGCTGATTATTTATTTTTGGCTGGCGATAATTATGAAGGGGGAGTACTGGATATGGGTGCCGGTTTATTGTATCACGTCACTGGTAATTTTGGAATCAGCTTATTTGGCAAATACGGTTTCATGTCTTCCACAAATGATACTATTGACAGCCAAAGCCGGGTATTCATTGGTGTGGGCATTTCCAGTTTTATCCTCTAATACAAAACGCAATATGAGACATCCAAAACCTATAAGGTTGAGTAAATAAGTCATCCTGTTCGATTTCATTGATAGATTATACCTTTGATAAAGGCGAACTTTAAAACTGCAAATTGATCTTTTTCACCCGAATAAACAAACCTGTCAGCTGATTTTCATGGTAAATGACAGACCTGATAGTGATGATCCGGCTTTTCGCCGACAGGAGAACTTTCGGCAAAACTGAAAAATTTATACCGGAATTCAGGTTATCGAGGATGGTATGGGATTGAATCGTCCACCCGCTTCATGGAGGCTTTGCGGGAAGTAATTTTCTTTCCTTTTCCTAGTCTGGCATTTTTGATCGGTTTCTCGGGCTGGACAAGGACTGTATCATTGAGTGGATGGTCGTGCCGGACCTTATCAGAGATTGAGTCCGATAATGTTTAATAACGCTGTTAATTTAATTGTTTCCTGCTAAAAATTACATCTAATCCAGGCTAAAATTTCCTTATGCACTAAGATTATTGTAGAAATTGCTGGTATATTTTTGGTAAACGCGTCCTGTGAAAAGAAAATATCTTTCTTTTTGCTTCTAATAATGGTAAAATTTTAAAAGCAAATTACCTGACATTGCTATAAAACGGACCATTCACACCGGTGATGTTCCCGCCCTTATTCGGATCCGGATATGCGATCGGGCTGGTTATTCTTCAACGTTAGTATTGTATTTCAATCTTTCCGGGTCATCATAAAAACGGAGAACGTTAATAATGCCTTACACACCTGCATTGCACAATATTTCTATTCGTAAGCATTTTGATTATTCGTACCATTCGCATCAAAACTTATCTGCATCGATCATAACACTTTTAATATTCAGTTTTCTCTCTGTTTCTTCTGCGCAACCGACAAAATGGGTCGGAACCTGGACCACCGCACCGCAACTGGTTGAACCGAATAATAATCCACCGAATCCCGGTTTGAGCAATAATACGCTGCGACAAATTCTGCGCGTTTCCCTGGGGGGAGATACTTTGCGGATGCGATTTTCCAATGAATTCAGTACAAGTTCTGTAACATTAAATGAGGTTCATATGGCTGTTTCGGTGGGGAGAGATACAATCGATCCGGCCACTGACACGGCTTTACGTTTTAATGGCGGGATGGGAGCAACGATTGGCCTGGGTTCTGCGATTACATCGGATCCGCTTCAATTTGCATTACAACCAAGAACAGATGTTGCCATCACGATTTATTTTGGTAGCACCCCGTCGGATGTGACCGGTCATCCGGGATCAAGAACCACCTCATACCTGCTTACCGGGAATGAAGTTTCCAGAGTTGATTTTTCCGGCGCAGTCCGGACAGATCACTGGTATAACATCAATACCATTGATGTAAATGCGCCGGACTCCGCAGCTGCGGTCGTTGTATTAGGCAATTCAATCACGGACGGACGTGGTTCGGGTACAAACAAACAGAATCGCTGGCCGGATGAACTGGCGCGCCTGCTACAGGAGAACCCAAACACGCAACAAGTAGCGGTTCTGAATCAGGGGATTGGTGGAAATTGCGTACTCGGTGCCTGTATAGGCCCTTCTGCCGTGAGTCGATTTAACCGGGATGTATTAGCACAAAATGGTGTAAGGTGGTTGATTATCCTTGAAGGAATCAATGATATTGGGTGGAGAGACGCAGGTGTAGGGCAGGATTTGATTAGCACATACACACAGATGATACACGGTGCACACGCCAGTGGTATCTTTGTATATGGAGCAACACTGCTTCCCATGGGTGGATCGTCCTACTATTCAACCGAGCATGAAGCCGAACGACAAACAGTCAATAAATGGATTCGGAACAGCGGTCTTTTTGACGCGGTCATTGATTTCGATAAGGCACTGCGTAATCCTGCAGATACATTGAGTCTTCTTCCCGAGGCTGATACAGGAGATCATCTTCATCCAAACGAAACGGGCCACCGGATGATGGCAGAGGCTGTTGATCTGAATTTATTTGAGGGGAGAAGATTCATTGGTCTATACCGATGACAGCCATACAATTTGTTTTGAACCTGAATGTGCAACAGTAGGCGAAAGTTTGGAAATATTAAGCTTTGAGTATGAAGTTGCCGCAGAAATCAAGAATCGACTGTAATTTAAGGCAGGTTGACATTCAATTCTGTATGTGGATATCAAATTTAAAATGTATGCATAGATGTATTAAAAAAGTAACGGATTTTATTTTTAAAAGAATGGCAATGAATTCTCCGGGATTCATGAATACCTCGTTGTGATGATTGTTGGATTCAATAAAATTGACTATTGGAATGGGTTTCCTGTATTGTTCTAATCTTCATTCAATAAATTAAAATGAATATCACTCAAATAGGAGGAAAAGCCATGAAACATTTGTCTCTAACCTGTATTATCTTTGTCCTGTTATTCATCTGCGTTTTATCTGCACAAATCCCAAGGACCATCAGCTATCAGGGGATATTAACGGATATGCAAGGGACGGCTGTACCGGACGGCAGTTATAATCTGACATTTAAACTTTATGATGCGGCAGCCGGCGGTTCCGCACTGTGGACTGAAACTCAAACCCTGACGGTAACGGCGGGTGTGTTTAATGCCACTCTTGGCAGTGAAACAGCACTTGATCTGGCGTTTGACCGGGGTTACTGGCTGGGAATTGCCGTAAATTCTGGATCTGAATTAACACCGCGTATTGAGATGACAGCATCGGCATACAGTTTAAGAACGGCAGCAGTTTCCGACAGTTGCATCACATCGAGAAATATTTCCAACAGTCAAGTGGTACGGAGTATCAATGGCTTAAAAGACCATGTTGACCTAAATGCGGGTAATAACATCAGTATCACTCCTGTCGGTAACACATTAATTGTAGCTGCCAATTTAACCGGTATAGGCAACACTCTTGACCAGGCGTATGATCAGGGTGGACCCGGTGCCGGCAGAACGATTTTTGCCGATTCCGGCGCATTTGAAGTGACGGGCTCTGATGGCGTACTTTTTTCAGGAACTTTTGGTGATGGTAGGATGCCGGTAGAAGGAGCTGGGACGCGGATGATGTGGTATCCCCGCAAAGCTGCTTTCCGTGCCGGGCGAACTGAGGGTACAAGTTGGGATGATGTGAATATAGGCATTTCTTCAATTGCTATGGGAAGTGAAACAACAGCAAGTGGACCCAATTCTACGGCTCTTGGATATCTAACAAAGGCAGGTGGAAGTGCATCAACTGCGATGGGAAGTCAAACGACGGCAGGTGCAAGTTATTCCACTGCCATGGGATTAGGTGCAACTGCAAGCGAACAGAGCAGTACTTCGATAGGAGAATCAACCCTGGCCAGTGGTTACGCTTCGGTTGCAATAGGATTGCATTCTATATCAAGCGGTCCTTATTCCATAGCCATTGGAGGATATACGACAGCGAGTGATTATTATGCTTTGGCGTTGGGATGCTCAACATCAGCAAGCGGGAATAATTCTACAGCAATGGGACTTCAGACAACAGCAAGCGGGTCCCATTCCACGGCTCTTGGTTATCAAACAACTGCGAGTAATACTGCATCAACTTCACTGGGATTCCAAACCACCGCCAGTGGTGGCAATTCCGTGGCTCTTGGATATCAGACAACGGCAAGCGGAGCTCAGTCAATGGCTACAGGTTTTTCGTCTATAGCTAAGGGTCATAATTCCTTTGCCATAGGATTCAGAGCAAATGCCAATCATAACGGCTCAATGGTAATTGCAGCAAATTCATCACCAGACATTGCAGATTCCGTCATATCCGGTGGCCATGAACAAATAGTCCTGCGTGCGGATGGCGGTATGTATATCACAAATACCGGAGGCCAGGCACCGTATGAACCGGATAGATTAATCAACACCTCAACCGGGGCCTATCTCACTGCCGGCGGTGTATGGACCGATAATTGTGATAGACATGCAAAGGAAAATTTTGAGCCTGTCAACAGCGCGGAATTGCTGGGTAAATTAAAATCACTGGAAATAACCGTGTGGAATTATAAGACTGAAAATCCGGATATCAGACACATCGGCCCGGTCGCCCAGGATTTTTATGCTGCTTTTGGCGTGGGCAATGATGATAAATCGATCTCAACGATCGATCCGGCCGGTATTGCCCTGGCAACCATACAGGAACTGGAAAAACGCACCGGCCAGCTGCGCGAAGAAAATGAACACTTAAAAGAAAGAATAATCCTCCTTGAGCATAATATGAAACGGCTGGAAGAACTTTTCCGCCGAGAAAATAGTGATGATTTACACTAATATCATCACCTGTTATCGGGAGATTGAAAATGAATGGAAATAAATTAATGTATCCGGTTTATATCCTGGTATATATGTTCTTGCTGACGGATGATGGTATTTGCCAGTATGCGGTTCAGAACAGTGTGTTCAGTAACGGGGGCGGCATAATAACCGACTCAACTGAATTTTCCATCGGGGCAAATACCGGGCAAGCGTTGATCGGCAAAACGGACGATGATCAGTATATCATTCAATCCGGATTCTGGTATCAGTCACCCTATTTTATTACCGGTACGGATAGACAATATCCGGATGAAATACCCGGGCAATTTGTACTCGATCAAAATTACCCTAATCCCTTTAATCCGTATACGACGATCAGATTTGGCATTCCCGTCGCTGCCAATGTAACCATTGATTTATATAATATTCTCGGTCAAAAAATAGCGTGCCTGTTTGAAGACAGAAAAGCACCGGGATATTATCAGGTAATAGTAGATGCCGGCAATCTGGCAAGCGGTATCTACCTGTACACAATCCGGGCAGAAAATTACAGCGGCGTAAAGAAAATGGTGGTGATAAGATAGTGTCATATGACTATATGATAGATGTTTTTGACAGGATTGACAGTAAAAAGTCTATTTTTCAGAAGTCTCATATTAAATATTGAAATTAATATATTTAGTAGTATTCACATTTGCTGTTATTCTGTTGATAAAAATAGTGCTGTGGTCATATGATACAATTTACGATCCCTGCACCTGGCTGTTATTGAAATATACGAAAGCGTGGTATGAAGAGAGCTGAACATGAGATTCTCAGGCTTGATGAAAGGGACGTTCCCGAAATTGTGAATATCCTGTGTGATTCTTTTGCCGATTATCCGGTCATGCGGTTTGTGATCGGTTCTGCAGCCGACTACGATCGTAAATTGAAAATTCTAATGCATTTCTTTGTTATGGCCCGCCTGTATCGTGATGAGGTGATTCTGGGAATCGGAGACCGGTCAGAGTTAGATGGCGTTGCTCTGATTTCAAATCCGGATCTTTCCGTGAACCTGCCAGAACTGAACGATTTGCGGGAACAGGTTTGGTCGGAACTGGGTGCTCAGGCCAGATCCGGATATGAGCAGTTCAGCGATGCCTGTGCACAGTTTCAGGTTGATGTTCCGCATATTCATCTGAACATGATCGGAATCAGACACAGTGCCCAGGGTAAGGGATTGGGACGCAGGTTGATCGGGCAGGTGCACCTGTTATCCATGCATGATTCAAATTCCAGGGGCGTCACGCTGACGACAGAAGATCCGGCTAAAGTATCTTTTTATAAATACCTCGGTTATCGCCTCACTGGCCAGGCAAGAATTGCACCGCAATTAGAAACCTGGAGTTTTTTCAGGCCGGATTGAATCTGATGAAGGCCATTGCCTGCCTACATGACAAATGGATGCAGCAGCTGAGAAGGTCTTGACCGCTTCTTGGTGAATTTTAAAAGACCTCTTTACCTAGTTGGAAAAATTTTCAGGACGCAGATATGCAAAAAACAGCGTTTGCCAGGTATCGCCCCGAGGAACGGAATAGGTTGGTCTAAATCCCAGAAGATTTATTAAAATTGGAAAGCAGTCATAGGGAGTGGGTGATTGATGCTGATAAATCCTTCAATCAAATGAGCGAAAAAGGATTGGATGTTACCAAAGTATTTATCAACCTGGATGAATTAATAGGCTGGTGCAAGGAACATGATTATCAAATAAATGCCAAATCACGCAGTGAATTCGCTGCTAAAAAAACATGAAAATTTATATGAAAAATTGTGGTTTTCTCAAACCTATTAATTTGACATTATTCCGTGCAATACTGGGATTGTTGGTAGACAATACACACCCCCTTGTAAAATAATGTGTAGTTTTTTTGTTCTTAAATATTATGCATTTGACTGAAACATAGAATTTTAATATTATCTTGCGTCCCTGATATCAGCTGAACTTCATTGGTATCCAAATAGCACTCGTAGTAAATCGGTATGATGATTTACCATGGCATCTCTGGTTAATACCGTCACAACGGCTGGCTTTCAAATCATAGCAATGATCTAGCTGGAGCAGGATAGGCAGAAAGAAAAGATATGATTCGTAATTAATAATCGATATATAATTTAATTACTAAACCGTATTTGCTTTCAATTTATTTAGAAATTTCTTTCGGGAATTAAACAGGTACCAGAATCAGTTCAATCTGATGATCATTATGACTATAAGATAAACCATGCAAGATTGAGTATGACTCCGGGTGGCATTTGATTTTTGTGCCAGTATAGAAAAAGTAATTTAGTATTGCATGATCATTATGGTGTACCTTAAATTTCTATGCAAGCATGACGGATTGATCAAATTTGGTGACAATGCAAGTGTCATTGTGCGGATCAATACCTGAATAAAACATCCTGAACCTCTTGATTTTTGCTTTTTAAAAGCCATTTGAATAATAATTGAATATTACAAATGGCAAATCCTTTTATATAATATCAATGGGTTTATGCGGAATATCGTAAGCATAATACGAATTCTCAGCATTCTTTAACTATTGAAAATCCAGGATCAACCGCTTAGCACTTTCCATTCTGTCCGAGGCCTTCTGGACATATGAGAGGAGTAAAATTATGGCAAAGATAGAAGTGAAAGACTTCTTCGGGCGCGACCCCCTTAAGGGGGAGGATGCCAGAAAAGCTTTAATCTCGGAAATGGGAGCTGGTGCGATCGAAGTCATCGTTCCGCTTGAGGGTGGTTATGGGTGCAGCTCGCTGCAAGTCGAGAGTAGGCTGAAAATGCTGGGACAGGATCTGGGATCGAAGATCGCTCCGCACCTTTTGAAGGTCCTTATTGAGGCGCCTTGGAATTCGAAAACGTCGGCCACCCCTTGCTATGGAGGTATCGAAGCAACCAATAAGATTGTGACGCCTATCATCGATATCCTGAAACATGGTGAAAACTTCGAGAATGAACGTATGGCAATAGAGGCGCTCGGCTATCTCGGCGCGAATGCATGGGCATTCGATCTCGCGGAGTACGCAAAGAGTGGTATATGGGCATTTCAATTACCGCAGTACGGTAAGAATGGTGAGCATATATCGAAGTATCCCTTCGGTAAACTAGCCTCGTACGTGTTGGAAGCGCTAGCGCGTTTTGTAGCGCGCAGTAATGAGATCAATAACCGGGCTCTATTCAAACAGCTTACCGAGTTCTTGTTGTTATACAACAAAGAGGAACCTGGTGGACCAAATTTGGTTGAAAGGCATAAGCATGAATTTACTGGCTCGAGTGTTGACCTGTTGATTGATGAGTGGCTGCGAGGATCGAATGTCGTACTACAGGAGCTTGCTGCGGATCTACTTGGCAGCATCGCTCCGGTTAGGGCGGCTCGGTACCTACTTCAGGTCGCGACTTCGCCTTCCACACCACCATCGTTGCAGAGATCAGCGTCCGTGGCCTTAGGTGAGATCCGACATCCTGTTGTAGCGCAGCTTTTGGCAGATGCGTTGCGCGATGAGGATACCCCAAAGCAAAATCTAGAATGGGCCTTCAGTACCCTCTACGCAGTTCCGATCGACTGGACCGGTACGGAGGCGTACGTGGACGAAGTCCTGAACAGTAGCGAGGAGCCTTCAGCACAGCTGCAATACTCCCTGGCAATGCAGGGCGATAGCCGGTGTCGCACGGATCTTGAGTCAAGGCTTGATGCCGATACGCCATTCAAACGCTGGTCGTCTGCGCTTGCATTGGCACGCCTACTGGGATCAAAAGGGAGAGAACTACTCGAACACCGGGCTGAAGACGCTTCGGACTCGATAGAGCGTTGTGCTATGTGGGCGGCACTAATTCGATGTGGTGATCACTCGAAGGTGAGCTCGCTACATGAGGCTCTCACGGAAACTACAACACTACCCTTACTCCGTACAATCTGGCAGATTGAACTCCTCGACGTATTTAGACAGGTTCCATCATTCGATGATCGCGCATTCGGGCTCTGGAGGATCGCTGCTGGATTAGGTGTCCGTCAAGTACAATACTTCGACGCACTCAAAAACCACGAGTCAGAAATTTATACCTTGACACCAAGACCTAAGCAATTGTCATTGGCAGCTGAAAAGAGCTCTAAACCGCTCAAATTGTTTGTGAGCTACAGCCACGCCGACAAGGGATGGCTCGAACGATTCCAACTGGCACTCAGCCCCCTGGTGCGAAGCGAGCGCATGGATCTTTGGGACGATACGCAAATTGTTCCCGGAAAATGGAGGGTTCAGATCAATGACGCATTGTCAAACGCAAATGCAGCACTATTCCTGGTTAGCACTCGCTTATTGGCTTCTGACTTTATAATGAAGCACGAACTCCCGGATCTGCTAAATCTCGCCGAGCAAAATGGAGTAAAGATCATCTGGATTCTTTTGGAAGACTGTCTTTGGGAGGAGTCAGGGCTGGCGGAGTACCAAGGGGAGAATGCCGGACAGCCGTTGTCAACTTTACCCGAGGGTGAGCAGAACCGAATTATTATGAAAACTTGTCGTAGAATTCGAGATCTTTTATAGTAACATAAGGCATCGTTTAGAGCGGATGATTCCAATCGAAGCGGCGGCTTTTTCAAGACTAACACCATGTGTATAGTATCAAGCACAGAGGTTGTACAAAGGAACCAGAGTTACTAATTCAGCCTATTTCGTTTTTACCTCAGAACAAGAAATCGCTCTTGAATATTTTAAAGCTGCTTTCATGCAGAAAATGCATTTCACCAAAACAGACCTTTAAATTACACATTTTGGCTAATAATAACTTTGGTTGATCAAAAAGTCCATTTTTACTTTCATATCCAGCAAATGCGTTTGGCTACTCATTTTACTGAATTTCAAAAGAAAGACGTAGACTAGAAAAAGAGAAAATTTTCTGCTAAATAGTGTACCTGTCGGTTAGGAACATATTTAGGTGAATCAGAACACATTGAGGTATTTATGAAAAGAATCTAATCTTTTGCTTGAATTGAGATTAGTCAATTATAATATTAAGCTTATTAAGCAATTCACCCTGTTCATTAAAGACAAAGAGATACACCCTGCAAACATGGATATCAATGCTGCTAACATAGTAGGAATTTATCTGAGCATAGCGCAAATTCATATCTATTCGAATTAATGGTTTTGATCTTGGGTATAATAAAAAAAGTACTTCTAGTGGAAAATATGGATTAGTATCACAACAAAAAATCCAGTGACTGCATATAGTGCAATGATAGGTATGTTCCTGATAGAATATCGACGCCGTTGGCTGCATGACCGTCATCCTATAATTATTTATAGATAAAAGAAAAGATAAAAAAACAATGGAATTAGTTACATTTATCAATAGCGGCACAGGGCTTATCACAGCCATTGCCGCTTTAATCGCTGCAATTGCTGCCCTTATCAATGCAATCGGTAATTACCGCAAAAACCGCCTGAAAAAAGCGGATGCGAATGTTACCAAATATTCCGGAAAAAGAATTCTGATCAAAAAGGCCATTTTTATTTTTGGGATATTTTCATTATTTGTTTCAATAAGCATTTTTGTTGTTCGTGCCTTTACCGGCTCCATGATGATCGAAATTACCCATCCGTCTGATGGGAGCAGGGTACAGATTACCGACACCATCGAGGGCAAATCAAAGAATATCCCTCAGGGCAAAATGATATGGATTGTCGTGTACTCCTATCCTTCAGAAAAATATTTTCCGAGTCACAAACCGGCCCAAATAGGGGAAAATGGCAATTGGTCATCCGCCATATCCATAGGTTCATCCGCCGATAGCGGTAAGGAATTTAATATTTTGGCCTATCTGATCGCTGAAAACACTCGCAAGGAACTGGAAGCAGAATTCAGTCGAAAAGATTTTGACGGACTTAAAAGACTTCCCCCTGACATGCTGCTATTCCATCGTATACAGGTGTTCAGAAAGTAAAGTACAAATATAATATTTATAAAAATTTTAATTCACTATCAGAGCTTAGTGGAGGAGTGCAGCCATGAAAAATCTGAAATTCATTTCCATGGGGGTGAACATTTTTTTATCAATACTGATATTGCCGTCATCAGCACTAATAGCACAAGAGCAGTGTTTAACTGATGCGTGGGATGCATTCAACAAGAAAGATTATGAAAAAGCAATCGCCTTCTCAAACGAATGCATCGCTAATCGAATATGCCCTTGAATTTAGAAAATTCTACATTGGCTACATATTTGATCTGTTCTTCAAGGCTAGGCAAACCCTTAAAAATAATGCTACTGCAGGTAAGCTTATCA
>Ga0209536_100001230_pt1 | contig 42539 bp, 28 predicted proteins | sample DeeMarSeWOR28_12_FD_187461 | JGI IMG/M metagenome (GOLD analysis project Ga0209536, IMG submission 187461) | Marine sediment microbial communities from White Oak River estuary, North Carolina - WOR-2-8_12 (SPAdes) (version 2) | ecosystem: Environmental > Aquatic > Marine > Intertidal zone >...
TTGATAGTGATAACTCCATCTGGAATCGTTGGCTAATCCACTAATTGGCGGGGAAACACGGAATAATGAATTATCATTCTTTACAATTGTATCAAGTGCATTTTCGCCGTAGGTTTGGTGTTCAATCCGTTTCAAATCGGAAAATTTACCTTCCAAATATCCTGCGGATATTTGTCCTAAATCGAGAATTATGAATATGACGATTGCAGAGACTGAATAATCTTTCTTGAGCCAGTTGTTTTCTAACGCAAGAATAAATAGAATTGGAATTAAAAAAAACAGGAGCGTTCTTAGTGCAGATGACTTTAGTATGTCAAGGCGTGCTTGTTTGAGCATCTCAACAATCTGTTTTGCCCCCTCTTGACCATACTGATCCACATATTTTTCTATTTCCGATGTCTGAGAAAGAGCAAAATTACCACCCAATACGATAGGTATTAAAATGAGAAAGAGAAAAATTGCAGATAAGATGTAAAACTTCTGCAGATTTTTCCTATCGTTCAGATTTGTTTTCATTAGAAATTCCAAACCAAATGCTGCAAGTACGGAAACGTTAAACATCACCAGGGTCAAAATCATTACCGGGGCTCTGAATTTATCGAAATAAGGGAGATAATAAAAGAATGCCTTATATAGAAATGCGAAATTACTACCTAAAGAGAGAATTAGAGCAAAAACAGTTAAAAAGGTCAGGTATTTTATGATTGATCTTTCCCAACAAAACAAAATTGCCACTAATGCCAGGAATACCAGAAAAATCCCTAAATATTCGTACGATTGTGTGAAAGGCATTACACCCCAATAAGCAGGAATGGGCTGATTTTTTAACAGGGGAACAGAGTCGCCTTTATAAATTTCGTTTGACGTGCCCCCGTGAAATTTCGGAATAATAAAATTCCAGAATTCATCCACCGAATAAGACCAGCGTGTAGCATAATCGAAACCAACCCCTTTCCTATCCTGTTCGGACACCTTTTCTGTAATGGAGATTGAATTTCCTCCACGTGTGGAATAAGGAGTATAGTCCCGGATGACAAACAGCGGTTGTGCAACAATTAATACTACCAGTATAATAGCTGCAAATAACAGCCCGGTGAGTTTAACAAAATTGTTCCATCTCCTTTCTGTGGCCAATTTGAAATATGGAATTATTCCAACAAACAGTAATAATAACAAACTGTAAAAAATTATCTGATAATGTTGCGTTCGCATCTCGAAGGCAAATGCCAAGGTAAACAGAAGCATGCTCAGAAGCTCTCTTTTTTCAATGAGCATGAGAAATGTGAGTAATATGTAGGGAAACCACATTAATGCACGGAATTTAGCAAAATGTCCGACAACAATTAATGCCTGAAAATGAGGCATTAAAATGAAAGCAAGCGCAGCCATTATTGCGGTGATCGAGCTAAGGCCGAGATATTTGATGAGCAGAAACATTCCTAAAGCCCCTGCCCATAAATACCAAACCCGCCAATCCATGATTACATCCAATTTATTCAACAAAGTGTCAAAAGACCAGATTACCGGGCCATAACGCTGGTAGATTGGCATTCCTCCAAACATGTAAGGGTTCCAGAGAGGGCGCTTTCCTGTTTCTTTCTCATACTCCTTAATTTGATGGGTTTTCCCGATTCCTGAGACAACGTCGCTTCCAGTCACCTCCAGCCCATCAAAAGAAAGCGGCTTGTAGAAAAGTGCTATAGAAAATAACAGGATAATAAAAAAAATGAACTGATTTCGAGGTCTTTCCAGATTTTCCAAAAAGCTTTTTGGTAAAGATTTTGTCTCAGTATCGAGTTTCTTGGTTGGTTTTTTTTTAGCTGTTTTTTTTGCCATCTACTCTTCCATTTTGTTTACATTTCGGGAGAGAACTTACATGATTGTAATCTGCTGCAGTTGTCCGATTGACCCGAGAATGAACTCACGAATTTTGCTTTGATAACATCGTCTGCGCTAAACTCGAATTGCGACAAGAATTTAAGATTTTGTGTTTTATCCCGATTTTTATTGGAGTGTGATTCACAGTTTGTGGAATTAACCATTGGCGGTCCTTTACAAGCGCTCATTCCTGGCGAAAGCTAAATATATTGAAACTTTCATATTATTCAAACATTTTTACAGAAGCCTTGGTAATATAGAGATATCCGTTTAATTTGTAATGGCAACCCCCCCTGAGGGGAGGACTAGACGATGCTTTTTATGAAAAATGTATTATCGAATTTTAGCGCACATTCAATGATTTTAGGAGCAGATAAATGAATTTCGATTTAACAGAAGATCAAATTTCAATTCAAAATATGGTACGGCAATTTGCAGAGGAGGAAATTAAACCTGATGTTCTAAAATATGATGAAGAAAAAACATTTCCGGTTCACTTAATAGATAAATTAGGAGAACTGGGAATTCTGGGTATTATTTTCCCTGAGGAATATGGGGGAGCGGGGATGGGGTATATTGAATACGCTCTGATATTGGAGGAAATTTCTGCAGTAGATCCGTCAATCGGGTTGACCGTTGCCGCTCATAATTCCTTAGGAACCAATCACATTTTCACTTTTGGGAATGAAGAACAGAAAAAAAGATTTATACCGCCTTTGCTCACCGGTAAGACACTCGCTGCCTGGGGGCTTACTGAACCCAGCAGCGGTAGTGATGCCTATGGATTAAAGACAACCGCAAACAAAGTTGGGAAGAAATGGATTTTGAATGGTTCAAAGACATTTATAACAAATGCCAATTATTCTGATTATGTCGTAGTGATGGCGATTACCGATCCTGAGCAGATCAAAGCTGGCATTACTGCATTTGTCTTGGAGAAGGGAATGCCAGGTTATAGCATTGGAAAACCGATGAACAAACTGGGGATGCGGGCCAGTGATACCGCAGAATTATTTTTTGAAGATTGTGAGGTGCCTGAGGAGAATCTGCTCGGCGAAGAGGGTCAGGGCTATTTTAATGCCTTAAGTATTCTGGATGGTGGCAGAATAAGCATAGCTGCCATGTGTGTCGGCATTGCCCGTGGTGCGTTTGAACATGCTCTTAATTACAGTCAGGAGCGGACCGTCTTTCGAAAAAAAATTTCCCAATACCAATCTATCAAAAATAAGCTTGCCGATATGGGTACCCAGATTGATGCGGCAAGACTTTTAACCATGCGGGCTGCCAGTTTGAAAGACGTAGGAAAGAATGTAAATCTTGAATCGGCAATGGCAAAGTTGCATGCCAGTGAGGTTGCCGTTAGAGTGGCGGAGGAAGCGGTTCAGATATTTGGAGGATATGGTTACATTAAAGAGTATCCTGTGGAGAAGTATTACCGCGATGCAAAACTGGGAACCATCGGGGAAGGAACTTCAGAAATTATCCGCTTGGTTATTGCTAGGGAGCTTGTCGAGAAAGCTGCAAACCGGAAACACAGACCGGCGGTGGAAGGAATTTTATCGTAGCTATTTAGATTTTTTGGATTGAAAAGATGATTCAAAGAGTCGACGGACTTCACTTCTTTTTAACAAAATATATCAATGAACTACATCTACCGGTATGTGGAATTGCCTTTAAATTCGATTTTAATCCTATTGACATTGCCCTCAAAAGACTACCGGCCTCTTTTTTATACTTCTCACTTAACATCGAAACATAAAATGAATCAAAGGGCATCATTTTCAGTTTCTTCAGTTTTAGTCCGAATCGTTCTAATAAAGTAACTATGGCTTGTACTGTAAAGTGATAGAGATGCCTCGGGACATCATATGCTGCCCACCCACTATCGTAATACTTCGCATCAAACGAATGGTAATTGGGAACGGCGATGAACAGAGTACCGTCTGGTTTTAATATATTGGTGAGCTGAGTCATGTTTTTATCAAGATGGTGTATATGTTCCAGTACATGCCACATGGTGATTACATCAAAAAAATCGGCGGTAAATTCAAACAATTTTTTGGGGATCTTAATTTCCAGTTGAAACTTGCGGTTTGCTATCTGTTGGGCCCCTTCGTCAGGTTCGACACCATAAACTTCCCAACCGGAATTCTTCATTGTATTTAGAAATTCTCCCGTTCCGCAGCCGATATCCAGCATGGTTCCTGATTTCAATCCCGCTTCCTTTTCAATCAGCTTTCTTTTGCTATGCAGCGTGTAATTCCTAACGAGTTGATATAGTTTGTTTATAAGTCCTTGGGAGGTGTTTGAGTGAGAGATATAATCCTCCGACTTATAAAACTTCTCAATTTCATTTTCATCTGGTACCGGATTGGTAAATCGCAATGTACATTCATGGCATTCTGAAATTTTGAATAATTCGCCGGAGACCAGAAAATCTGTAGCTTCCAAAACCGTATCGAATAAATTGGAATTACACACCGGACATCGTGTATATTCAATCATACTGTGCCTTTTAATGTTTTCGTCGATTAATGTTGCTTCAACAAAAAGTGACGAATGTATAAACTCATAAATCTAAGAAAATATAGCCCTATTACCATTCAAAAATATTTTGAATAAAAAAAAGAGGCACTGGAAAATGCCTCTTTGAATCAAACAGGTTTAGATAATGCGAGGGATTAAATTGTCCTCCCCGGATAGGCACTCAACGCTTTTTCAAGAATTTCCATTGAGCGTTTCATCGAATCTACATTCAGAACAAAAGCAAGGCGAACCTCATCCTGCCCCAAACCGGGAGTAGCGTAAAACCCATTGGCTGGCGCAAGCATAATGGTTTCACCGTTGTCATCAAAATCCTTTAAAAGCCAGATGCAAAATTTGTCCGCATCATCGACCGGTAATTTAATTACCGAGTAAAATGCCCCCTGTGCTTTTGAGCCGACTACACCTGGGATCCGTTGCAGGGCCTCATAGATCGCATCGCGACGTCTTTGATAATCCGTCAGCACCTCATCAAAATACTCGTTCGGAGTATCCACAGCAGCCATTGCTGCAATCTGTTCCATTGTGGGCGGACATAGCCGTGCCTGTCCAAACCGTAAACCAGCATCCAGGATTTCCATGTTCTTAGTTACAATGCACCCAATCCGGGCACCACAGGCACTATAGCGCTTCGAAATACTGTCCACCATTACTGCCTGTTTTTCTATACCTTTCAGATGCATAACGGAATGGTGTCGCCCGCCATCGTAAACAAATTCACGGTAGACTTCATCAGTTATAAGATAAAGGTTATGGTCTATTACCAGCTTTTTTAAAAGTTGTAATTCGTCCCATGTATAAACATAGCCGGTTGGATTATTGGGATTACAAATGAGGATGGCTCTGGTTTTATCAGTGATTTTATCACGGATCGCTTCGGCGGAAGGAAGTTTGAAGCCTTCTTCGGCTTTACAAGTGAGCGGAACAATTTTTATTCCTGCTTCCACAGCAAAACCATTATAATTGGTATACAATGGTTCCGGGATAATTGTCTCTTCTCCGGGATTCATTAAAATCATCATGGTAAAAATGATTGCTTCACTACCGGCGGTGGTAATCAATATTTCTTCTTTTGCGACATTGATGTCAAATTTACGGTAGTAGCGAGTCAGTGCTTCCCGGTATTCCCACAATCCTCCCGAGTGCCCATATTCCAAAACAGTAATATTGTGATTACGATACGCATCGAGCATGATCTGGGGGGTGGGAATATCCGGTTGTCCGATGTTCAAATGGTAAACCTTGATGCCTCTTCTTTTTGCCTCTTCTGCAAATGGGACGAGCTTGCGAATTGGGGAAGCGGGTATCAGTTTTGCTCTTTCTGATAGCGTTGGCATATTATATCAATATCCTCTTTCAAAACCTTCCATTGTCGGAGACAGAAACCTCGTTTAAATATCTTTCTGCTTCCTCCATACAGGAATAAACATAAGTGAGCCATTTATCATATTTTTTATGTTTTCCTGTCACTACTTCATTATATAAGTTTTTCATGTTTAAGGTTATTTTACCCGGTTTACCATTTCCGATTCTATGTATGAGGCAATCTTCTTTTGCAATTGTCGTGTCGCGACCATCGGTAATTTTAGTTACAGGAGTTACTTCCGCAGCGGTTCCAGTGAAAAAAACTTCGTCGGCGTTCCATAATTCTTCAAGAGTAATTGGTCCTACTTCAGTCTCATATCCAAAATCCTTTGCCAATTTGAGGATTGTGGTTCGGGTGATTCCTTCCAATATGGATTCGCTTTCGGAGTTTGTCTTCAGCCTCTCATTTTTAACAACAAAAATGTTTTCTCCCGGTCCTTCGGAGACGCGTCCTTCCATGTTTAAGAATATCCCTTCATCATATCCTTTGCGACGGGCGTAGGTACCAGCCCTGTTCGATAAAACATACAATCCCCCCAATTTTGCTCCCATATCTGTTTGGGATTTATGAATACGTTTCCATGGCAACAAAAGACAATGCACTCCCTTGGCCACTCCTTCCTCCCCAAGGTAGGCTCCCCATCCCCAGCAACCGACCGACAATTCAATCTTGCTAAATTTTGGAACCAAGCCAAGGTTTCCATATCCGTAATACAAATTAGGCCTGATATAAGCACTCCGTAACCGGTTTTCGCGCATTACCAATTTAATTGCTGCTTCAATCTCTGCTTCGTTGTATGGCACTTCCATGTTAAGAATCGATGCTGAGTGAAAAAATCGATCGATGTGTTCTTTTAAACGGAAGATTGCCGGACCACGTTCCGTGTCGTATGCGCGAATACCCTCGAAAACCGAGCTCCCATAATGCATTACATGAGACATTGCATGAACTGTAACTTCATCCCAATCATGCAGCTCTCCCATTTGCCAAAATTTTAGTGCACCGGGAAAATACTTGGTGTCGAACATATTCATCTCCTCACATTATTAAGTTTGTCAGTACTATTATAAACAAAAAAGCCTGGTAACTTATATACCAGGCCACATTTTAAAAGTTGAAAAATTTAATAATTAGAAATAAAAAGATCATTAGAATACCTTTGATTTTTTCTGGTTCAGCGGCTCCACAATTGATATTATTAAATCAGCATAAATATGTCAAGATAAATATGAAAATAGAATTTTTACTATAAAGATATATTATCGATGATTATATTTGAACGCCTTAATTAATAAAGAATATAAGCGAGGTTTGCCCATGAAGTATACCGGGGTTAGATTACTTCCGGTGGTTATTGTTTGGCTTTTTATGCTTGAATCTCCAACCATTGCTTCATCCGATATCGTTATTTATACACTTTCCAATGATTCTTCCCAACTATCGCAAATGCTAAGCTGGAATATCCCTTATCGAAAATGGATTGATTTGGGCGGACAGTGGTATGTTAAAAATCCGGATACTAATGTCGTTATAGGGACGATGAATGTCCCTTTTAGCTTCACCGGTAAGCAATCCCTGTATATCGAGAACGATTTTCATTTTGTGAGAGACAAAAAATCAAGAGTGTTCTTGAACCTTGAATGGGTCTGTGGAGCTCTGGCAATCTTCATCAATGAATATGAACTATATAATGGCAAGCAATGTTTCATCCCACTAAAACTTCCCATCGCTGAAGAGATGCTACTGTCAGGTGAAAATAGGATTAAGATTCTAATCACCCCGCTGCAAAATAAACGAGGAGAAATTCCTGGATGGATGCCCATCAATCAGCCATTAACTGATTCAGGGATATTTGGTTCAATTTATCTGGAAAAAGTCCACAATTTCAATATAGAATCCATAAATATTGACACAAAAAAAAGTATTAACTCTTCTATCAACATTGAAGGGTCTGTAGTCTTAAGTGATTCAATCAGAATGGGCCAAGGTATTCAATTAGAAGTTTCCTACTACGATACCGAGAATTTACTACTTCAGGTACCTCTGAATTTTCAGGATTCTCTTCAAATTGAATTCCAGTTTCCAGGAATTTCTCTCAACACTGATTCTCTCTGGAAAACTAATCAGACCAAAAAGCTTTGGGTGGAAGTGAAACTGGATTCTTCCGGAAAGACAGTTGATCTTAAACGGCAGCTTTTCTCGGGGAATCAGTTTCAACTCAATAAACAGCAATTCTTTCTGAACAATCAACCTCTCACGATAAATGGTATTAATTATGTTTACCAGAATTCTGATGGTCGCTCATTGTTTAATTTAGAATTAATCAAAAGAGATTTAAACTGGATTAAACGAAGCGGATTTAATGTGATTCGCGTTATTATGCACCCCTTACCGGAACGCTTTTATCGGCTGTGTGATGAGTTTGGTCTCTTATGTTTCCAGGATTTGCCAATCAATTTAATGAATAGGCCGGTAGAATCAAGAGAAATTCAGTTTCGGGAATTTCAACGTCAATACGAATACCTACTGAACTTATCCAGACGCCACCCTTCCATTGCAGCTGCTGGTATTGCGTTCCAGTTTGATGGAAGGTCCAAATGGCAATCTGAAAGATTGGTTGAATTATTAGGGGTGATAGAAAAATTAAAATTGCCACTATACTTGTCCACACCTATACCACATTCCGATAGCTTTGAGAAGATTGATTTTCAGATTGTTGATATGCTTTCTAGAACTTCAATTGAACGAGAATTCGAGCGGTTTGAAGGGATTTACGGCGAAAATACCTTCTTCCCAAGTGCTTATTCAAAAGGTTTAACTCACCGAGTTGATTCTACCACAGTCATTGAGGCGCTCATTCAAATTACCTCACTGTATGAAGAAGTCAGGTTGCGACAAAAACAAGGATTAATTAACGGTCATTTTATTCTGACCTATAATAATTTTCTATTTCAACTTCCTTCTCTTCAAAATGGATCTCTTCCAAATCCATACTTGAACAATATTGGAATGGTTGACCTAAACAGAAATCCTCGCATTCACTTTAAATATGCTGAGATTGATACTTTGGTGGGAATTGATAGAGAAGCCTTGGTTGTTTCTGAGGCACACAGTGCGATTTCGTACATTTATGTGATATTGGGATTGCTTAATTTGTTTCTATTTCTTGTTTTTTATCGCCAATTTCTCGAGTTTCGTTTAAACCTTCATTATTCTCTTAAAAAACCGCATGGATTTTTTATTAATCTTCAGGAGCGTATTATCATTCCTCATGGGCAATCACTCTTATTAATTTTTGTGGTTTCATTAAATGGTGCAATTATCTGGAGTTCATTGGGATATTATTTTCGTAATAACTTATTGCTTGATTATCTTACATCTATTGTTTTTTTCTCGCCGGATATAAAGTTATCTATGATCCAGCTAGTGTGGAACCAAATTAATTTCCTGATATTTGGAACGATCCTTAGCATCTTAATCTTCTTGATATTATCCATTATCATCAAATTAGTTTCTTTGTTTGGAAATTCCAGGGTGCAATTTAGTCAAGCTCTCGCTGTCAGCGCGTGGTCTGGTGTACCATTTATTTTCTTACTGCCTGTTGGCGTGGTAATGTATAATCTGCTTATAGCTTTTAAATCCTATTGGATAATGCTATTCATACTATTATATTTTCACTTTTGGTTTATTTTAAGATGGATTAACGGTACGAGGGTATTAACCGACAGACTTTATTCACGGGTCTTTGCCTTTTTTATCATCCTGGTATTGGTTTCGGCCACTATGGTGATTTATTTCTATCAACAAAAAATTAATCTATTTGAACACCTTAAATTTGTGTATCATCTCTATACTACTAGTCGTTAACAAAATTACATGTATTTAAGTAAACTTGAGATTTTTGGTTTTAAATCCTTTGCCCAAAAGGCCGTCATAAAATTTGACGAAGGGTTAACCTCAATTATAGGACCAAATGGATGTGGTAAAAGTAATATTGTTGATGCCATTCGTTGGGTGTTGGGCGAACAACGTCCTACTATCCTGCGCTGCGACCGAATGGAGAATTTGATTTTTAGCGGCTCCACCTCCCGCAAGCCTCTGAGTATATCAGAAGTTTCGATGCATATCGAAAATAACCGCCAAATTTTACCTTCTGATTATACCGAGGTAAAAATTACCCGACGGCTATTCCGATCCGGCGAGAGCGAATACCTGATTAATGGGCAGACGGTTCGGTTGATGGATATTGTAAATTTATTTACGGACACCGGCATGGGTGCGGATGCCTATTCGGTGATTGAATTAAAAATGGTCGAACAAATTTTGAGCGATAATGCCGAAGAGCGAAGGCGCTTGTTTGAAGAGGCTGCCGGAATAAAAAAATATAAACAGCGTCGTAAAGCCGCCCTACGAAAACTGGAAACCACCCGGCAGGAACTTGTCCGTCTGGATGACATCATTACCGAAATTAAAAAGACAGTAAACTCACTTGCGAGACAAGTAGGTAAAGCGCGTAGATATCACGAATACAAAAACCAACTAAAGGAAAGAGATTTATTACTTACTCTTCTTAAATTAAGAGCATATGACTGCGATCTAAAACCACTTAAAAGGGAATTTGATCAACTGACCAAAACCAAAGATGTTCTTACGGCTGAGGTGCATACAAAAGAAGCTAAATTGGAAGAGATGCACACGCAGGCAGTTGACCTTGAGCACTCATATCGTGATGTGGCTACACGCTTAAAACAAGCTGATGAAAAAATTCTTGAAAAGCAGAAGGATCAGCAACTTCGACTCCAAAAGATTGAATCATTCCGCGAGCGCGTAAATTCTGACCGGCACGAAGTGGTACTGCATCAGCAAAAAATAAAAGAAATGATTGTAGAAAAAGATTTGTTGTTGGAGGAAGTACAAAAAATCAGAACAAATTTACAAGAAAAGCAAGAGACGCACCGGGAAAGTGCCAGACATCAGATGCAAATTGAAGCGCAGTATCGGCTTGCCAGAGATGAATATCAAAATTTTATTCAGGCAAATCTTGAGACAATTCAAGGTTCAAATTCAGGGAGAGATGAATATCAATCTATCAAAATTGAAAAAGGAAATGCTGAGGCGCGGCTTCAGGTAAATCAGGAACGTTTGGAGAAAAATAAAACAATCTTAGAGGAAACGCAGGTTGAGTACAGCTCCCTCGAAAAAGAGTTGGTTGAAATGAGTGTGAGGGCCGACGAGATTCGTCATTCCATTGCTGAAATTGAAGAACAAATAAAATCTGGCAAGGAATGGCAGGATTCTATCCGGTCGCAGTTGAGTCAAATTGAAGGTCAAATAGAGAAGGCGAGAAGCCACAAAGACTTTTTAAGGAGGCTCATCGAAAATTATGAGGGTTTTTCCGAAAGCGTGCAATATGTGATGTCTCACAAAGGTGATTACAGTGGCTTGGTTGATACTCTAGCCAATCTTGTGGATACTAAAGATGAGTTTCGTCAGGCACTGGAGAGCTACCTCGCTGAAATTTCCACCTTTTTAATCGTGGAGGAGATAAATACCGCACGGGATATTCTTCACCACATTCGCGAGCAGGAAAAGGGGCGGCTGAACCTGATTCCTTTGCCACTTGTTAACTCGAATCATCAAGCATCTAATCTGCCGACTGAAAACGGTCAAATGACTTCATTGAAAAAATTGATCTCCTACGATCATGTATATGAGAATTTATTCTCCTTTCTCTTCGATCGGGTATTTTTGGTTGAAAATCTGGATGATGCATTAAAAATGCGGAACGATTATCCGGATTTAACTTTTGTAACAAAGGATGGGGATATCCTAAGAGATTGGGGAAACTTGACCGGAGGAATGCAGAGTAGCCGTGTGGGTCTCATCGGGCGGAAAAATCAATTTGAATCTGCAACGTTGGAACTGGAAGGATTGGAGCTGAAACGCAAGGACCTGGAAGAAGAGCTTTCCAAAACAAACAAGAACTTAGAACAGAAGATCGAACAGATTATTCATAAGCAGACTGACCTGAAGAAATGCGAAACAGATAACAACACCATAGAAGGTGAAGTGAATAAACGAGCTTATGAAATTTCTCATCTCACAGAAAACTTTGATCAGATACAAGAGGAGATATCGACCCTTCAGGCGAAACAAATGCAGTTATGTCAGCGGGAAGAAGAATTGAACCCCTTGATCCATGAATTGGACGAAAAAATTAAAACCTACCATTCTATAGAGTCGGAAATGCGCGAAGGACAAGCCAAACATGAAAATCAACTTAAGGAAATTACCGAAACGACTCAAAAACTTCAATTCGAATTTTTGAATCTTGCCTCATTAGAAAAAGAGAAACAGCAAAAACTCGATTTTATTGAACAAAACAGCCGTGAAGCGCAAAATTTCATTCAGCAGAGGGAATTGAATATTCAAAAGTGTGAAATAGAAATACAGCAACTGCTGAAGATTAACCAGGAAAGTGAAGTGGAACTGGAAAATGATTTTCAGAGACGAGATACAATCGAAAATGATAAGGATGAATTGGAACGACAGCTCAATGAATTGCAGAGCAATATCCAAACCTATGAAATAGAGTTGAAAAAGAAACAACGCCTTTGGAACGAGGCGCGGGAGAGACTACGACAGCTGGAATTGCAAATAAAAGAGCTACAGGTAAAGAAGGAGAGCGTGGTTGAACATCTTCATGAAAAATATGGAGATGCCGTTTCCGAAATTGATCCGGACGAGCTAGATTCCGGATTGACTATTGAACAGATTCAGGAAGAGATTGATGAATTGCGTCAAAAACTTGAAAGTCTGGGAGATGTAAATCCCCTGGCCATCAAAGAACACGAGAAGGAAAAAGAGCGCCTGGACTTTTTGCAGAATCAAAGGGAAGATCTGGCTTCTGCCGAAGACCAGTTAATGGAGACTATTCATAAATTAAATTCGACCGCCCGCAAAGCTTTCATGGAGACTTTTGAGAATATCCGGAAAAATTTCCAAAAAGTATTTAAGGAATTTTTTGAAACCGGTGAAGCGGATCTGGTGCTGGTCGAAAGCAGGGATCCCCTGGAAGCAAATATCGATATTTCCATCGATTTGAAAGGAAAGCATCTCAATACGTTGGCTTTGTTATCAGCGGGGGAAAAAACATTAACCGCCATCTCAATGCTTTTTGCTATTTACCTTGTAAAACCCAGTCCCTTCTGTATTTTGGATGAAGTGGATGCCCCTCTTGATGATGTAAATATTACCCGCTATACCAACGCCCTCAAACGATTTTCAAAAGACACACAATTCATCTTGGTAACTCACAACAAACGTACCATCGAAGCCACTGAGAGTCTTTATGGTATTACGATGGAAGAACCCGGCGTTTCCAAAATAGTCTCGGTGCGGCTGGATTAACCGGTAATTGTATGTGAGACACCTCAAATTTGAAAAGCATTTCTAAGTGTTAAGTATAATCTTAGCCGGAGAGAAACTTTTTAAGTCCACTTGCGCATCTGCTGACATCTGAGTGTTCAACGTGGGATAAGACTCTGATGAAATAGGGGGAATTTCTTATTATTTTAACAAAGGTGTTATTACAGGAAAGCTGCTAAATATCTTCCATCCCCAGCTCATCTTCCAGATAATCGTTAAAACTCTTTTTGGTATACAACTCGATAGCAGCCTTTGCCGCCCCGCTTACCCGTTCGTTGGGGTGGGTGCTGAATTTTTGCAGTATTTCTGCCAAATTTTCGGTGCGATTGATATTTGCGAGCGTGTATAGGGCATAACTGATGAGATCGGCATCCTCGCCGGATCTTTGGAGTACTTGTTCGACTCGCTCCGCTATGAGTTGCGACTCCGACAAAAAACTGGCGCTTATGGCTTCCATCAATAAAGATTTTTCGGTTTCGGGAGAGATGGTTTCGCAGAGCTGTTTTTCCCAATTCCCGGGATATTTACCCATTGATAATACCGCAGTCAACCGGGAAGATTTTTTATCGCTCAGAAAAAAATCCTCGATCCAATCCCGGACATAGGATTTAAATCCCAGGCCGCTCAGTGCCTTGAGAGTAACTTCTTTTATCTCCAGAATTTCGTCTTCGTTTTGCAGAATACCCAGCAACAGATTTTTTACCCGGCGATAATCCTCCTGCAGGGATTCCATCTGGAAATCATCCCATTCCTCCATATCCCTTAGTTCGGTATCGAAATCCTCCTCATTCTCAAATCCCTGATTCACCCCCTCGTCCACTGCCGCTTCCAGAGATTGAATGGCCGCTTTTCTGACCGCATCGCTCACATCGTATTCGGCAATTTGCAGAATCGAATCCAGAATGTAGCGCTCGAATAAACAACCCTCCGCTGCAAGCGCTGCGCCCCCGCGGACGCGATCATCCAGGGATTCCAGACATTCGGCGATAAAATCCACATTAGCGGTTGAGTAGTCATCCAGTTCGCGGATAGTTGAAATCCGTTTCAGGGTTTCCCGCCAGGCCGGCTCTTCCGGGAAATGCGGGTCGTGCATTTTGTATTCAAACCTATTTTTATTCTAAATAATTTAATTAAAGATATTTCTGAGAATATAACCTGTCAGGTAGTGTCATTCCGAATTCATTTCGGAATCTCTTCTTTTTGACTCTGAACCAAATTCAGAGTGACAAATTTTTACGGTTTCCCCATTTTCCAGAACTATTTTTAAATTAAGTAAGTTTTTTGCTCCAATGCAATCTTTGAATTATGCGTTCAAACACGTATAAAATGTTCCTACAGAAACGAAATGCATTTTTTAGAAAATTTTAAAAGGTTGGAACAAAGGGGATTCTTTTAAGAAAAATTTCCTTAAAATTTCAGACTACTTTATTATCTGTACTTTCGGATATTTATATTTTTTGGAGGTGTAATACATATAAAACCCAGATATTGCCTCCAGATCGGTGCGCCATTCAAATTCAATATATTCACGTATCTGAGGAGGAATAGGATACCCGCGATCTTCAAATTCAAATCCAGCAACTACCATGTATGTATTAGGCAAGAGAGGCCATAATGAATCACCAATCCAAACACCTTGTGGTATAATATATGATACAGTCCCTTCATAGAACCCACCTTCGAATAAATAAATACCTCGATCAGATCCGACTGGGTCGTAGGGTGAAAGAAAATAATGTGGATACGTTTTATCCCGCCACAGTGAAACAGTACCAAAATCATTATATGCACTATAGATTACTAAATAGAGTGTATCAACTGAGAGGTTATCGATGGTTAGCCGGAGGTGCAATGTATCGCCAATCCTATAGTCCTGTTTATCAGTCCAGCCGTCAACGTTTAAAATTTGGTTCATCTCCTTCGGAGGAATCATTCCGGTAGTATCCACATCCCAGACTCCTCTTAATAATTTTCCATCTTTCAACTCTATCTTCGATGAATCTAGATCGTAATCCTCTAGGAAATAATATATTGTAAATACTCCTGAATTATTTTTTATGGTATCTGGAATTTTAAGAGTGAATAGACCGCTTGACTCTGTCCGGGTACCAACATTTGCTTCATCAAGATAAATGAGTGCATTACCATGTTCATATTGATTTTTTAGATGTACGCTACCTCTAACGGAATCGCTGAAACTTATTACGGGTGAGTTAGAGTGAATATATTGCTTGATGCCGGAAAAATCTTTCTCACATCCTATTAACAAAATTTGAACAGTCATTAAAACTGCCAACATTAACAATCTGTAGTGATTGTAATGTTTCATGGAGCAGTATCAGAATAATTAGTTAAATGCGTGTTTAATGTTGACCATTCAAAAAAAAAATCCGCAGTTAGATTTAATCCGACAGCGGGTGAAGTAAAACATTATATTCGAGATAAGATAACAGTCGCATAAAAACTTTCCTTGTTCTCTAACTTGTCAGAATCATAAAAAAAATGTAATGAAAAAAGAAGTTTGTTTTAGAAGTAAGCCAAACATTTTTTGTACTAACAATTAATATTGCTGATATAATTTAAGAAATGTGGAGGCTCTATCTAAACCATATATTAGAAATTATCATCTTTCAACTTTTAAAAGTGTGTTTTTTCCTTTCGAAAAAAACTCGGAAATGACCTCTAGGTTGTCTGATGTTTATTCGTGGATACAGCACAGTAAAAGTTTTATTTCTTAAGACAATTGGATTTAAAGATGATTTCCTTGACTCTTCTGTATAATGAATGCCGGTTGCAATGGATAATTTTAAAAGGTAAATTTGTTGTTTGACATTTCGGATTTTTTATGCAAAAATACATCCACATCAAAGGAGCGCGGCTTCATAACCTTAAAAATCTGGATGTCAAAATCCCCCGAAACCAGCTAGTGGTGGTAACCGGCCCCAGCGGTTCTGGTAAATCCAGCCTGGCATTCGATACGCTGTATGCAGAGGGCCAGAGGCGTTATGTGGAATCGCTATCTGCCTATGCCCGGCAATTCCTTGAGAGGATGCCAAAGCCGGAGGTGGATTTCATCAGTGGAATTTCCCCTGCCATTGCCATCGAACAAAAAAATACCACTTCCAGTCCCCGTTCTACCGTGGGCACCGTAACCGAGGTTTATGATTATCTGCGTCTTTTATATGCCCGAATCGGACATACTTTTTGTCCCAATTGCGGCAAAGAGGTGCTCAAAGAAACCGCGGCTGATGCTTTTAAAACCGTGAAAAAATTAGCGGATGGAACGGCCATTTATATCGGATTCCCGCTGCATCTGGAACATATCAGTGATTTTGAGGCAGAAAAAAAACATCTCATTTCGCAGGGATTTGTACGGATCTGGCGGGAGGATAACGTTTTTGAGCTTGAGAAATTGAATGATGAGGAATTAATCCACCCGGACCTTTTTGTGGTGGTGGATCGCCTGAAGCAGAAACAACCGCTCGACAAAACCCGCATCATCGATTCGCTGGAAACCGCTTTCCGCTCCGGTGAAGGATACGCGGTTGTCATCATCAGAGATGGAGAGACTGTAAAATTCAACCAGAACTTTGAGTGCAGTAATTGCGGCACCAAGATGATTGAACCGCAGCCAAGGCTGTTTTCCTTCAACAATCCCTTTGGAGCCTGCCCCGGTTGCCAGGGATTCCGCAACATGATGGGTATCGATATGGATAAGATTATCCCCGATAAACGGAAATCGCTGCGACAGGGGGCTATCGTTCCGTGGAATACTCCCCATTACCGATGGTTTTATGAGCAGTTAAGTTACGCGGCACCCCGTATTGGAATCCCTTTGGATGTGCCTTACGGGGCATTGAGCGAGGATCAGCAAAAATTGATCATGAACGGCAGGGATGAATATCCGGGAATCCATGGCTTCTTCCAGTATCTGGAAACAAAGAAATATAAAGTGCAGGTAAGGGTGCTGATGGCCCGTTACCGGAAATATTTTCCCTGTACTCTGTGCAACGGCATGCGTTTGAGGCCGGAAGCGCTGCAGGTAAGGATTACTGGCAGCAATATTTCTCAGTTGGCACAATCAAAGATGGATCAACTCTACTCGTTTTTTGAACAGCTAAAGATTTCCAAATATGAGCGGGAAGTCGCCAATCAATTATTGAAGGAGATCCTCTCCCGGTTGAAATATTTGCTGGATGTGGGGCTGGAATATCTGACCCTGGATCGCCGTGCCAATACTCTCAGCGGGGGTGAATTTCAGCGAATAAATCTGGCCACGGCACTGGGATCATCCCTCACCGGGTCCGTCTTTGTACTGGATGAACCCACGGTGGGTCTGCATTCCAGAGATACCCATCGATTGATCAACATTCTGGAATCGCTTCGAAATACCGGTAACACAGTGGTGGTTGTGGAGCACGATATGGAAGTTATGAAAGCATCGGATCATCTCATTGATCTGGGCCCGGCTGCCGGGGAGCATGGCGGAGAGATTATCTTTGAAGGTAAACTGGACAAACTAATGAATGGCGCTGCCGGCTTAACCGCAGCGTATTTGCAGAAAGAGAAAATGGTGCCCACGAAAAAGAAATTTCGCACTGGTAATGGAAGGTTTATCACAGTAGTTGGGGCACGCCAGCATAATCTAAAAGATCTGACCATCAAATTCCCGCTGGGGATGATGGTTTGCGTGAGTGGTGTTTCCGGCTCCGGAAAAAGCACCCTGGTGCACGATGTATTGTACGAGGGCATCCAGAAACAACGCGGATTACAATCCGGTGAGGTGGGCGAGCATGATGAAATTCGCGGATTACAGCACATCTACGGTGTGGAGATGATCGACCAGTCTCCCATTGGGAGAACGCCGCGATCCAACCCGGTGACCTACATCAAAGCGTTTGATGAAATCCGCAAGCTTTTCGCCGATACCCATGCCTCTCACATCCGAGGATTTAAACCGGGACATTTCTCGTTTAATGTCCCCGGCGGACGCTGCGATACCTGCGAGGGGGACGGCCAGATAAAAGTGGATATGCAGTTTCTCGCGGATGTGTATCTGGAATGCGATGTCTGCAAGGGAAAACGGTTTAAGCGGGAAGTGCTGAACGTGACCTTCAAGGGGAAGAATATTTTTGATGTGTTGAACATGACTGTGGACGAAGCGGTGCTGTTCTTCAGCGAACAAAATAAGATTACCCGGAAACTAAAGGTTCTGCAGGATGTGGGATTGGGTTACCTGCGTTTGGGACAGTCTGCGACAACCCTGTCCGGCGGAGAAGCGCAGCGGATAAAGCTGGCAGCGCATCTGGGTAAAAAGGAACACCGCGATAATCTTTATATTTTTGATGAACCCACCACCGGACTCCATTTTGACGATATCGCCAAACTGCTTGCGGCATTGGATAAATTAATTAAGAAAGGAGCGTCGGTGGTTTTGATTGAGCATAATCTGGATGTGATACGATATTCGGATTACATCATCGATTTGGGACCGGAGGGAGGCGACCGGGGCGGACAGGTGATTGCCACCGGCACACCGGAGCAAATTGCTGGGAAATCCAAATCTTATACCGGAAAATTTCTGCAGCCTGCCACTGTTTCTTAATAACAATTTAAAATGAATTCTGTAAATCCTACAGATGGTTTTTCAATCCGTTGATTAGATCGATAATGCGGTTATTAATATACATTCATTTATAACATAAATTGTTTATACCTCTTGAATCTGTCTATAGTGTTTTATATACTGAATGTAGATGGTTAGTGATATGTTATACGGCGGGGCAGCTTCGGCTTAGCCGCCTCGTAATAGGTTTTCACTCGTCAACCGTATCAGGGCGCGGCTTCCTGTCGCTTCGGTACTGGTTTATTATAATTTCTTTACGGTGAAAAATATGAAAAAGAAAACTACGAATTTGCCTTCTGATTCTTCTGATCTTGAAGCGAAGCTCAAGCAAGCCGACCTTGAGATACAGGATTTTGTTTCCGCACTCAAGGCGGAAAATCTTAAACTTCAAAAGAAGATTTCTAAACTTGAGGCTGAAAAGGTAACGCTTCAAAACAGGATCACCGTTCTTGAAGAAAAATATTCAAAATATATTGAGCATGATGATTCCTTTGTTAAAAATAAAAAGAAGGTTGCTTCAATGTCAGATAAAGAGCTTTCAGATTACATCCAAAAAGATTTGCTTAAAAGCAAAAAATAAACCTGCGCGCAAAAATACGTGCCACCTCGTTTTAAGCTATAATTTTTATTGTTTGCCATTTAAATAATTCTTTATCTCTACTTGTGCGGTATACCCCGCCGTATAACAAGCGTTTCAACACCGATTCACCCCATCCAGGGATTCACGAGTTAAACGCAAGCCGTTAGATTGCCTGAAACGGAGCGTTCAAAAAAGCACGAATAGAACATTCTCCGCCGACTTTGGGCATAAATCCCTTCATTCAAAAATTCCCCTCCAAAGAAACAATTTTCATTATCTGAGCGTGAAAATTAATATCCCATTAAGATTCCTCAATAAAAACAACAATAGGAGACTGTTTTGAATTGCTTACGAAACACCGGCTTCTTGTTAATGCTCCTGGCATTATTAAGCTTTCCACTATTCTCTCAGGTTCAAATTGAAGTTGCTTTTCCAAATCTTTCCTTTACCCGTCCGGTAGACCTGCAGCATCCCGGGGATGGCAGCGACCGCATTTTTGTGGTCGAACAGCAGGGGATTATCTATACGTTCCAGAATGATTCCAATACATCCATAAAAACGACATTTCTGGATATCCGGGATCGTGTGGATGACTCCAGCAACGAAGAAGGACTGCTTGGGCTGGCTTTCCACCCCGATTATGAAAACAACGGTTATTTTTATGTGAATTATACAGCCACTAACCCCAACCGAACGGTCATTGCCAGATATCCGGTTTCCCGGAATGACCCTGATATGGCGGAAGCGGATAGTGAGCTGGTTGTTATGGAAATTCCCAAACCCTATTCCAATCACAATGCCGGTCAGCTGGCATTTGGCCCCGATCGCTATTTGTATATCTCCGCCGGAGATGGCGGTTCAGGAGGTGATCCGCAAAACAACGGGCAGAATTTAGCCACTTTGCTGGGTTCCATACTGCGAATCAATGTGGACAGCGCCGCAAATGGGATGAACTATTCCATCCCGGCAGATAATCCCTATTTTGGAAACTCGATGGGATACCGGGAAGAAATTTATGCAAACGGATTGCGCAATGTCTGGCGCTTCAGTTTCGACCCGGTGACCAACTGGCTATGGGCAGCCGATGTGGGTCAGAATTCTTATGAAGAAGTTAATATCTCAGAAATAGGAAAGAATTACGGGTGGCGAATTATGGAAGGATTCCATTGTTATGATCCATCCTCTGGCTGTGATACAACCGGACTGGAATTGCCCATCTGGGAATATGACCATGGCGAAGGGCAATCCATTACCGGCGGGTATGTTTACCGGGGAATTAAGGTGCCGGAGCTTTACGGAAAGTATATTTATGCGGATTTTATAAGTGGGCGATTCTGGTCACTTGATTATGATGGGGTCAATGTTCCGGTGGTGGAGGAAATTCTCAACACCAATCTGTTAACCTCCAGCTTTGGAGTGGACAAAGACAACGAACTGTATATATGTTCATTTGATGGGAAGATTTATCGTTTCAAACCAACGGTTACAAAATACAAAAAATCTTCCATTGAAATACCAAAGTATTTCAGACTGGAGCCCAACTACCCTAATCCTTTTAATCCGGATACAACCATCCCCTTCAACCTGGAGAAACAGAGCCTTGTAGAAATTCGAGTGTTTGATATCAGCGGAAATCATATTAAAACGCTCACGCAGACCATGTACTTCCCGGGCGACTATTCGGTCGCCTGGGATGGAACGGACGAAAACGGAAATCCTCAACCAACCGGAATCTATTTTGTTAAAATGACAGTCGACCAGCAATTCTCCGACACCCACAGAATGGTGTTGGTTAAATAATCTTTTTGATAACCAGTTTCAGCCCCCCCTTCGATTTCAATTCCCTTTTTTAATTGTTTAGTATTTACGAAATGTAAACCAGGCGTGATTGTTTTCGCGTCTCATTCATGCCAGTTAAGGACTTTTCGATATTTTTTTTGGACCAGCCGCATTGGCTCGACTAATTAACTCAACGTGCTCTCTTAACAGAATAGTGCCATCAAATTGAAAAAAGACCAAAAGTCTTGACAATTTGATTTTCATGCCATATATTTTGACCAATTGATTTAACTATATAGTTAAAACAAACGGTTAAAAGAGTAAGTTGATGGAAGGCTATACAAAAACAGAAGAAAAAATTATTGAAGCCGCCACAGAGATTTTCCTTGAAAAAGGAAAAGATGGGGCGAGGATGCAGGAAATTGCCGAAAGAGCGGGAATCAATAAGGCGTTGCTTCACTACTACTTTCGAAACAAAAAAAATCTGCACAGCGAAGTGTTTAAGAAAGAGGTTCAAAACTTTTTTGATGGTCTCTTTTCGGCTATGTCTTCCGAAAAAGATTTTGAAGCGGTATTGCAGAATTTCATCAATAGTTATATCGATAAATTGGCCCAGCGTCCGGAAATAATCAGATTCATCATTTGGGAAATTCAGCAGGGAAGCGGATTTTTTGCCGATCTTATGGAAGAAATTTTCAAGGAACACCATTTTTTAAAAATGCCGCTGGCTGAAAAAATTGAGGAAGCGATTTCTGTCGGCAGAATTCGATCTTTGGACCCTGTCCAATTAACCTTCAGCATTATTGGCATGTGTGTATTTCCGTTTATTGCCAGCCCCATTTTGGAGAAAGTTTTCCGGGATACGCAAATATACTCTGAGACTTTTCTGAAAAAACGAAAAGAAGAAATATTTAACATGGTTTGGAACGGAATTTCAATTTAAAGAATCGCCTAAACCCAAATGAACGTTTTGTGGAGCAAAAAATGAACAGGACAAAAAGAAGTTGCAATAAGACCTATCAAGCCATTCTCTCACTATTATCGCTTTTCAGTCTGGTTAGTTTGTGTACTCCAAATATTGTTTCTGCACAAAACAGTCTTTCGCTCACATTGCAGGATGCCTGGAATATTGCGCTGGAAAATAATCTCTCTTTAAAACAAATTGAACAAACCCTTCTGCAGGCGGAGGAAGAGGTGAAAATTCAAAAAACCAATTATTTGCCCACACTCAGCGCATCCGGATCGTATTATTTTTTCGGTGGATTAGAGGTACCACTTGATCTTAACAAATTAGGCGTTTCTGCTAATTCAAATATGGCAGGTGGCCCGGAGGACATTCAGATCGCCTTGTTCAACGTGGGATTGAGTCAACCAATTTTTACCGGATTTCGTACCAGAAATTTGGTTCGTGCTGCCCGGGCTAATAGCGATGCCAGTGCTGCCAGCAATGAAATCGAAAAGAACCAGATTCTCCTCCAGGTTGGGCAACTATACTATCAAATTCAGTCTTCGATTCTTCAACAACGTGTCATCGAAAGAAGTATTGCGCGGGCGGATAACCAGCTTGTAACGGTGCGTAATCTGTTTCAAACCTATCAGGCAATAGCTTTTGACACACTGGAGATAGCCAACCGCAAATTGCAATTACAGATTGAGCAAAAAAATATTGAAAACCTCACTCGAATTCTATATTCGAAATTTAGTTATCTATTAAATCTTGATTCATCCTATACCCTGCTTCCTGAATCATACCATGATCCAAATATACATTTGCAGGATATGAGTGATTACCTGAATGAGGCATTGAATAATCGTCCGGAGTTAAGCCAGCTGCGTTCGCTGCAAAATGGTGCACAATATAGAGAAAAGGCATTACGCTCTGCTTATTATCCGCAGGTGTATGCAAGCCTGAATCAATATTTCCTCAGGCCAAATGGTTCGTTTTTCCAAAATGAATGGAAAGATTTTTACCTGTTGGGAGTCAATGTGAAGTGGGAATTTTGGAATTGGGGAAGAGACGCTAAAAAGGCCAGGCAGTCTCGTTACGAATACGAACGATTGGAGCTACAATATCAAAATATTCTTGATGAAATCCGGCAGCAAATAAAAGAAGTATACCTGAATTTGGAAAATATACAGGAACAACTGGTGTTGCAGCGCCAGTTGGTTATTCAGGAAGATAAAAGATACCGGCTCACCGAGGAAAGGTATAAGGAGGGCTTTGCTACTGCACTGGATTTGAGCGACACTGAAAATCGGTTAACCGAAGCAGAATTAATTCTTGAAAATTACTTCAATGAGTGGAATCGATCCAAATTGCTGCTGGATTATTCCACTGGCAACATTGGCAAATTATTATAGGGGACATAATAATGAAACGCATAACACTGAGCTTAATAATTACTTTTTTTCTGGTTTTGATATCCTGTTCAAATAATTCCGATCAAAAGATTTATACGGGAGTATTGGAAGGAACTTCGGTTCGGTTGCCGGCCTTAACCGGTGGTCAGATTATTAAATTGATGATTGATGAAGGACATATTGTTTCGGAGGGTGACACAATTGCCGTCATCGATACTGTGGAGTACAGTCTGCAATTGAGACAATTGCAGGCTGGATTACGTGAATTGGATATTCAGGAGAAAACTGCAAATATTCAACATAAACAGGCCAAAACGGATTTGGAGTATATCAGGCACAAATATGAAAGAACAAAAGTACTTTTCGAGAAAAATACAGCTACCAGACAGACCCTGGATGATTTAACCAATCAATTGCAAAGAGCAGAGACAAATCTTGCAAATGCCAGACAAAGTATTCAAAGGGCAATTGCTGGCAAAGAACAGCTTGCTGCACAAATAGCGATAATTCAGAAGAAAATCAGAGACGCAGTAGTTGTTGCTTCGGTTCCGGGAATAATCACTACTAAATATTTTGAATTTTCAGAAGCAGTGGCGCCAATGAGTCCTCTGGTTGAAATTATTAATTTAAATGTTATGGATGTAAAGATATACATTTCAGAAACAATGTTACCGCATATAAAACAAGGTCAGGAAGCAGAGATTCGGGTTGATGGTACTGAAGAGCGGTTCCCGGGAAAAATTAGCTGGGTAAGTCCGAAGGCCGAATTTACACCCAAGTCCATACTCACTGAAGAAACCAGGACTTCTCTTGTTTATGCGGTGAACGTTAAGGTGGCAAATCCCGATGGGATTTTGAAACATGGAATGCCTGTTGAGGTTGTACTATGATTCCTTCGCAGCAAACCATGTACTCATAGAGGTTATATGAAATGGATGCGTTAGTCATTCAAAATTTTTATAAACAATATGGAGATGTTTTGGCGGTTAGCGATATGACTCTGCAAATAGGAGAGGGGGAGCTGTTTGGCTTAATCGGTCCCGACGGCGCCGGAAAAACCACGCTGATGCGTTCTATCTGCACCTTATTAGTTCCAAGTGACGGTAAGATCTATGTAAATGGCATGGAGGTCCGAGAGAATATTCATAAAATCAGATCAATTCTGGGATATATGCCCCAAAGATTTTCTCTTTATCAGGATTTGACGGTGGAACAAAATCTTCAATTTTTTGCGGATATTTTCAAGGTGCCCTTTCAGGAAAGAGAGAAGAGGCTTGGGCAGCTTTATAAATTCTCGCGGCTTGAACCATTTAAGAAAAGATATGCCGGTGCACTGTCAGGAGGAATGAAACAGAAATTAGCTCTATCCTGTGCTCTCATTCACACTCCCCAAATTCTGATTTTGGATGAACCGACTTTTGGAGTAGATCCGGTTTCCCGGGTGGAATTCTGGGATATCCTACGATTGATTCAGGAGGGAGGTACCACAATTTTTGTTTCCACTGCCTATATGGATGAAGCTGATCAGTGTGACCGGGTTGCTCTTATGCACAAAGGAAAGATGTTCGCCGTTGACCAACCCGCGAAGTTGAAAAAACAATTTATTCACCCCTTATATAAAGTAGATACTCAGCAATTGAGGGTAGTGAAAGATTATTTTCAGTCAAATCCTAAAGTGCGTAATACTCAATTATTTGGTGATTCACTTCACGTCAGTTTCCAGGACGCTCCGTCCAAGGAAGACTGGTTTTCCTGGCAGGAAAAAATGGAAGGATTAATTGTCGGATGGGAACCAATCACGCCATCTATCGAAGATATTTTTCTTGATCTGGCGGAGACCTAAATATGAACCGGACGATATCAGTGCAAACATCTGATCTGACCAAACGCTTCGGCAAGTTTGTTGCGGTGGATAAAGTGTCGATTGAGGTATTTAAAGGCGAAATCTTTGGATTTCTGGGTGCGAATGGTGCTGGCAAAACAACTATGATTCGCATGTTATGTGGCTTGATGCGCCCATCGGATGGTGAGGGCACCGTTGCAGGCTTTGATATTTACTCACAGACCGAACAAATTAAAAGGAATATCGGCTACATGAGCCAAAAATTTTCTTTATATGAAGATTTGACAATTGAGGAAAACATCGAATTTTATGGCGGCATTTATGGATTATCGAACAGTGATATTTTGAAACAAAAGGAAAAGCTTTTGTCACAATTGGCGCTTAAAGAATATCGCATAAAAATTACCAGGGATCTGCCTCTGGGATTTCGACAACGACTGGCCCTGGGATGTTCTCTTTTGCATGATCCGCCGGTAGTGTTTTTGGATGAGCCTACGTCAGGTGTGGATCCTAAAGCACGACGCGAATTTTGGGATATAATTTACCAAACAGCAGAAATTGGCAAAACTATTTTTGTAACCACTCATTTTATGGACGAGGCTGAATATTGCCATCGTGTGACCATCATGGAGCAGGGGAAAATAATTGCCCTTGATACACCCAGAAATCTGAGGAAGGAGCATAAAAAGGCTAATATGGAAGATGTTTTCGTTTCGATACTAAAAGAGCCGGAGAGGCAGAAGTGAAACATACCCAAAATCGAATTATTACAATAGCCAAAAAAGAGGTTCTTCATATCATTCATGATCCGCGAAGCTTGATAATTATATTTATTTTGCCCGTGATTCAGTTGCTTTTGTTTGGTTATGCTCTCGATCTCGAAATTAAGAATGTGGATTTAGCAGTTGTTGATTTTAGTAAAGGTAATTATTCAGATAAATTGATTGATCAATTTGAAGGGAGTGAATTTTTTCATGTTTTTTTCTATGATGGTCGCATTGAAGATCTTGAAAAACTATTCTTGACAAGAAAAGCCCGGGCAATCTTAATCATCAATCAGGATTTTGATAAAGAGATTCAATTTGCCGTCTCAACTCCAGTACAAATAATAATTGATGCAGCTGATCCTAATGCCGGGACATTAATAAGAAATTATTGTACCCAGGTGATTGCGGGATACAATCAAAAAATTAACATTCAGATGCCGGAACCCTTAATGGTGGAAAGCAATATTCGTTATAATCCGGATATGCAAAGCTCATATTTTTTTGTTCCTGGAATATTGGCGCTCTTATTGGTAATGATTTGTGCACTCCTGACAAGTGTTACTATCACAAGAGAAAAGGAACTAGGGACAATGGAACAGATATTAGTGTCTCCAATCAAACCGTTAGAAATTATATTGGGGAAAGTGCTCCCATATATTGGTATCTCTATTCTGATTGGTCTTCTGGTATTGCTGATTGGCATATTTGTTTTCGATGTTCCATTCAGGGGAAGTTACCTGCTACTTTTGTGTCTTACGACTTTATATATTATAACATCGCTCAGTCTGGGGTTGATGATATCTACATTTACATCGACCCAACAGGTAGCAATGATGTTTGCGCAATCTGCCACACTGCTCCCAACAGTGTTTCTATCCGGCTTTATTTTTCCAATATCTTCAATGCCGCAGTTGCTTCAAATTATTTCATATATCGTTCCGGCAAAATATTTTTTGGTTATTGTCCGCGGCATTATTCTAAAAGGAAATAGTCTGTTGCAGTTGCTGCAGCCCACAGTCATTTTGGGTTTGATGTCAATTATATTGTTAACAAATGCTTTCAGACGATTTCGTTTGAATTTGGAAGAGTGATATGCGTCAAATACTATTTATGATGAACAAGGAATTTAAACAAATCTTTCGTACTAGGGAGATGGTTGCCATTATATTCTTTCTGCCAATTATCCAGATGGCGATTTTGGGATTTGCAATCACCAATGAGGTAAAGAATATCAAATTGCTCATATCAGATCATGATAAAAGTTTTGAATCTCGGAAGCTAATACTAGGTTTTAGATACTCTGAGAGATTTCAGCTTATTGGTTATGAGAATTCGAATTCAAGCATAACTGAGGCAATTCATAATTGGAGTTCCCAAATGGGATTAGTCATTCCAAAGGATTTTGGTAAGGACCTGTACAGAAATCTAAATCCGGAGGTCCAAATTATCATAGATGGAATTGATGGTAATACGGCAGGTATAGCACTCGGTTATGCCCAGGGAATTATCAATCGATTTACGTTGGATCATTTAAATCGCCCCATGGATATGAAAGCGGTTTACGCCTTCCAATCAGCTGGTATAGAAGAACGGATGTGGTATAATTTAAATCTCAATAGCGCACAATATATGGTACCCGGATTAGTGGTCGTTTTATTAACAGTAATTTCTATGATGCTCTCGGCTATGAGTCTGGTACGGGAAAAAGAAATTGGAACCTTGGAGCAATTAATAGTGACACCTTTAAGAAAATATCAACTCTTATTAGGGAAGCTTTTTCCTTTTTTAATATTAACATTTGTAGAAATGGTAATAATTATAAATGCGGCAAAGATAATATTTTCGATTGAATTTGTAGGAAGTCAACCACTACTGGCAACTTTGGCATCTCTATATCTCTTTACGACCCTCGGATTAGGCATATTTATTTCTACTATTACAAGTACCCAGCAGCAGGCGATGTTTTTGGCCTGGTTTTTCATGGTGTTTATGTTGTTAATGAGTGGATTTTTGATTCCGATTGAAAACATGCCTGCCTTCTTACAAAAAATCACCTATCTGAATCCGATGCGCTATTTTATCTATATTACCCGTGATATATTTCAAAAAGGGTCCAATGTTCAGTATCTGAAAATTGATATCCTTCCCATGACAATTTACGGAATTCTCATTTTTTGGGGAAGTGTCTTAAAATTCCACAAAAGAATTGATTAGATTTCGTCAATTTCACTCTGGAACTTATTAATATCTCTTTAATTGTGTTTACGAATGTTTTTAACGTGATCAAAATCAATAATTAACCGAGAATTCCTCTTCAAGTGTTGAATTTTTCGTATTTAGGTGTTGAAAAATCTATTCTTTTTATATGATTGTCCTTGACCGAAAATCACCTAAACTCCTAATTATCATATATCTGATGGCTTTCTTTATTAGTGGCATTGGAATTGCAAATATGAAAACTGCGTTTGAAACGGAGATTTGGATGAGAATTGTTACAAAAAGATTTGGTGATATCGAAGTCGACGAAAATTCAATTTTTCGTTTCCCTAAAGGTATAATTGGTTATGAAAATCATACCAAATTTGCGTTGGTGAAGAAAGAGGAGTATGAACCACTTTATTGGTTAATTTCTATTGAGGGAGAAGAGTTGAGTATACCAATCCTCCCTCCAAAAATTATTGATTCAAAATACGATAAAAAGCTAAAACAATTTGAAATTTTGAGAATTCACACGCTTAACGGGGAGTGTTGTTTATTTTGTGTAGTAAATTTAAGGAAATCTGGAAATGGAGTCACGATTAATCTAAGAAGTCCAATCATTTTAGATACAAATAGCAAAATTGGTCAACAATTAATTGTAGATTCAGATTTTCTGCCTATTAATCAACCAGTAAGTAAAATATCTGAAAATGCTGTCTAATTTTTTAACATTTTAATATAGAATCGGCCCCCTTTTAATTTTTTATGCTTAATATTATGGCTGTCTATCATCATTTTATTCAAGGAGTGATTAAAATGAAAAGTAGAAAGGAATTGAAAAACAATAATTCAGGATCCGAAGATCTTTTATTACTTTTAAAAAAGCTACCTGAAAGCGAAAGAGTAGCAATCAGTCTATATTTCTTTGAAAATTTGTCTATATCTCAAATTGGAAGTATTTTAGAACAAAGTCCAGAAGATCTTCAATGTATGATTTCGAATGCGTTGAAAAAGCTACACGGTGCATTATCAGAAAAATTAGCAGAAAACAGGCCGATTTCTCCTGTCGTAGTTACTTAGGCTTCAAAAATCTTTTTTGGTTATACCATCTATTTATTATTTTCACTGCATTTGAGCGAAATTTTTAAATATGAGATTTGAAATAGGTTCATATCCCTCCTTTGTTCCTAATGTAATATATAGTAATCTAATGTTGGAAATATAATTTCATTTAATCCGATCTAGCAAATCCTGAATTTAATTATGCAGGATTTCATTGCGAAAAATTGGCTAAAGTAAAAACCAAATACTACGATACTTTATTCATTGGAATTAAGCTGTAAACGCAATTCAATAGAAATGGAGTTGATACGGAAAATTTGAAATATTTGCAGTTAGTAAGATGAAATATCGAGACTATCAATTAATAAATAGTGAAACAATGGCGGAAAATCCAAAAGGAATTAGTCCAAAAAACAAAAATGATCGTTCTGATAAGAACAGTATAGACAAGGAAGATGAACCAAGAATCCCCAAATCTAATGCTCTATCTTCTGAGAGACAGGAAGTGATTGAGCACAGAATTGCTAATAAATACTATGAGCGTGATGAAGTTTTGATGGAGGTCGCTCGTAGAATTCTTCAAAGTGATAAGTTCAAAAAGCTAAATCAGAAAATTTAAAACTTTGAGGGAATTATCTAATTTCGATTCATTTGGGTTCGATGTGGTTTATTAGAAGTCTATATTTCCCATTTGAATCCCTCTGAAAGTCCACTATAATTTTACAGCAACCCACAGGTCTTAATTAAATTCAAGATAAAATTTTGGTTTCTTGGCCAAATTTTTATGTTAACAAGGGTTTCTTGTTATGATAACCCTTATATATTAAGCTTTCTGCAAAATTTCGTTTAAAAATTGCTTGACATTTTTCAACAATTTTAAGATATTCTTCACTGTTCTTACCATATTTATCGAAACCATCAATTAATAACTAATATAAGGAGAATTTTAATGAATCGTAAGGAACTAGTAGATGCCATGTCTTCAAGAACAGGTTTATCCAAGAAAGACGCGGAAGGATGTTTGTCGGCATTCATTGATACGGTTACTGGAGAATTGAAAAGTGGGGGCTCTGTAAATTTAGTAGGTTTTGGCGTTTTTAAAACTGCGCACCGTGCAGCACGAGAGGCTCGAAATCCTCAAACCGGTCAGAAGGTGGCTGTACCCGCACGCAATGTTCCTGTATTTAAAGCTGGCAAGGGTTTAAAGTCCTCTTTGTAGTCAGTTACTTGAAAAAGTAAATGTTTCATAAATGCTGGATTTGAAAAATAATAGGTCCAGCATTTTTTTTAAGTAGTATTTTTAGGCTCATAACACTTAACATTCTCAATAAACTCGCCGAGGATAAATTCAATATGTACGAGAAATCTCTCTCCCGCACAACTTCTCTTTTTGCAAACACTGCAGTCTAATTTTAAACTGCAGCCAATATCATTTTTATATTGACTCTCAAGGATTCGTTCACTTCTATTATATTCTACCAGAAATTCATTTTTGGATTTTTCATCTTCAAATGATACAATCCATTTTTCTTTTAGTAATTCTGCGAATTCTTTTAATCTCCCTAGATATTGTCCGATGGTGGATCTCCATAACAGGCGTGCTTTCTGAATTTGATTCTCATATTCATTAGTTTGTGTATTAAATAGAAAACCTTGGTCTGCTACAATTTTCTTAGGCATATTGAGAAGCATCTTTATCATTTCGTAAACATCTTCTAGTTCCTGAATATGGGTTTTGTCTAAATTCAATTGAGTCTGATTCAATCTGCTTATATAAAAATCGTCAATTTGCGCAAACAATTTATAAAGTTTGTCTTGATCCTTCTTTTGATTTATTTCCAGAAAGTACCTGTTGGTAAGGGTCTTTGTAGTGTCCAATATTTTTATTGCCTGTCTGATCCTGTAAATCGTGGGATATTCCATTGAATTAAATATGATATCAAAATATGCATTAATAGTGGCTTCCATTTCTTTGAGCTGTTTTTGAGTTCTTTTGCTCATCATCACAAACAGATCATTGACTTCAGTTTGAACATCCATGGATGGATGATTTTTTAGAATTTTTATGGATTCTTTGACAAGTGCGAGAGAAGTGGTATCATCTTTCAGAAGCGATATTATTTCTTTGATATTCAAAATTTTGTTCAGCATTAATTGTATTGAAGGATTCTGATCGAGATAAGCATGAATTATTGTTAATAAATTATCTCGAATACTTAAATCCCTGGAGCAATGTTTAATAAGCTCAATCTTTCTTTTTAGAATTTGTTGGTCAATGAGGAATATAGAATTCTTATCAGAATGTTCTTTGTCTTCTTGCGCGATATCAGGAAGAATATATCGTTCATTTAGTTTTTCCAGAATTTGATATATTTTAAGTGAAGCAGCTTCTTCGTTTTCCGGCAAAGGATTTTTTCTGAAAAGAATATTGAAAAAATCTTTATTATCAAAATCCTGAAGTGCCTCAATTGCGCTAACCACTACAACTTCATCTTCATCAAGTAAATACTGCAGAATATGAGGAATTGAATAATCGGTGAATTTTACTTTTTGAGCTTGAATGATGGACGATATTTTTATTATTCTGGCTCTACGTAATTTTATGGCTGTTTTCACTAATTCAAGGATCAGAGAATCTTTTGCTCCGTTACCACGCTCAATCAGAAAGTGCCTTAGATAATTTAGTTTTTTCACAGAAAATTCTGGATGAATAAAAACTTCTCTAAGAACATCCAAGTCGGTTTCAAAAATGATGAAGACAAGAATATTCGATAAATTCGACTTTCTTATAAACTTTACCTTATCCATTCGCGGCATGTAAAGAAGCGGTTTATATCGCCCTAGAATTTTCCAGTAGTTATTTTTGCTTACTTCCTCCCTGACCCAGGGATCCGGGTCTTTTGATAGGATGTCCAGCAAGTGAGGTATATGTGAGATATTTGCTAGTTTTTTCCTGAGTTCTGCTGGCTTCTCTTTTATGCTTTTTATGTAGTTATCCGAGGGAAGCGGTGGGTATATACGGAAATATCTTTTTAAAACCTCTTCAAAAAATTTATTCGATGTTTTGTTATTGCTTATTTCTTGCTTATGAAGCATTAACTCATCCCGAGTATTAGATATAGGTTATTCCCTTAACATTCTATAAAATGCATTATTTAATTGAATATAGATGGTTTTTAAACATATGATTAAAATGATAGATCTTATTAAATTAGCAAGAACCTTAATTTTTCAACGTTTGCGTCATACAAACAGTTACTATTTTCGTCTCAAACTGTTTCTTTGTTAGTTAGTTTAAAACCTGGTGGATATTCAGATAATATCTCATATCAGTTTTTTTGATAAAAAGCGAGATTTATTGCGGGCGATGAATTGTTGTGTATTGGGAGGGAATGCGATATATTTTAGTTATGCAGTAAACAAGGATAATTTGATTTGAATAGGCTTATCAATAAAAAAGAGATCCAGGCGGGTAAGGAGATCACCCTTCTACAAGGTGATATTACTGACGAGAAGGTTGATGCCATAGTAAATGCTGCCAATTCTCACTTGAAACACGGAGGTGGTGTCGCAGGTGCAATTGTTCGCAAAGGTGGTTCCGTCATACAGGAAGAGAGTAATAAATTAGGATTTGTACCGGTGGGTCATTGTGCAATTACAACCGGGGGTTCTTTAGCGGCGCACTATGTGATTCATACGGTTGGTCCAAGATGGGGAGAAGGAAATGAGCATCAGAAATTAAAACGTGCAGTACTCAATACTTTGATCCTTGCTTCCGAAAAAGGATTTAAATCATTATCTTTTCCAGCAATTAGTGCGGGTATATTTGGATTTCCAATAGATGAATGCGCAGAGATTATTCTAACAAATGCGCGAGATTATTTACTGACATATGATGATTCAAGTCTTGAAGAAGTTCGTATTTGTTTGTTTGATGAATCTTCAGTAAGTGCATTTAAAACGGTTTATGAGAAAATTTTTCAAGTTTGAAATTACACTTTTTTATACGGATTATAAGAATCAGTGATATGCGATTGTGTATTTGAGTATGACCTTTTGTTGTAAACGATTATTCCGGGATTACTTTAACATTATTAGTTTCTTGGACTCAAAAATAATTACTCATAAAAGATGCCAACCTCTCAGAAACGCATCATAAAATTGAATAGTGTCCCTTTTCTGCCGTTAACCTTATTTTACATCTTGGGTATACTATTCCAGAGAATATTCGATTTCAATCTGGCAATTCTTTCAATTCTATTTTTAGTTCTAACCGTAGCACTTATAACGAATTATGTTTTATTAAAATCTCTAACAAATCTCTTCTCCTTTCTGGCAATAATAGCGATTTTGCTTTTTGGTGCTTTTCGATTTGGCTATTGGCAGATGAATAATCTTGAGAAACCCTATGTCAGTTCATTACCATTAACAGATATCGATATTAAAGGTAATATACAAACCGTTCTCAAATCCAACAGATCAAAAGTTGTTCTAAGATTGGAAGAGTTCCAAAAAGATTCCTTGTCCTCGCCGGTTGATGGGAAAATACTTGTCTATTTTCCACAAAAATTTCCGGAAGAATTAAAAACAGGTCAAAAATTAAGATTACTTAAAGTCACATTGGAACCTTTTCCAGAGGTGAGAAATCCTGGCCAATTTGATTACGCCAATTATCTAAAATTGAGAGACATTATTGCGAAGGTAAAACTCTCTGATGTTTCTCAAATCCAAATTTCAAGAGAAGTAATTAAATTTTCTTTTGAGAATAACGTATTTTCTCCTTTTAGAGAAAATTTAGTCAAAAAAATTGAGAGTCATTTTGATCAATCACAGGCGAGTTTTTTAAAAGCACTCCTATTGGGTGAAAGGGAATCATTAGATAAAGATTTAATAGAAAATTTTCAGAATGCCGGTGTAATGCACGTGCTGGCTATCAGTGGTTTACACGTTGGTTTTGTAGCGCTTATTTTTTATATCGTGCTTTCCTTTTTGCCTATTTATTTTAAATACCGAAATCTCTTGATAATATTGTTACTTGTTTTTTATATGTTTCTTACCGGTAGTAATCCCCCGGTTGTGCGGGCGACTATCATGGCATCCATTATATTAGTAGGATTAAATTTGGAGCGGAGGACTTCCATTTATAATAGCATCTATGCTTCGGCCTTTATAATATTGCTGTTTCAACCCAATCAATTATTCTGGGTTGGTTTTCAATTTTCTTTTGTTGCCGTGCTGAGTATCATTTATTTTTACGAAAAATTAGAACCTCTTAAAGAATGGCTGATCACGCGAGTCAAAAACGAGAGAATTAAGCATCGGTTTAGTAATTGGATTCTCATGCCACTGTTGGTAAGCTTTTCTGCTCAAATTGGAACGCTTCCGCTAACAATGCATTATTTTCATAAGCTATCCCTTGTTTCATTTTTCCTAAATATATTAGTCATTCCTTTTATTGGGTTGATCGTAGCCATGGGATTCATCTTCCTTTTTATTAGTTTTTTTAGCTTTTCATTCGCGGCTGTATTTGCTGGTTTTTTTAGCCAATTGATAGCATTCCTAACGAAAACTGTCGAGGTAGCTGCTAATTTACCTGGCGCATTTTTTTATATACCTAAGTTTAATGCGGCTGCAATGTTCCTGTATTTTGTTATTGTTTTTTTTGTTTTCAATGTGAAGAATAAACGCGCTCGATTTGCTTATGGAATGTTAGTTCCGGTATTATTCATAACATCTTTTACTATATCCCATGCAAATTCCTCAAAATTAAATTTGGTGATTATGGATGTGGATCAGGGGGATGGCGCATTGATTATCACACCCCAAAAGAAAGTTGTTCTCATTGATACAGGGCCTGCCAATCCATACTTCAGTGCGGGAAGCGCTGTAATCCGGCCCGTTTTGAATTATTTTGGAATAAAAAGTATCAATAAACTGTTTATCAGCCATACTCATTTGGATCATATGGGTGGTACTTTTAAATTACTTACTTACAATACAATCGATTCTGTTTTTATACCGCAATTACAAAATCCGTACAAATGGAGTGACAGCCTGAAACTTGTATTTGAAAGGGAATCCACTGCCTACCGTGAATTACAATATGGCGACATTATAAGGATTGATGATGAAACGAGAGTTTATGTTTTCGGACCTCAGCCACGATTTACCAAATTCAATCGAACTGATGGCCGTAACTTGAATAACAATTCTTTGGTGCTTTTAGTAAAATACCGCGATAAAAAATTCCTTTTCCCCGGTGATGCGGAGCAAGAAGTAGAAAAGGCCTTATTGCCTCTAGGTGAAATTTTAGATGCAGATTTTTTGAAGGTCGGTCATCATGGCAGCGTTACTTCATCCACTCCAGACTACCTGAATCTGGTTACCCCGATTTATGCCACTATTTCGGTTGGCCAACACAACCGCTTTGGTCATCCTTCACCAATTATCATTGAAAGACTGCGCCAAACTGGAAGCAAAATTTACCGTACGGATATGCACAAGGCAATCTGGTTTCAGCTGGATGCAAATTCTTGGAAAGTGGTTGATTGGCAAAATGATTATATCTTGCCCCCTCTTTAAAAATTAAAAAGTATCAAAAATAGGTGTGGAATCTTGGAACTGCCGGAAATCTTGGCTAATTTGCAGCAGAAATGAACCGCAGTTAATGTGTGTCATATAATTTATTTTTTTGGAGAATCAAAAATGGAAATAAGATCAAGCGCTATTTTAGCCTTATTTCTTCTCATCTTCTTTGCTACGATTGCCAATGCTCAAAAAATTCAGGCAATACACAATGCTGCGGATCCTGATTTGGAATATATCAAGATTAAAATAGTTATTCTGGGGCAGGTGGTGTTTGAAATTGACAGCGTGAAATTTCGATCTGCAACCCCTATGATAGATGCTCCCCCATTAATGGGATTTAGTATCACCATTCAGATATTCAAAACCAATGGACAGCAGGTATTTAGTTTTAATATTACACCGGAAAGCGGGAAAACGTATATCGGCGTATTACGTGGTGTTGAAAATCCGGCTAATTTTGCACCCAACCCCGATGGGATAAACACTAAACTGGATATCTCACTTATTGATACAGGGCGCCAATTAGCGAATACTCCCGGAACAGTTGATTTCATTCTGATGCATGGGACGACCGATCTTCAAGGCATCGACCTAAATGAACAGGGAGGTAGTATTTTATTTAGTGATATTTCCTATGGCGATATTAGCGACTATGTCACGTTTTCGCCCGGTTCTCATGTTTTTGAAGTGAGCGAAGCAAATGGTTCATCGATTATATCAACTCACTCCGCTGACTTTTCCAATCTAACTGATTCTGCAGTAACGGTTTTTGCTTCCGGATTTATGAATCCAGCCTCAAATCAGAATGGAGAGCAATATGGATTATATCTGGTAACCCCGGCAGGTAAAGTGATGGAATTAATCCCCCCGACTTCAGTTTCGGATAATAGAAATATTTTTGTCGCTAATTTTGACCTTTCCCAAAATTTTCCAAACCCCTTTAATTCCAATACCATGATTCAATATCAAATTCCGGAGGCCGCCGATGTGGAATTGACAATTTATAACGTCTTGGGGCAATCGGTTCGAAATTTAGTGCAAAAAAAACAGGCGACCGGTCGTTACGCAGTTGAGTGGGACGGTAAGGACAATGCCGGCCGAAATGTACCAAGTGGGATGTATGTCTATCAATTGACAGCAGGCGATTATCAAGCCGCCAAACGCATGATATTGTTAAAGTAGCTCTTTTCGAAGTTCACGTCTACGACTCGTTACAATCGAAAAAACCCTTTACATGCCCGTACTCAAATGACAGGGAAAAACTTTTCCGTAACAGGTAGGAAATACCTTTCCGTTCCTAATTCCCTCCAAAGTTTTTAACATGTTGTAAACACAGATATTGAATCAATATCAATAGTGGTTGGTACATTTTTTGTCTTTTTAATTATGATGGAGTAAATAGGGGAGCGTGCTATCAGAAAATTGTCATGAAAAAGCTTACCAAAGGTAGGCTAAAATCTATTGCCTTTCTTACATTTTTGATTTTCCTGCTTTTCTCTGCCCAAAAACCGCGGACTCCCAAGGCCCCTTTTTACTTAAAACAGTCCAACCGGGATAAACCGATCAGAACGCTGCTGAACATAAATAATATCTCCTCCTGGATTCGCAATGATGGACAGTCTGCCCATTCACCGGATAATAATTCCGGAGCATTCTATCCCCGCGGTACGGCGGCTGTAATTTATCAGGATGGAGTACTCTGGGGCGGAGTACACCCCACTCATCCGCCTATCCGGGTTGGCGGTCAGACTTACCGGATCGGAACCGTTCCGGGTCGTATCATTTCTGAAGGTAATCCTCAGAATCCTGATGACCATGATGTGCGGATTTACCGCATCCGCAGGGATTACGAAACGGTGTCGGACGAGGAGCTAAGAATCGATGCGGCAGAATTGTGGTACATGGGAGATTCAACACAGGTGAGGCAATCCGATATCGAGGCGGTGCGTGCTCAATACCGGACCGACTGGAACGAATGGCCTGTGGCATATGGAGCGCCGTTTTACGATTTGAATAATAATGGGATCTACGAGCCCTCATTGGGGGAAGAGCCAGGTTTGGCAAAAGCCGACCAGGTGGTATGGTTTGTTGCGAATGATTTGGATTCCAGTTTCTCGACTTGGCTGCATGGCTCTCCGCCCATGGGATTAGAACTGCAGGTAACTATGTGGGGGTACAAAAACGGAAATTATTCTCTTAATCAGGCTTTGTTTAGGCGCTACCGGATAATTAATAAATCCAGTTTTGTGATGGACTCCATGTTTATTTCTCAATGGTCCGATCCGGATGTGGGTGTTTATACGGACGACCTGGTTGGTTGCGATACTTCCCTTCAACTGGGATTTGCTTATAGTGGTCATCAAACTGATGGAGATTTTGCAGCATTTGGATTGTATCCTTCCGCCGTTGGCTACTGTCTGTTGCAGGGTCCTATTATGCCAGAACCGGGAAATCTGGCATTATTTAATTTTAATGAAAAAATTGATTTTATTAATCTGCGAGTAACAGCATTTGGGTATTATGCAGCGGGTTCGGCTATTTCGGATCCGGATTTAGGAGAATACGATGAAACACTTAGAACCTACAATATGATAAATGGTTTTACACCAACTGTTGATACCTTAAACCCAACACCATTTTTTGCCGGTTCCGGCCCAATGAAAGGTTTACCAACTAAATTTCCTTTGTCGGGAGATCCTGTGACTGGTTATGGAGATGTGGATAATATGGGTGATAATTTACCGCCTGGTGATAGAAGAATGATAATGCCCAGCGGACCATTTACCTTGCTACCCGGCGATACTCAAGAAGTGATTTTTGCTCTGGTCGGGGGAGCGGGGGCATCGGCATACCCCTATTGTGTGGAAAACCTTAAGATTAATGTGCGGGCAATCCGGCATGGATTTCCGAATTTTCCAAGCGTGGGGAATATTCCCCCATCTCCTCAATTAAGCGGTTATTCTTCTGAGGGACAGATTATACTGGAATGGGGCAGCAATCCGGAATTGCTTAAAGAGATTGAAAGTGATGACTCAACAGATAATTGCTATTTTGAAGGATATAATCTCTGGCAGTTACCGGATATCGATTCTCCCCCGGAAGAGGCTATTCGAATTGGCACATTTGACAAGGAAACCTATCCTGGGACGATAATAGGTTATCAACCAGATTCTGAAACAGGGATTCTGCTCAAGCGTCCAGTAATTTTGGGTGAAAATAAAGGTGTCCAACACTTTGCGATTGTTGTGGAAGATAAATTTGCCAAACAACCTCTTATCGATGGGAAAGAGTATCACTTCGGCGTTTCTGCATACCGTTACATTGCCGACCCCGCACATCCCTTCCCGGTATTAGAATCTGATTTTGACAGAGTTTCAGTTAGAGCTCATGTTAGCAACCCGGGCTATCAGAATCAGATTGGGGATGAATTGCCGGTTACTCATGTTGGCGGAGCCAGCGGCAAGGTTTCGGCTATGGTGGTCGATCCGGGTGCATTAACCGGTCATGAGTACCGTATTAATTTTGATGATAGCAGCAGATGGTCGGTAACCGACCTTTCTTTAAACAAGATTAAGATCGCAGGCCGGACAAATATGAGCGGTAACATGGATTATCCCATAATTGACGGAATAATGCCCCGTGTAGAAGGTGTAAAAATAACAGATATCACCGGATGGTCATCCGATGGAGTTCGCTGGATAAGCGGAGTGGATTTGGGTGGACGGCAGTTCTTTGGCGGATTGGATCTGGGTGAGAACTTTTATTTTGGGAGCAACCTGGATAGAGATGACCTTGTACCGGTGAGATTGGAATTTCAGGATGAGGGCGATATCAATAACAATGGTTTTATTAGCAAGGGGGCAGTTTATCGCAGGGATCAGAATTACGGCTATGCCGGAACCGGTCAATTGCCTTTTGCCGCCTATGACATTTTTGATGCGGAGCATCCCCGCCGAGTAAACATTTGCTTTGTGGAGGATGATACTCTGACAGATGCCAATTTGCTGTGGGATTTGGGGTGGAGTGATAGTTCCCAAACCTTTGCCGATTCCGGTGGGCATGAATACATCTTTATTATGAATTCAGACTATGATGAGGGTATTTCTTATAGCGAGAGCTATTTTGGACCGGGTGCGGATGTACTATTCGTTATCTGGTCTCGACAAAGAGGGACTGGTTCATATCTGAGCGCTGAGTTTACATTCGATATTGAGGTGGAATACCGGCATACCCCCGCGGACTTCTATACTTATGTTGCTCCCGCCCCTTCTGATATTCCCAACCGGTTTCGGGTCTACCAAAACTACTCCAATCCCTTTAATGCTGGTACCACTTTCCGTTATTGGATTCCTAGGCAGGCAAAAGTAAAACTGGAGGTGTTCAGTATTTTGGGTCAGCGGGTGGCTACGCTGGTGGATGGAGAGCAGGATCAGGGGGAGTACTTTGTTCAATGGCAGCCTCAGGATGTAGCAAGTGGCATGTATATCTACCGTTTGAGTGCGGGCGATCATATTGAAAACAAAAAACTGCTGCTAATGAAATAAAATATCCTTTTCCAGACATTTTTAAAAGGAGCGTTTTGGAGATGAGGTTTGCTAATAATAAAATTCTGAAAGTCTTCACGGTAGCTCTGTTTATTTTTCTTATTTGTCAGAGAGTATTGCCGAAAGATTCTGATATTATAATTCAAAGTTCCCCGAAGTATGAACCCACCTATTCAATGTTAAATATTAATAATATCTCCTCCTGGATTCGCAATGATGGACAGTCTGCCCATAGCCCGGATAACAATGAGGGAATTTTCTATCCAAGGGGAACAGGCTATGTCGTTTACCAGGATGGGCTGGTCTGGGGCGGCTATGTTCGGGACAATCACCCCTTTTTGCCCCGCTTGAGAGTTGGTGGGCAAACCTATCGTGTCGGCACCGTGCCCGGCCGGATAGTTTCTCCCGGTGTGCCGGAAGACCCCAATGAACCTCATGTTCGTATTTACCGCATTCGCTCTAATTATCAAACAGTTAGCGATAAGGTTTTGAAGCGGGATGCGGCTGAACTGTTTTATGGGGGAGATACGGCACAAGTGGGCCAATCTGACATTGATGCCGTCCGTTCGCAATATGCTGCGGACTGGTATGAATGGCCTACTCAATACGGTGCACCTTTTTACGATAAAAATGGCAATGGCGTGTTTGAGCCGCAATCCGGCGAAAGACCCGGCCTATTGGATGCTGATCAGGTGATCTGGTTTGTATGCAATAATCAGGATACTGGCTCGGCTTTCCTTTTTTATGGATCTCCTCCAATGGGAATAGAGCTGCAGGTTACCTTATGGGGATATAACCGTCCGGGAAATGCGCTACATCAACTTGTCTTTAAACGGTTCAGACTGATCAATAAATCGGGTTATAAAATTGACAGTATGTTTGTGGGGCAATGGTCCGACACAGACCTGGGTCAATATACCAATGATCTCCTGGGCTGTGATTCGCTATTGGATGTGGGATATGTTTATAATGGTGAGGCACAGGATGCCATTTTTCAATCTTTTGGATTGCCCCCACCTTCTTTCGGATATGGCCTTCTATCCGGGCCAATCATTTCCGCTCCTCAGGATACGGCAATTTTTGATTTTCAGAAAAAACCGCATTTTAAGAATTTGCCTATGACTTCTTTCTGGTATAAACCCGCAGGTACGCCAATACCTGATCCTGATTTGGGGGAATATAAGGGTACGTTACAAATGTACAATTTGATGAATGGTTATTGGCCATTTTCTGATACGACCCGCATTAATCCTTACTTGCACGGTTGCGGGCCTTTTGAAGGAAATCCAACCAAATTTCCTGTGAATGGAGACCCGGTATATGGTACTGGCGATATAGACGGAGCGGGGTGTAATCTTCCATTTGGTTCTCCGCCGTACAGTTATATCCAGTGGTCCATTTACCATGCAGCCCGGAGACACGCAGGAAGTGGTTTTTGCACTCGTTGGCGGAATCGGTAAAAATTATCTCTCCAGCGTGGATGTGATGCGACTAAATCTGCGGGTCGCGCGCTACTTTCATCAATCTTTTTACCGGATTCCCTCGCCGGTTCCTCCGCCAACCGTTTCAGCCTCGGCATATAACGGTCGGGTGTCATTGGAATGGGGAAGCGATGTTGATGCGGTTCAAAGAATTGAAAGAGCGGACTCCACATCGGACTTCCGGTTTGAAGGATATAATATCTATCAGCTTCCGCAAGGGGAGACCACACTGGAAAATGCAGTCAGAATCGTTACCTTTGATAAAAGTGAGATGCCAGCCATTGTGAAGGGATTTAAATATGACCCTCAGACCGGATTGGTACTTGATATACCTCTGGCGTATGGCAGCAATTCCGGAATTCAGCGTTACAACACCATTGAAAAGGATTATCTTTCTGATAAGCCATTTATTGATGGTCAAAAATACACCTTTGCCGTTACTGCTTATCGCTACAGCCCCAATCCTGATAATCCGGTTCCGATTCTCGAGTCC
>Ga0209536_100001232_pt1 | contig 42446 bp, 38 predicted proteins | sample DeeMarSeWOR28_12_FD_187461 | JGI IMG/M metagenome (GOLD analysis project Ga0209536, IMG submission 187461) | Marine sediment microbial communities from White Oak River estuary, North Carolina - WOR-2-8_12 (SPAdes) (version 2) | ecosystem: Environmental > Aquatic > Marine > Intertidal zone >...
CCCCGCCTCGACGATCGCATCCAGCGCCAGCGTGGATTCATCGACCTGCAGCGGTTTCAGCGTTTCGGCGATCATCTGCAGCATGTCGATATCGATGATGAATTTTTCGAAGGAAGCGCACAGGCCGCCTTCCAGCCAGCCGGCCGCGTGTTTGACGATGTGCGCGCCGCCCATCACCGCGCCCCACAGTGACATCTGCGATTCCCAGGCCGCCTGCGCATCGACGCAATTCGACGCATTGGTGTTGGACGAGCGAAACGGTATGTTGTAGCGCCGCGTCAGCTGCCCGGTGGCCCAGGCTGCACGGGTATACTCGGGCGTACCGAAAGCGGGGGCGCCGCTGCGCATGTCGGCGTTGGAGGTGAAACCGCCGTAAACCATCGGCGCGCCCGGGTTGACGATCTGCGACAGCGCGATCACGCCGAGCGCCTCGGCGTTTTGCTGCGCCAGCGCGCCGGCGATGGTGATCGGACACATCGCGCCCGACAGCGTGAACGGGGTAACGATCGTGGGCTGCCCATTTTGCGCCATCTCGATCAGGCCATCGAGCATCGGGCCATCCACGCGCAGCGGCGAGTTGGTGTTCACCACGGTGATGATGCTGGGTTCGGACTTTAGCGTCTCGCGGTCGACGCCGCGCGCGATCGCGGTCATCTCGATGCCGTCGTTGACGCGCCCGCCGCCGAGGCAGTAGAGCGAAAACGCCTTGTCGGTCAGCGTCAGCGCCGCCAGCGTGGCGTCGAGGTGGCGCGTTTCCGGGTGGATGTCGATCGGTTCGACCGGGTAACCGCTGAGAAAATCGATGATGTCGAAGCTCTGCGCGAGGCGCATGAAATTACAGTAGTCTTCGAAATTACCGGTGCGTCGACCGCCTTCCATATCCGCACTGTTGGGCGCACTCGCCACGGTGGTGAAATTCAGCGCGTTTTTGCCGACCAGGCGATTACGCGCGGGATTGCGTGAATGCATGGTGAAATGATCCGGCACCGTGGCCAGTCGAGCCATCAGCTTTTCGCGGTCGAGGTAAACCCGCTCCAGGTCCCAGTCGACGCGCGCACCATCCTGCTCGTAAAGGCCGAGTGCGGTCTCGTTGAGGATTTCGAGGCCGATTTCCTCGAGGATGCGCATCGAGCCATCGTGGATCAGGTCGAGCGCCTCGGTGCCCAGCGCCTCGATCGGCTGATAGGGATTGAACAGCTGTTCGGCCGTTGGCTTGACCAGCTGATCGGCCGTTGCGTGGCGACTGCGGCTTCTTTTGCGGCTCATATTATTCTGACTCATGACGGACATCACCCGATGCAATCGCCGATCATATGTGAGAAAAGAACAGCGGTCTATAAGCGCGGCAGAGGTGATTAATAAACAATTTTGTTTATTTAGATCGACGCGGCAAACACGCTTAGAAGGGGGCGTCCGTATCGGCAGGCCGGTTAAATTCAGATAGCTTATTGGAGGCTCAAGACCGCCAGGCTAGCCGAGCTGTGGGTAACCACGCTCGACCGCGTACTGCTCGGCTTCGAGGATGCTGCGGTAATCGTCCAGCGTGACCTCGGCAAACCCGGTCAGGTGCAGGGTGTCGGCAACTTCACTGCTGCAGCCTGCCAGGGCCTCGTTGAGCATGGCAGTGAGCCTGCCGGTATCCGTGGCGGCGATGGCCGCGTGCGGCATGACCAGCGGCAACCCGCAGGTCTTCACAGTGTCGGCAATGATTCGTACGCGGGCGCACAGTTCGGGGCGCCAGTCCTCGATCAACTGGTAGCTGACGCAATCGATAGCGGCGATGTCCGCGGCGCCTTCCGCCACCGCCTGCAGGCTATGGAGATGTCCGCCAGTGGTCTTGACGCGCGCAAAGAAATCGCCGCCCGTATGCACCTCTGCCACGGCGTGGCGCAACACGTTCATGCCACTGTTCGAATCCGGGTTGTTCATCGCCGCCACGCGCCCGCGACTGTCGACTATCGATTCGATGGCGGAATCGGCTGCGACGACGATGCGGCTCGAATAAAACCTGCCGTCGGTGCCCGGAACGTCGAACAACGGCACGCAAAACGGGCTGACATGCTGCTGCAGGCGCGTCATCAGCGGGTAGCCACAGGTATGACCGAACCACAGGTCGGGTTCGAGCAACAGCTGCGGATCGTGCTCGAAGCTGAGGTTGAAACTACCCGCTCCGGGAGATGTCAGTTCGGCCAGTCGAGCAAACAATTGTCGCCAGGCCGATTGCTGCGCGCCGGTAAAGGCATACATGCCGCAGGCAATGAGAGCAGGAGAAGTCGCATTCATGCGCGACAAAATAGCGCGCAAGCGTCATCGCTGCAATGGCCCGCAGGCATTTTAATCCGGTGCGCATATCAACCAGGTCTTGATTTCACCCGGGGTCTTGCAGTTAAACTAGCATCTTTGCTAAATGCGCTTATACGCTGCAAGGTTGTTACGCCCGTGCCCCACTCTACTTATCTGCCCGAACGAATGGGCACGGCCGTGGTCGAACCGCGCGGCAGCTTCGAGGCTGGCTCCTACCAGCAATTCACGCTGACCTACACCGCCGGTTACTTCGGTATCGACGACACCGGTTCGCTGAAGATCGTGCACCGCTTCGCCTCGGACATGGGGCGCCCGCAGTTCGATAACCCGGAGGCCCCTAACTACGTTACCGTGGAAGCCAGCAATGGCGCCGTGCTGCACGTCGAATACGACATGAAGCGCAATATTCGTCCGTGGGACAAAACCCTCTACATCAAGGTGGTTCGCGGTTTCCTGCGCGAGGGCGATAAAATCGTCGTGCGCTTCGGTGACCGTCGCCAGGGCTCGCCCGGCATGCGCATCCAGACCTTTTGTGAGGCGAGCTTCGAATTCAAGGTGCTGGTCGACGCCATCGCTACCTATAACTACGTCGAACTGCCGGAGCAGCCGGAGATCGCCATCGTGCCGGGACCGCCGGTGCTGTTCAAGGCGATCCTGCCAACCCTGCGCCGCGAGGGCGAACCGCTGCGCCTGTGCGTCAAGGGCGAAGATCGCTGGGGTAACCCGTCGAACCTGTGCGACCAGCAGTTCCGCCTGCGCGCCAATCTCGCCGTCGACGCCCTGCCCGCTTCGATCCAGTTCGAAAATGGGCAGTTCGCGCAGATCGTCGAAGACCTGGGTTGCCACGAAAGCGGCGACCTGGTGATCGAATTGCTCGACACCAACAACGAGACGATTGCGCGATCCAACCCGTGCCGCCTGGTCGAAGCCAGCGACTTGCTGCCCTACTGGGGCGACCTGCACGGACAGTCCGAGGAAACCATCGGCACCAACTCGGCGCGCGACTTTTATGAATTCGCGCGCGACAAGGCCTTCCTGGATATCTGCGTGCACCAGGGCAACGACTTTCAGATCACCACCGAATTCTGGAACTGGTTGAACGAACTGTCGGCCGAATTCACCGAGGACGATCGCTTCATCGTCTTCCCCGGCTGGGAGTGGTCCGGTAACACCGGGCTAGGCGGCGACCGCAACGTGCTGCACATGCACGAGGGCCGCCCGATTCATCGCTCGTCGCACGCGTTGGTCGACGATCTCTCCGATGTCGACAGTGACGCAACTTCCGCCGCGGACCTGTTCGCGGCGCTCAAGGATGAAGACTGCACCGTGTTTGCGCACATCGGCGGGCGTTACGCGGATATCAAGGTGGCGCACGATCAACGTCTGGAAAAAGGCGTCGAAGTGCACTCCGCCTGGGGTACTTTCGAATGGCTGATTCACGACGCCTTCGAGCAGGGCTATCGTGTCGGCATCCTCTCCAATTCCGACGGCCACAAGGGCCGCCCGGGCGCCTCGCACCCGGGTTCGACCAAGTTCGGCGCCTACGGCGGGCTCACCTGCGTGCTGGCACCGGCCTTTACCCGCGCCGGCATCATGCAGGGCCTGCGCCAGCGCCACCACTACGGCACCACCGGCAATCGCGTGATCCTCGACACCCGCATCAAACTGGAGTCGGACGCCGAGCTGTTCGACGACGATCCGCGCCTCGGCAACGTCGGCTCGCGAACGGTGCGTAGCGCAATAATGGGCGACATCCTGCGCAGCGACGCCGTCAGCGCCACCTTCAGCATCGATGTGCACGGCACCGCGCCGGTCGAGCGCATCGATATTCGCAACGGCCTCGACACGCTGGAAGTCTATCGACCCTACGCCGAGGCGGACCTCGGGCGCCGCATCCGCGTCATCTGGGAAGGTTCCGAATATCGCGGGCGCGGACGCGAAACCATCTGGGACGGCTACGCCGAACTCAGCGATAATGCCTTCGAATCACTAACGCCGATCAACCGCTTCAACCTCGACAAGCGTTTCGAACAAAGCGCGCCGGGGCGAGTGGACTGGAGCGCGCTCACCACCGGCGGTTTCGGCGGCTTCGAGGCGATACTGCAGGATGCGAGCGCGGGCAGCCTCGAAATAAACACCGCGTTGATCCAGCAAAGCTTCGCCGTCGACAGCATCGGCCGTGACGAGCTCATCTTCGAAAATGGCGGCATCGAGCGGCGTATCCGAGTGTTTCGCCTGCCCGATATCAACCCGCATCGCGCGTTGCGTATCGAGCGCGAAATTCCGCTGCTCGACGATCGCGACAACGCGCTATACGTGCGCGTGACCTTCGAAGACGGACACTACGCCTGGTCCAGCCCCATTTACCTGTTTCGCTGAGCCTGGGGTCGATGCAGCTTTCCCCGCTCACCCCGCGCCTCGGCGCCGAGATAACCGATATCGACCTGCGACACCTGGATAGTTCCGCTGTCGACGAACTGCGCCAGCTGTGGTTACGCTACAAGGTGCTGTTCCTGCGCGAGCAAACCATCGACCTCGACGGTCTGCTGCATTTCAGCCGCCACTTCGGCGAACTGATGCAACTACCCTATATCAGGCCCCACGATGGCTACCCGGACATCATTCGCGTTTTGAAGGAGGCCGACGAGATCAACATGGGGGTGTTCGGCGGTGACTGGCATTCCGATTTCAGCTTTCTCGAAGCGCCGCCGAGCGCTTCGATCCTGTATGCGGAACAGGTGCCCGTGGTCGGCGGCGACACTTTGTGGATCGACATGGGCGCCGCGCTCGCGGCCCTGCCAGCGCAGCAACGGGCCCTGCTGGACGGAAAATACGCCATACACAGCGGCACGCCCTACGGCGTTGCGCATGCGCCCGCCGAGGAAACCCAGTTCAGGGGGTCGATACAGATCGAACGCAACAACCCGGAAGCCGATCGCGAAACCCGCCATCCAGTGATTTGTCAGCATCCCGAAAGCGGCGAAGCACTGCTGTTCATCAACCCGACCTATACCACGCGCATCGAAGGGCTCGGGCCGGCGCAAAGCGAGGACTTACTGCGCAGCCTCTACGAACACTGCACGCGACCGGAATTCACCTGCCGTTTTCGCTGGCGTCCCGGCTCGCTTGCGCTGTGGGATAACCGTTCCACGCTGCACTATGCCGTCAACGACTACGATGGGCACAGGCGATGCCTGTACCGCACCACGATCGCTGGCGGCATTCCACAACCCGCCTGAAATCGAAAAGCAGCACTAGCCCGCATATCTCACCGATTCCGGATATAAGGGCTCGCGTGCCAGAAAATTGACCTATAATCGGGTTGGTTTGCAGGTTCAACCATCTTCATCTATCAAATTTAAAGGCCTGTGGGCCAAGGTAATTTCGATCAATGCCCGAAGCCAATCTGGAATCCGCTGAAATCGACCTGCAGGGAGGGGTCGAAGATGACATCACGGAATTCTCCGATAACGAGAAGATTTCCATTGATCACGTCAACTTCGAGTTCGAACAATCCCACAAGTTACGTGGTATCCATCGTCAGTTGACTGTTTTCAACGAGAGCCAGTGCTACCAGACGATCAAGAACAAGCACCGGCGCAAGTACAAGTTCCGGCTGGATCTCGCTTTCCTCGACCCGCGCCCGTTCAGAATCCGCAATATCGCCTGGAAATGGCTCTACGCCAGCCTCGCTTTGTGGGGGCTGGATGCCGTGATGATCTTCGCCGGCTGGTTCGATATCTCGTCGATCTATCTCATGGGCCTGTTCCTCGCCATTACCGTTGCCGCAATACTGACCTTGCTGGCGTTTTTCTACCTGTCGTACGATACCGTCTACTTTCGCAGTCAGTACGGTAAAATTCGCTTACTGGAACTCGAGAACAAGCGCCCCAACCCGAAGAGCTTCAGGACTTTCATCAACAACATCGTGGTACAGATCAACAAGAGCAAGACCGCGAAGGGCCTCGACCAGAGCAAATTTCTGGCCGCCGAGCTGAAGGAATTGCGCCGGCTCAAAGATGAGAATATCGTCCCCGGGGAATCCTACGAAAAGGCGAAAAGGCTGATATTCAGGCACGAGGCCTTCAAAAGCTCGGAGTAGCCCTGAGCTCACGTTAACGCATTACCGCTGCGCAAGATTGGTGTAAAATAACCGTTTTTGCCCGTACCCGATTACATGCAACTAGAACCCCTGACAGCGATCTCCCCGATCGACGGCCGATATGCGGCAAAAACCGAACCCCTGCGCGCGATTTTCAGTGAATTCGGCCTGATTCATCAGCGCGTTCGCGTCGAGGTACGCTGGCTGCAGACCCTCTCGAAACATTCTGCAATTGCCGAAGTCCCGGAATTTTCCGAGTCGGCAAACGCCTTGCTCGACGCGATCGTGGGGGGTTTCGACCCGGTTGCCGCGCAACGCGTCAAGGAAATCGAGCGCACCACCAACCACGACGTCAAGGCGGTCGAGTACTATCTCAAGGAACAGGTCGAAAGCCATCCCGAACTGCACGCGGTGTCCGAGTTCATCCACTTCGCCTGCACCTCGGAAGACATCAATAACGTCGCGCATGCGCTGATGCTGAAAAGCGCGCGCGAGCAGGTGCTGTTACCGCGCGTCGAAGAGATTCTCGGCATGATTACGACCATCGCGCACGCCGAGGCCGCAACCTCGATGATGAGCCGTACCCACGGTCAACCGGCCTCGCCGACCACGCTTGGCAAGGAGTTCGCCAATGTCGCCTACCGCCTGCAACGCCAGCTGCGGCAGATCGAAGCGGTCGAATTGATGGCCAAGATGAACGGCGCGGTCGGTAACTACAATGCGCACCTGTGCGCCTATCCCGACTGCGACTGGCCGGCGCTCGCCAGGCAGTTCGTCGAGTCGATGGGACTGGTGTGGAATCCCTATACCACGCAGATCGAGCCGCATGACTACATCGCCGAACTGTTCGACGCGCAACAGCGCCTGAACACGATCCTGATCGATTTCTGCCGCGACATCTGGAGCTACATTTCGATCGGCTACTTCACCCAGAAAACCGTCGCCGGTGAAGTGGGTTCGTCGACGATGCCGCACAAGGTCAATCCCATCGATTTCGAAAACGCCGAGGGCAATCTCGGTATCGCCAACGCGATTCTGGGTCACCTCGGGGAAAAACTGCCTATTTCACGCTGGCAGCGCGACCTGACCGATTCCACGGTGTTGCGCAATCTCGGCACCGGTTACGGACACGTGCTGATCGCGCTGGATTCGCTCAAACGCGGTATCGGCAAGCTGCAAGTCAACGCAGGCGTGATTGCCGACGACCTCGATAATAACTGGGAAGTACTGGCCGAGCCCATCCAGACGGTGATGCGCCGTTACGGCATCGAGCAGCCCTACGAGAAGCTCAAGGCCCTGACGCGCGGCCAGAAAATCGATGCCGAGACCATACGCGCTTTCGTGGATGCGCTCGACCTGCCCGCGGCGGCGAGGAGCGAGTTGATCGCGCTCACCCCGGCGCGCTACATCGGCAACGCCGCTGAACAAGCAGCAAAGATTTGATTACCGACTGGCCCCCGCTCAATCTGGATGTCGAGGAATTCGTCGCCGAGTACTGGCAGAAAAAACCCTGCCTGATCCGCAATGCGCTGCCCGGCTTTGCATCCGTCATCAGCCCTGAAGAACTTGCCGGACTTGCCTGCGAGGAAGACGTGCACTGCCGGCTGGTGCAGCAAGGCGCCGGCCCGGCCGACTGGAGCCTGCGCTACGGACCCTTTGCCGAGCAGGATTTTCTCGATCTGCCCGAATCGAACTACTCGTTGCTGGTATCGGAATGCGAAAAATGGATGCCCGAACTGAACGATCTACTGGCCCGCTTTCGCTTCATTCCCGACTGGCGTCTCGACGACCTGATGATCAGCTACGCCCCCGCCGGTGGTTCGGTCGGCCCGCACCTGGACCAGTACGACGTCTTCCTGCTGCAGGCGCTGGGCTCGCGCCGCTGGCAGTACCACGCTACGCCGACTACCGACGCAGCGACCATTCCCGGGCTCGACCTCGCCATCCTGCAGAATTTCAGCCCGCAGCAGGACGTGGTGCTCGAACCCGGCGATATACTGTACCTGCCCCCCGGCTTTGCCCATCACGGCGTGGCGCTGGAGCGCTGCATGACTTACTCGATCGGCTATCGTGCGCCGAACGCGGCCAATGTGCTCGAATCCTTTGCGCTGGAAAGCGAACGCCTGGATATCCCGGTGGAACGCTATCGCGACGCCGAACTGGAACTCGAGCGCCATCACGCCGAGATTACCGATGCAGAAATCGAACGCTTCCGTCGCATGGCCACGCGCATGCTCGAACATTCACCCGGACTGTGGCGCGACGCCGTCGGCAAGATGCTCTCCGATAGCGCGGTCGCCATCCCCGATGGCGAAGAGGATCAGGCGGTTTCCCTGCCCGACCTGCTGGCATCGGACTGGATGCGTCATCCCGAGACGCGCCTGTATTTTCACCAGTCCGCGGAATCCATCGACATCTATTACAACGGTTGCAAGCTCAGCCTGCCCCGGCAGGTGGATATTCTCGAACAACTGCGCAAACTGTGCGAGAATTACGCATGGCCGCGCGCGCTGATACACGAATCCATCGAGGTACCGGCACTCAGGGAAATGCTGCTCGAGCTCGCAACGAAACGCGCGATACTGCCCTTAACGGATTAGGAAAGAACAACATATTCAAGAAGTTATGACTGATAATTCACCTATATTATTAGATGGTCGCGACGACTGCGCCGAGGCTGCAAAAGTGCTGGTGCTGGGATGCGTGGGGAAACTCTGCCTGATCACCCAGCAGCTCGAGCCGGAACTCTACAACGATGCTGAAATATACGAACATCTGAGTTCGCTGGCGGCCAACAATCGCAATACCGAGATTCGCATCATTGCACAGGATACCCGCGTGGCCGCGAACCAGGGCCATTTCCTGATTCACCTGGCACAGAAACTGCCAACCTACGTGCAGATTCGCAGCACGGTAACCCCGGCGCATCGCAGTTTTCGCGAAAGCTGGTTGATCGCCGACGACGGGGCCTATTTACGCCTGCGCAATCCTGAACGCTACGAGGGATACTACGAGCTCGACAATAAGCCCGAATGCCGCTTGTATCTCGATACTTTCCACGAGATGTGGGAAGCCTGCGAGCCCGATCAGAACACCCGTCGCCTTAGCCTTTAGCCCGCGGGAATGCTAGCCGTGAAAGCGCGGTTCCACGCGTCCGCGGTAGCCGGCCCCGCTGACCACCAGCACCCTGCCCGGCCGCGCCGCCGTCGGCGCCACGCCACAGACTTCGGCGGCCGTGGTGGTGACATAGATAAGGTCGAGTTGCGGCCCGCCGAACATGACGCTGCTGACGATTTGACCGGGAAATTCGATGCGCCTGTCGATTTCCCCGTCCGGTGAGATGCGAATGATACAGGCATCGTCCCACTGCGCGCTCCACAGGTAATCCTCGGCATCGACGGTGGCGCCATCCGGATTGCAGCCCTGCAACAGTACGCGACCGCCGCGCGGTTTCTGCTCGTGGCCGTAATCGAACACTTCGATCACCCCCTGTGCGCGTCCGGTGACATACAGCCGCTCACCGTTGGCGCTGAAACAGGGGCCGTTGAAGCAATGGAAGCCGTCGAGAATTTCACTCACCTGCAGATCGGGCGACACACGGTACATCGCGCAATTGCGCATCTCCCGGTAATCGATGTTCATCGCCCCGGTGACGAAATGGCCGAAAGGGTCGACCTTGCCATCGTTGAAACGCAGCCACGGAGTTTCGCTCAGGGGCTGGGCAATGGGCTCGACATCGCCGTTACGCGGATCGAAGGCGAATATTCCCTGGTCCATGGCAAGAATCAATCCGCCTTGCCGACGCAAGGCAAGACTGCCGACGCTGGCGCCAGGCAATTGCCAGCAGCGTACTTTGGAGCTGGCATAATCGTGACGGTACAGCGCAGGCCACAGGCTGTCGACCCAGTACAGTGCCCCCTCCTCCGAATCCCACAGGGGGCCCTCGCCGAGCTGGCAACTATGATCACTGAGTTCGGATATTTTCATGCGTCGACGGAGAATCTATACCAGTCGGGCAATCGCCCAGCCCCGGCCGACGACGACATCGATACATGCGCGCATCACCCGTTGCAGCACCCGCACCCACTCCGAGTGGTAAATCAGCCCGCCATGAGCGATGTGCCCATCGAATAATCCAGGCTTATTTTCAAGAATCAATCGGGTAACCCCGCTGACTTGAGCAATTCCGTGTACCGCACCGCGGCCTCTTCGTCACGATAAGGGGTGACAGCAAGAACGCTTTCGCAGCGGACCTCGGGCCTCGCAGCAAGAAGCGAGGTTACCTCGGCGCGCGCCTGCTCCGCCCGGCCGGCAGCCATGTAGCTTGCGATTAGCAGTGCGCGCCAGGACAATATCTCGCCGCCCGCGTTGACCAGGGATTCGAGATAAGGGATCGCCCGCTCATACTCGCCCAGCTCGTAATATGCCCTTCCCAGGCCAACAAAATACCATGCGGGGTGATTGGGATTCAGTCGAACGGCCAGTTCCATATCGTCGAGCGCTTCTACGGGGTCGCCCACGAAATTGAGCAAGATTCCCCGCAGGGCGTGGCTATCGGCGCTGTTCGGATTTAACGCAACCGCTCGATTGATCGCATTCAGCGATCGATCGTGATTCCTGGTATGAAGTTCCGCGAAAGACAGGGCCGCGTGTCCCCAGAAATCGTTGTTGTCGAGAATGACCGCTTTCAATGCCGCTTCTCGACTCAGCCCTATTTCAGCTGCCGGGTCATCAGTCCAGCCCGCCAGAGTCCGATAAGCGTAAGCCCAGGCCAGAATCATGTGGGCACGCGCATAATCCGGATCAATCTCGAGCGCTCTGTGCGCCTCCAGGATGGCTGCTTCGTTGGCTGTTTTGGTGAAATTCAAAACCAGGCCGAAGGCGCGTAGATAGTGGTCGTAGGCCGCGATGCTCTGCGGTGTCTGCCGCAGCGCGCGTTTGGTTTCCGTTTCGAAAAATTTTTGCAGCAGGGTATTGCTGATGGTTCGGGTCAGTTCGTCCTGGACCTCGAAGACATCTTCCAGCGCGCGGTCGTAGCGCTCCGCCCAGACAGGACTATTTTTTTGTGCGTCTATCAGTTGCGCATTCAGCCTGATACGGCTGCCGGCTTTGCGGACACTGCCCTCGAGTACGAATTTGACGCCGAGTTCGCGGGCGACCTGAGCGACGTCCGGGGACCTGCCCTTGTAAGCGAAAGTTGAATTGCGCGCAATGACGAACAGGTCCCGCTCCCGGGACAATTCGGTGATGATGTCTTCGGTGACTCCATCGGCAAAAAAATCCTGCTCGGGATCGTTGCTCATGTTCGTAAAAGGCATGACAGCGACTGAAGGCTTGTCGGGTAACGCCAATACTTTGGGCTGGCTCGACCGATTTTCGTTATCCGCCATTTTTTCATCGCCGGATTCGCTGACCTCGGCGATGAATTGATAGCCTCGGCCATGGATAGTTTTGATAATCGATTGCCTGTCACCACTATCGCCCACGGCCTTCCTCGCGTCCTTGAGGCAAACGGCCAGAGCGGCATCACTCACGACCTTGCCTTTCCAGAGGTTGTCCATAAGTTCGTCACGGGAAACAATCCGCCCCCGGTTTATGATCAGATAACTCAGTAAGTCGAACACCTGGGGCTCGACAGAAATTGCTTCTCCCGACAGGCACAGGCGATATTGAACGGTGTCGAGACTGAATTGATTGAACTGAAAAACCAAGCTTCGAATCATTCCCGTGGTTATGAATTCAGCATATTACAGCAATATTTGTCTCATTAATGATCTTAATATATCCAATCTTTAGGAAATCTTTACAGTTTGCTCAGGTCGTCCTCATGTCTTGAATTCAGAGTTGATGCAAACTTTGAACATCGAAAACGAAACCAAAAAGCAGGGAAAAGACATGAAAGCCAACGATATGAATTACACCATGAATGGTTGCTCAAATGAGGTAAAAGCAGTTTCCGGATTTGTTTTCTTCGCGAACGCGGTTTTTGAAAATTTAAGACAGCTGACAATCCGGGTACGCGATGGGCAGGCGGAAATGGAAGATCGATTGAACAGGGAGCACCGGGTGAACGAGCAGCGGCACCAAAATACCAACAAGCGAATGCCTCTGGAACAGTTGATTAGAAAGGGCTTTTATCCTTTTTAGGCCACTTCATCGCACGAGAAAAGAAACGGCGGCGTATCGATCAGGACTGTAAAAAAAATTCCGCGCGTGGCGATGCACCTGCAAACCAGTCCACCGGGCAGCTAGCGAATTGGAATATGCCCTCCATCCAGGCCCCGCTTGCTGTAAACGATCTGCCACACCTGGTTGCGGCGCGCCCGGTGAGAGCCCGCGGAACTGAGTAAAAAGTAGCGCCACATCCGATAGAAACGTTCGTTGAAACCCAGCGCGCTGATTTTGTCCCGGTTCCTGTCCACATTGGCCATCCAGGCCATCAGCGTCGGATCATAATGCGGCCCTATGTTGTGTAAATCTTCCATGATAAATACCCCTTCGCTGGCCGCATCGATCTGATGCAGTACCGGCAACACGCCTGCCGGGAAGATATACTTGTTAGTCCAGGGATCGACCGCAGTTTTACGGGTATTGGCACCGATCGTATGTAACAAAAACAGACCATCGTCTTCGAGGCATTGATTGACCACTTTCATAAACGTGGCGTAGTTTTTCGGGCCAACATGTTCGAACATCCCGATAGATACTATTCGATCAAATGTTTCCTTCAGGTCGCGATAGTCCTGAAATCGCAGATCGACATTCAGGTCCCGGTAACGCTCCTGTCCCAGCGCAATCTGCTCTTTTGAAATGGTTACACCGACCACGTCGACGCCGTAGCGCTCCGCAGCAAAGCCTGCGAAACTACCCCAGCCACAACCGATATCCAGCACCTTCATACCGGGTTGCAACCCCATCTTCCGGCAGATCAGATCGAGCTTGGCTTCCTGGGCATCGTCCAGGTTATCGGCATCCTTCCAGTAGCCGCAGGTATAGGTCATGCGCGCATCGAGCATCAACTCGTACAACCCGTTGCTGATATCGTAATGATGTTCGCCGATGCGGAATGCCCTGCGAGAACTCTGCAGGTTGACAATCTTCGCCTGTAGTACCGGTATGAGCAATTTTAATGGTGATATGCTGTGTTCGAGATCGGCGCGCAACAAGCGGTAAAAAAAATCGTCCATCGCCTCGCAATCCCACAATCCTGCCATATAGGATTCGCCAAGCCCGATCGACCCGCCGGCGAGTACCCGCTGATAAAAGGTCGGGTCATGCACCTGAATATCGTAGGCATTTGCGCCATTGACTTCGATCTCCGCCAGTGACAATAGATTACGTACGGTCGTTTCAGCCTTGCTCACGTTATCTCCTTTTTGGTGAGGCCTCGGGATCAGGTCTTTCGGCCATATATGATGCTAGCCATGACTTATTTCCACTTGATTTTGATCACCTAAATTCGATAAAAATCAAAGTGTGCCAGTTATAAAAAGGAGCAAACCATGTTTCCAAGAGTATCGGAAGTAGCCTGGCGGTGGTGATGAGGCCCATCATCCCGTTGCTATTCTCTTGCAGAAAACTTCCGCTAATGGCCGAAGATTTCCTCCGCAAGTGTTTTCCACGGGGCTCGCAATTTAACATTCGCATTTATTGATTCCCGGCAGTGAGGAGCAGCCACTGCCAACTGGTGCTCAAGCTGATCCCGGCAGCAGCGGCCAGGTCGCTTCCGCCACTGTTTACAACTGCCGCGCAAAAGCCTTGATTTCGTCAAGGTCGCTGCTGCGACGCATCGGCGGCAGGCTGTCGAGCATGCCGCGCCCGTAGCCCTTGGTGTTCAATCGATTGTCGCACAGCGCGACGATGCCACGGTCGCCGGCGTCACGAATCAGCCGGCCGACACCCTGGCGCAGGCTGATCGTCGCCTCGGGTATCTGCACCTCGAAAAAGGCGTTGCCGCCACCCTGATTCACGCGCTGGATACGCCGGCGATACACCGGGTCCTGCGGCGACTTGAACGGCAGCTTGTCGATGATCACGCAGCGCAACTGGTCACCCTTGACGTCGACGCCTTCCCAGAAGCTGCTGGTGCCGAGTAGCACCGGGTTATCCACGCGAATGAATTGCTGTAACAGTTCGTTGCGCTGCATCTCGCCCTGCACCAGCAACGGGTAAGCAGTGTGCGCACGCAGGTATTCGGCGGTCCAGCTCAACATGCGGTAGCTGGTAAACAGGATGAAGCAATGCCCGGCGCAGACCTCGACCAGCTCGCGGCATAGCTCGCCGAACAGCATCGGGTAGCGTTCATCGGCGGGATCGGGCAGATTTCGCGGCAGGTACAGCATGGCCTGCTGCGCGTAGTCGAAGGGGCTGTCGAAGCTCGCGCAGGCGACGTCGTCAAGCCCCAGGCGCTGACTGTAATAGCGAAACGATTGCTGCGAACTCAGCGTCGCCGAGGTGAAAATCACCGAGCTGAAATCGGCCAGTTGCAATTGTTCGCGAAACGCCCGGGCCACTTCCAGCGGCGAGCGCACCAGGCGAAAACTGCGTTCGCTCAATTCATACCAGCTGACCTGGTCGTCGTCGACGTTCTGGAAAGCGTCGAAGGCCAGCGTCAGCGCTTCCAGGCGACGCAGGCACATTCCCAGCTCCTTGCCGCGGCCACTCATGCCTTGCAATTGATCGCTCAGCGCCTGCATCGCTGCACGCAGCGCCGCGACCGTTTTCTGTATCGGCGGCGCATGCCGGATGCGATCCCATTCTCCTTTTTGCGCAACTGCCCGCAACGCCAGGTTGAAATCGGCGCCACACTTGCCGAGGCTATCGCTATATTTCTGCAGCACCCGCGACTCGGCCGCCTCGGCGGCCTCCGCGTCGACGATTTCGCGGCACAGCATGTCGATCTGGCGCAGGGTGATCTGGTCGCCGTAAAAATTGCCGGCGATATCCGGCAACTGGTGCGCTTCATCGAAGATCAGCACGTCCGCGGCAGGTAGCAATTCACCGAACCCATCCTTCTTCAGCGCCAGGTCGGAAAAATACAGATGATGGTTGATCACCACGATATCAGCATCCATCGCCAGCTTGCGTGCCTTCAACACGAAGCAGCGATCGATTTCCGGGCACTCCCCGCCGAGGCAGTTGTCGGCGTTCGAGGTGGCGTAATACCAGAGGCTGTCATTCTCGGGGATTTCTGCGAATTCAGCGATATCGCCGCTGTCGCTGTGCGCCGACCAGGCCGCCAGCGCGCTGAAGATGGACGCCATTTCGCGGCTCTTGAAGCGATCCTGGCGACGATACTGGTTGAGTCGGTGCGGGCAGCAATAGTTGCTGCGTCCTTTCAGCAGGGCTACCTTGCGTGCGCTGACAATCGCTTTGCGGATCAACGGTATATCCTTCTGAAACAACTGGTCCTGCAGGTTGCGCGTGCCGGTGGAGATGACCACGCGGGAATTGCTGAGAAAGGCGGGCACCAGGTAGGCGAAGGATTTACCGATGCCGGTGCTGGCTTCGATGATGCGCGATTCGCGGTGTGCAATCGCCTCGGCAATCAGCTCGGCCATCGCCAGCTGGCTGGCACGCGGTTCGAAGCCGTCGATGTGCTCGCCGATGATGCCGCCGCTGCCGAGCACGGCCGCGACGTCGAGTTCACTGTCCAGTCGCGCCATGGTTTACTGGCACTGTGCCCGCAGGTCGGCATTGGCCGCGGCAAGCCGGGCATCCCCCTGCGCATAGGCGTCGGCCCGTTCCAGCATCGAACGGCAGCGCTCGAACTGCCCCTGGCGCCAGTGTATGTCCGCGAGGTAGTACCAGCTCCAGCCATTGCGCGGCTCGATCTTGATCGCCCGCTGCAGATAATCGCTGGCCAGCGCGTACTGGTCCTCGTTGATTGCCGCGAGCGCCTGGTTGTGTAACTGCCGCACCGGCTGCGAAGCAGTTGGAACCGCGCTGGCATTGTCATCCGCGGTGCGCTGATAGCGATTGTCGGGAACCGGTTCCGGTAACTGGCAGGCGCTGCCGATCAACAACAGGACAAATACCGCGAGGCGACTCAAGTGGTTGGCAGACTGGATTACTTGCATGGCGAACGGCGTAGCGGAATTCGATCCTTCGGAAGCGGTAACAATACACTATTTGCACAGCCCTGTTGGCTAATTCCGCCATCCAGCGCATCGATGTAATGCCACGCGAGGCTATCGTCGCTGTTCAGCTTGAAGGCCTCGAAACCCTGCAGCTCCATGATGTCCGCCCACACCCGCAATGCACCCGACGAGCCGGTCAGGTGAATCGGTGCGTTGTCGTCCCGGCCCAACCAGACCACGGTCAGCAGACGGTCGGAGAATCCGGCGAACCAGGAATCGCGCAGATCGTCGGTGGTACCGGTCTTGCCCGCCAGGGTGCGCTCGCCGAAGCGCTCGGCGAGGTAACGCGCGGTGCCTTGCTCGCTGACACCGATCATCGCCCGCTGCACCTGGATCATGCGCGCCCGGTCGAATAACTTGAGCGATTCCAGCGGTACCCGCGTCAGCGTTCGATTTGCCTGGTCGGTCACGGTGCGAATCGTCGTCAACGGCGCAAAATAGCCGTCGTTGGCAATTACCTGGTACATCTGTGCGACCTCGAAGGCCGACATTTCCGTGGTGCCGAGCAATATCGACGGGAACACCACATCGTGTTTCAACAGCTTGATCCTGTCCAGGTTCTGCGTCAGCGCTTCGATTCCGCCAGAATTTACTCCGAGCCAGATGAACGGCAGGTTATAGGAATTCACGAACGCATCGTAAAGGGTTGTTTTGCCATGCAGCTTGCGATCGTAGTTACGCGGCTCCCAGATTTCCCCGTTCGACTGCTTGATGCGGATCGGTTCATCCTGGACCACACCGGCAAGCGTCAGGTCGCCGTGCAGCAGGCTGTACAGCAGCAACGGCTTGATCAGCGAGCCGATCGGCCGCTGCGCCATCAGCGCGCGGTTGAAACCCGGAAAATCGGTGACGCGATCGCCGACCAGCGCCTGGATATCGCCGTTCAGGTAGTCGGCGATCACCACGGCGGCCTGCAATTCGGCTTGATCGAAGCGCGCCAGGCCCCTGGCCAGTCCGCGTTCCAGGTTTTGCTGCAGTAATGGATCGAAGGCGGTGAACACCCGCAATCCACGACGCGACAGTTCGTCACTGGTATAGCTGATCTGCAATTGCCGCTTCACCAGGTCGAGATAGGCAGGGAACGGATTGACGCTCGGCAGATGCCGCGCCACGCCGAGCGGCGCGGCCAGCGCGCGGTCGAGTTGCTGCTGGTCGAGCAGGCCCTGGTCGAACATCACCTTCAACACCAGGTTTCGGCGCTCGAGCGCAAGCTCGGGCGAACTCAACGGGTTATAGCGCGTCGGCCCCTTGACCATCCCAACCAGTAACGCGAGCTGCTGTGTTTCCAGGCGATTCACGGCGCGCCCAAAAAGCATGCGGCTGGCACGCGCAAAGCCATGAATCGATATGCGGTTCTGCTGCAACAGGAATACTTCGTTGACGTAGGCGGTGATGATCGTCTGCTTGCTGAAACGCAGCTCCAGCAGCAGCGCCATGAACGCTTCGTTAATCTTGCGCAGCAGTGATTTTTCCGGTGTCAGAAACAGGTTCTTGGCGAGCTGCTGGGTCAGCGTGCTGCCGCCCTGCACCGTCTTGCCTGCCTTCAGGTTGGCCCACAGTGCGCGCAGGATCGCAAGCGGGCTGACGCCGGCATGCTCGAAGAACGCCCGGTCTTCGACCGCAATCAGGGTCGCCACCAACTGTTCGGGCAGCTCCTCCTCCGCCAGCAACAATCGATCTTCGCCACTTTGCGGATAGTAACTGCCGAGCATGAGTGGCGGCAGGCGAAATACCGCCAGGTCGCCGGTGCTGGACGAATCGGTCACGCCGATGACACCTTTGGTATCGAAGAATACCTGCACCAGGCGCGCCGGCTGGTGCTGGTCGCTGAACACAAACGGGGGACTATGGAGTTCCAGCGATGCGCCCAGCAGCCGATACTCACCCGGCAGCGGTTGCCTGTCTACGCGCAGGTAGCTGGACAGCTCGAGTTCGTAGATCAGCTCGTCGCGCGTCAGGGTTGCGCCCGGATAGATCTCCAGCGCACGCGCGTAAACGCGCGACGGCAGTGCCCAGGCGCCGCCTTCGAATCGCGCGTTGATCAGGTGATTCAGGTAACCGAGGTATATCGCGAACAGCGCCAGCAACGCCAGCCCGGCGATGGCGGAATAACGCCGGCGCTTGCCCCCTCGGGCCGGGGATGCCGACTTGCGGCCGCGTGGCGGCGTCTTGCGCGCAGCTTTGACAGGTTTACGTGGCATCGGGCTGCCGCCCAGGTTGCTAGGCTCGGGCAGCGCTACGCTTGGCCCTGACCGCTTGCGCCAGTTCGCGTAGCAGGATCTCCGAATCTTCCCAGCCGATACAGGCATCGGTGATGCTTTGCCCGTAAGTCATGGCGCCGTCCGCGCGGTAATCCTGGCGACCTTCGACCAGGTTCGACTCGATCATCAGGCCGAAAATGTTGTCCTGACCGGTCTTGATCTGGTGGATGATATCGCGACAGACCTCGATCTGCTTGTGGAACTGCTTCTGGCTGTTGGCGTGACTGGTGTCGATCATCAGCCGCGTGTTGAGGCCACTTTTTTCGAGCTTTTCGGTGACCTTGGCGACGCTGACGCGGTCGTAGTTGGGGCGATCGCTGCCGCCGCGCAGAATGACGTGAGTGTACTCGTTACCCGCGGTGGTAAAAATCGCCGAATGCCCCTGCAGCGTAATCGAAATGAAATGATGAGAGCCCTGCGCGGCGCGCATCGCGTCGATGGCAACCTGCACGCCGCCGTCGGTGGCGTTCTTGAAACCGACCGGGCAGGACAGCCCTGAGGCCAGTTCGCGATGGCCCTGGCTCTCGGTGGTGCGGGCGCCGATCGCGCCCCAGCTTACCAGGTCCGAAATGTATTGCGGGCTGATCAGGTCGAGGTATTCGTGGCCTGCGGGAATGCCCTTTTCGGCGAGATTGAGCAGCAGTTCGCGCGCCATGCGCACGCCCTTGTTGATATGGAAGCTGCCGTCGAGATCGGGATCGTTGATCAATCCCTTCCAGCCCACCGTGGTGCGCGGCTTTTCGAAATAGACGCGCATCACGATCACCAGCTCCTGGCTGAGTTCATCCTTCAGTTTCTTCAGCCGATCTGCGTATTCCAGCGCCGCCCTGGTATCGTGAATCGAACAGGGGCCGATGATCACCACCAGGCGGTCATCCTTGCCATCCAGTACGTCGTAAATCTGCTGGCGTGTCTCGGTCACCGTGATTGCCGCCTTCTCGGATAACGGCAGTTCGGCCATCAGCGCTTCAGGTGTCTGTATTTCCTTGGTCCCTGTAATGCGCAGGTCTTTGGTTTGGTGCATAGTCATTTGGTAGTCTTGTTGTCCCAGGATTGGCCTGAAATCGGCGTTTTGAAAAGCCGGATATTCTTATCTATCAGGCGCTTAATTACCAGAGCTAAATGCGGCCAGCAACGCGCGCGTCTGATCGGCCCTGAGGCGTGGACCGTACTGGGTGACGATGCGGGATGCCGCAAGAGTCGCCAGGTCGCCTGCGCGATGGAAGCTCATGTCCTGCGACAGGCCGTAGAGCAGCGCGCCGGCAAACAGGTCGCCGGCGCCGAGCGTGTCGATCGCCTTGACCGGTTGTGCCGCGATCTCGACCTCCATGACGCCGTCGAACAGCAACGCGCCCTTGCTGCCGCGCGTGATCGCGAATTTACGCGCCAGCTTTTTGAACAGCTGCACCGCGTCACGCAGATTATCGCTCTGCGCCAGCTCCATGGCTTCGTCCTCGTTGGCGAACAACAGGTCGACACCGTCACCGATCATCGCCTCGATCGAAGCTCGGAAAAACTTCACCATGTTAGGGTCGGACAAGGTCAGCGAAGTCATGATCTTGCGGCGCTCGGCAATACGGCGCGCTTCGATCGCGGCATCGCGGGTGTTGTCCGCGCTGGCGAGGTAACCCTCGATATAAATCGCATTGGAGTGTTTGATGGCCTCGGTATCGATATCGTCGGTATCGAGTTCGGCGCTGACCCCGAGAAAGGTGTTCATCGTGCGGTCGGCATCGGGTGTGACGAAAACCAGGCACTTGCCGGTGACGCCACTCGGTAGCGGCCTGCTGTCCAGGCTCGAATGTACGCCGGAACTGTGCAGGTCGCGAGCAAAAATCTGCCCCGTCATATCGCCGGAAACCCGGCAATCGAGGTGCGTTTTGGCGCCCATTTGTGCCAGCGCGATGATGGTATTGGCGGCGGAACCACCGCAGGCCATGCTCTCGTGCGACTCGCCAAGTTGTGCGATCAGGCTATTCTGGCGCTGTTCGTCGATGAGCGTCATTACGCCCTTGTCGATGTTCAGTTCGGCCAGGCGCTTCGGCGTTGCGTGATACTCGATGTCGACCAGCGCGTTGCCGATCGCGTAAACGTCATATTTCTTCATTATTTTCAGCGGTTCAGTAGCTTAATTGGCGCATTTTAACCGCATTCTCAGCAACACGGGGTAATCTTTTGATTAACTTGCAGAAAAAAAATCAATTGATCGAATCGGGTCGATAGCGCTTTATAAATACTGTGAAAGTGACTATAAGAAGTACTTCATGCAATTTCATACGGGGGTATCGAAGATGTATCGCATTCAAACTACCGACCCGATTACCGGCAAATCGCTAAGCCGGCTGGACAACATGCCCTTCGTCGTCGAAGACGTTGACGACGACAGCCTGATCATTTATTTCGAGTCCGAGCGCAACCGGGAGCTATACCTGGAAAACCCGGCCGGACACCGGCTTGAGTGCCACGGCAAAGTCTCCCGCTAACCGCGTGGTGAAGCAGATTGGTGGCTGCTCGTGCTTCCAATCAAGGAATAGTTATTGTTAATTGATTATATAAATAAAATTAACTTCATTTATATTTTCAGCTTGCTAACATACCGCCTCCAAAGTCGATAACCCTGACCATCAACTGGAGGCAATATGTCCCTGAAAGGATCAAAAACCGAGCAAAATCTGAAAGACGCGTTCGCCGGAGAGTCACAGGCCAACCGTCGTTACCTGTATTTCGCCGCCAAGGCCGACGTCGAAGGCTTCAATGACGTTTCCGCGGTTTTCCGCTCCACCGCCGAAGGTGAGACGGGACACGCCCACGGCCATCTCGAGTATCTCGAGGAAACCGGGGATCCCGCAACCGGTCTGCCGATTGGTAACACCGAGGACAATCTGAAAGCATCGATTGCCGGTGAAACCCACGAGTACACCGACATGTATCCGGGCATGGCGAAGACCGCACGTGACGAAGGCTTCGATGAAATCGCCGACTGGTTTGAAACCCTGGGTAAAGCCGAGCGTTCACACGCTAACCGCTTTCAAAAGGCGCTCGATAACCTCAACGCGTAATTAAACCCTGGTTGCCGGGTCTGCGGACCCGGTAACCTCTTTAAGGCTACACACATGTCTACTGGATCTCGTGAAGGCAGTCTTGAAGCGCCAACGCGCCACCCACTCGGTCAAAACGAACCCGATTTTTACAATGAAACGGCGATTTTTGACGAGCTGGAGCGAGTGTTCGACATCTGCCACGGCTGTCGCCGCTGCGTCAGCCTGTGTAACTCTTTCCCCACCCTGTTCGATCTGGTCGACGAATCCAGCACCATGGAAGTCGATGGCGTCGACAGACAGGATTACTGGAAGGTGGTCGATAACTGTTACCTCTGCGACCTGTGCTACCTGACCAAGTGCCCCTACGTGCCGCCGCACGAGTGGAACGTCGATTTCCCGCATTTGATGCTGCGCGCCAAGGCGCTCGGCTACAAGCAGGGCCGCGCCAAGTTCCGCGACAAGATGGTCACTTCCACCGACACCGTTGGTAAATTTGCCAGCATCCCGATCGTCGTCAACATCGTCAACGCCGTAAACAAAAACGAGCACACCCGCGCATTGCTCGAGTCGGCGCTCGATATCCATGCCGACGCGCGTCTGCCCGAATATCACAGCGATACCTTGAGCAAGCGCAGCCGCGCGCACCAGCCGGCAGCCATGGAACCGACGGCGACCGATCGCACCACCGGCAAGGTCGCGATTTTCGCCACCTGCTACGGTGAGTACAATGAGCCCCAGGTCGGCGAAGACCTGCTGAAGGTCTTCGAGCACAACGGTATTCCGACCATGGTGGCGCGTAACACCGCGTGCTGCGGCATGCCAAAGCTCGAGCTCGGCGACCTCGATTCGGTCGAGAAACTCAAGCAACACAATATTCCGCTGCTGGCGAAGCTGGTTGATGAGGGCTGGGACATCATTTCACCGGTGCCGTCATGCACGCTGCAATTCAAGCAGGAATTACCGTTGATGTTTCCCGAGGACGCCGAGGTAACAAAAGTTCAGCAGGCGTTTTTCGATCCATTCGAATACCTCGCGCTGCGCCACAAGGCAGGGTTGATGAACACGGATTTCGCCAATCGCATCGGCAAGATCGCCTACCACGTCGCCTGTCATCAGCGAGTGCAGCGTATCGGCCTGAAAACGCGCGATATTCTCGCCCTGGTTCCCGACACAGAGATCGACGTGATCGAACGCTGTTCCGGACACGACGGCACCTATGCGATCAAGAAGGAGTTCCACGAGACCTCGATGAAAATCGTCAAACCCGTGGTCAACCGCGTGCGCAAGGCCGAGGCCGATGCCTACGCCAGCGATTGCCCGATGGCCGGCCATCACATTTCCGCCGGACTCGATGACGGCAGTCATACTCAACACCCAATCAGCCTGCTGCGCCAGGCCTACGGACTCTGAACGATGGAGTTACCCATGACACAATTGATCACCCGTTCCGATTTAATGAGCCTCGAGCAATACGCCGAAAAGCGGGCTGAGTTCCGCCAGCAGGTTATTGCGCACAAGAAAAACCGCCAGGTTGCGCTCGGACCCAATGCGACGCTTTACTTTGAAGACCGCCTGACGCTGTTGTACCAGATCCAGGAAATGCTGCGCATCGAGAAAGTATTCGAGGCCGATGGCATCAACGAGGAACTCAATGCCTACAACCCGTTGATACCCACTGGTCGAAACTTCAAGGCGACGTTCATGATCGAGTATCCGGACCCCGATGTGCGCGCGGCGCAACTGGCAAAAATGGTCGGCATCGAAGACCTGGTATGGATGCAGATCGGCGACCACGACAAGGTCTGGTCGATCGCCGACGAGGATCTGCCGCGCTCGAACGAAACCAAGACCTCGGCGGTACACTTCATGCGCTTCGAAATCAGCGACGACATGGCGAGCGACCTGAAGGCAGGTGCTGACTGGCATATCGGCGTGCAGCATCCCGTGTACACCTACGATATCGCGGTTAGCGGCGCCACCCGCGAATCACTGCTCAACGATCTCGACTAGCACGCGCCTGGCCCTGCTTGGCCGCGATCCGCATCGGCGCCGATATTAGCCCGAAATTTCAGGGGTATTTTGCACAGGCTTAATTTAAAATAGTCAGCTTTGCCGGCTGCAAGCCCCTCCGAATCGATGCCATGTTTGAACTGATCACCAACGCCCGGGTGTTTGCACCGGCGTCCCTGGGTATTCGCCACCTGCTGGTCTGCGCCGGTAGAATTGTCTACATCGGTGCTCGACTGCCCCAGCTTGACGACGCGCTCGACATCAGTATCACCGACCTGGATGGCGCGCGACTGGTGCCCGGGTTTATCGATGCGCATACCCACCTGACCGGCGGCGGCGGTGAGGCAGGCCCGTCGACCCGGGTTCCGCCGCTTGCGCTCAGCCAGATCACCAGCGCCGGCGTAACCTCGGTCGTCGGTCTGCTGGGTACCGACGACCTGACCCGCAGCGCGCAAAACCTGCTCAGCCAGGTGATGGGGCTACGCGAGGAAGGCCTGTCGGCATGGTGCTACACCGGGGGCTATCACCTGCCGGTCGCGACGCTGACCGGATCGGTGCGCAGCGATATCGTCAACCTCGAGCCGGTTATCGGCGTCGGTGAAGTAGCGATCAGCGACCATCGCTCGAGCCAGCCGACGCTCGACGAGATTCTGCGCCTCGCCAGCGAAGCACACGTCGCCGGCCTGATGACCGGCAAGGCCGGCATCGTTCACTTCCACCTCGGCGACGGCAAGCGCGGGCTGCAACTGATCCGCGACAGCCTTGCGACCAGCGAAATTCCCGCGCGGGTATTCAATCCGACTCATGTGAATCGTAACAAACCGCTGTTCGAAGAGGCCTGTGAGTTAACTGCTCTGGGCTGCAATGTCGACCTGACGGCATTTCCCGCGAGTCACGACGATGACCAGGGTTGGTCAGCCGAAGAAGCCGTTGAGCGCTATCTACACAAGGGCTGTGATGCCGAGAGGCTCACCATCAGCTCCGATGGTGGTGGCTGCCTGCCCCACTTCGACGCTCAGGGCCAGTTGCTACGCATGGGTTTTGCCAGCTGTTCGGCGATGGCCGATTGCATCAAAAATCTGCTCGATCGTGGCCTGCCCGAACAGACGGTGTTACCCTTGATGACCAGTAACGTGGCAAACCTGCTTAAGTTGTCGAAAAAGGGACGAATCGAAACTGGTCTCGACGCCGATCTGGTCGTACTGGATCAGAGCAACCGGGTCGAATCCGTCATGGCCAGGGGGGTCTGGCAGGTAAAAAATAGCAAGCAGCTGATAAGCGGTCTGTTCGAATCGTAACAGCAAAGAGAATTTTATGAGTCCATCTCCACACACTGGCGACCAGGCCCGCGGTTATGTCATCCCGATCGGCGGCGCCGAAGAGCGCACCGGCTCGATGCGTGTATTGAGGCGTTTCGTCAGGCTCTGTGGCGGGCGTCGCGCGCGCATCGTCATCATTCCGACCGCATCCAGCCTGGAAGATACCGGCGAACGCTACATCGAGATATTCAGCAAGATCGGCGTCAAGCACGCCGTTTCCCTGCCCATCGCCGAGCGCGCCGACGCCGAACGCAGCGAATACATCGAACAGCTCGACAACGCCACCGGTATTTTCATCACCGGTGGTAATCAACTGCGCCTGTCGACCATACTCGGCGGAACCCTGGTGGCGCAGAAAGTACGCCGGCTGAACGCGGCTGGTGTGCACGTGGCGGGCACTTCCGCCGGCGCCGCGATCATGCCCGAACACATGATCGCGGGTGGTTCGATGGGGCTCTCGCCGCAGGCCGACGGAGTCAACCTGGCGCCCGGGCTCGGGCTCACCAACGCCGTCATCATCGATCAGCATTTCAGTCAGCGCGACCGCCTCGGGCGGTTGCTTACCGCGGTTTCCTACAACCCGTTCATGATGGGTGTTGGTATCGATGAGGATACCGCGATCTTCATCGCTCCGGACCAGGTGTTCGAGGTCGAAGGCAGCGGCACGGTCACCATCATCGATCCCGAGCACCTGAGCTACTCATCGATGGATCGCGCCAAGAAAAACGAGTCGCTGAGCCTGCTCGACCTGAAACTGCACATCCTTTCGAAAGGCTGCCACTTCGATATCCACGCGCGCAAACCCTATCCCCCGAAAAAGCGAGGCCGCAAATGAAAATTACCGCCACCAATGTCTACGTAGGGCCAAACATCTACGCAAATTTCCCGGTCATCCGCATGGTGCTGGATATCGGCATACTGGTGGACTGGCCCTCGGTGAAATGCGGCCAGGAATTCATCGACGGTCTGCAAAAAATGCTGCCCAGCCTTGCCGAACACGGCTGCTCGTATCGCGAGCCAGGGGGCTTCATCCGCCGCCTTACCGAAGACGACGGCACCTGGATGGGGCATATCATGGAACACGTCGCCATCGAAATTCAGAACATGGCCGGTTCCAGCGTCTCGTTTGGCAAGACGCGCACCACCGGCGAGCCCGGCATGTACAACATGATCTACCAGTACAAGCAGCGCGACGCGGGTATCGAGGCGGGGCATCTCGCGCTGCGCCTGTTGATGCACTTGCTGCCGCAAAATTTACAGCAGCAGATCGACTATAAGATCGATCCCGAGTTTGATTTTGGAAGCGAGCTGGAAGCTTTTGTCAGGCGCGCACAGCAACGCGAGTTCGGACCCAGCACCCAGTCGCTGGTCGATGCCGCGGTAGCGCGCAACATTCCCTGGATACGCCTGAACGAGTACAGCCTGGTGCAGTTCGGACACGGCAAATACCAGAAACGCATCCAGGCGACCGTCACCAGCGGTACCGGCACCATCGCCACCTCGCTGGCCAGCGACAAGGAAGGCACGCACAGCATCCTGCGCGACATGGGCATGCCGGTGCCGAAGCAATCCATGTTCGCCAGCGAAGAAGAGGCCGTCAGCGCGGTAAAACGCATGGGTTACCCCGTGGTGATCAAGCCGCTGGACGCCAACCACGGGCGCGGAGTCTGCATCAACCTGAACAGCGAGGAGGAAGTGCGCGAGGCCTTCCACATCGCCAGGGCGCAGAGCCGTTCGCGCCACGTGATCGCCGAGAGCTATGTCACCGGTTTCGATCACCGCATGCTGGTGGTCAACAATGAACTGGTGGCGGTCGCCAAGCGCGTCCCGGGTCACGTCGTCGGCGACGGCAAGTCGACCATCAGGGAACTGGTCGACATCGTCAATTCCGACCCACGGCGCGGTATCGGCCACGAAAAGGTGCTGACCCGTATCGAGATCGACGGCCAGGCACAGGAATTGCTGGAAGACGCCGGCTACGATGAAAACACGGTGTTGAAAAAGGACGAGATCTTTTTCCTGCGCTCCACGGCCAACCTGTCCACCGGCGGCACCTCGATCGATTTGACCGACGTGGTGCATCCCGACAATCGCGAGATGGCGGTGCGCGCGATTCGCGCCATCGGCCTCGACATCGGCGGCGTCGATTTCATCACCGAGGACATCACCCATTCCTACAAGGACATCGGCGGCGGCATCGTCGAAGTCAACGCCGGGCCCGGGGTTCGCATGCACGTCTCACCGAGCGAAGGCCAGCCGCGCGACGTCGCCGGCAAGGTGCTCGACATGCTGTATCCTCCGGGCACGCCCAGCCGAATTCCGGTGGCCGCGGTCACCGGCACCAACGGCAAGACCACGACCACGCGCATGCTGTCGCACATCATGCAAACCTGCGGCCACGTGGTCGGCATGACCTCCACAGGTGGCATCCAGGTGGATGGACGGGTCACCGTCAGGGGTGACATGACCGGACCACAGTCGGCGCAAATCGTGCTGCGCGACCCGACCATCGATTTCGCCGTGCTGGAAACGGCGCGCGGCGGCATCCTGCGCGCGGGTCTCGGTTACAGCGAATGCGACGTGGCGGCCTGTATCAACATTACCGAGGATCACATGGGTCTCGGCGGCATCGAAACCCTCGATCAGCTGGCCAGGGTCAAGGAAACCGTGGTGCGCATCGCCAACGACACGGCGGTGCTGAATGCCGATGACAAGCGCTGCCTGAAGATGGCGGACAACTGCCGCGCAAAGCACATCTGCTACGTCACCATGGATCCGACACACGGGCTGGTGCGCGAACACATTCGCGCCAATGGCCGCGCCGTGGTACTGGAAAAAGGCATCAATGGCGACATGATCACCATCTACGATAACGGCGCTCACATCCCGTTGCTGTGGACGCACCTGATCCCGGCCACCATCGAGGGCAAGGCCATGCACAACGTACAGAACGCGATGTTTGCGGCGGCGATGGCGTTCAGCTTTGGCAAGGATCTGGACCACATACGCAGTGGCCTGCGCACCTTCGACACGTCGTTTTTTCAAAGCCCTGGACGCACCAACGTCTACAACGAATACCCGTTCAAGGTCATTCTCGACTACGCGCACAACCCGGCCAGTTTCCGCGCCATGGCGGAACTGGCAGACCGGCTCGAACCGGCTGGCCGGCGCACCATCGTGTTTTCGGTGCCGGGCGACCGGCGCGACGAAGACGTGCGCGAATCGGTCAGGGCCTGCCTGCCGCAATTCAACCATTTTGTGTGCAAGGCGGACAACAACCGGCGCGGGCGTGGCGAAGACGAAATACCGCAGCTGGTGCGCAAATTTCTGCTCGAGGAAGGTGTCGACGATGCCAACATCACCGTCATCGCCGATGAAGAACCCGCTGTCGATTTTGCCCTCAAGGATGCACAGAAAGGCGATCTGCTGGTAATCACCGCGGACGACCTGACGCGTACCTGGAAACAGATCGTTCATTTCGACGAAGATAGCGAAGATAGCGAAGCGAGGAGCAAGGACACCATTCCGGGAACCAAGGTATTCGTGCCGGAAAAAGCGAAACGCTACGTCCTCGACCGCGATGAAGAGCTGATCATCGACGAGCGCGGTGTGCGCCTCGCCAGCCACACCAAGGAAGACTCCGACTAGCCGCATTATTTTGGGGGCTACGATCATGGAAATACCCACGCTCGAATCCGACCTGCTGATCGTTGATAGCTGCAGGCGACTCACAGGCCCGTCCCTGGTGTGGAGCGAGCCTGGTGCCATTCTCGACGTGCTGATCACCGATATAGACATGAAGCAGGTACTCGACTGCTGGTACCGTCAGGTCGAGAAATTGCTCGGTGACGTCGGCTGGGTCGAGCCACGACTGACCCACCGGCAGTTCGAAAATGGATATAACCTGCTGCTCGCGGCACCGATCGATCAGCTCTACAGCGCGGTGCTGGTGCTGGAGACGGCCTGGTACTTCTGTGCCTGTGAGCTACTCGATCAGCCGGTGGAGTCGCGCGCGGAGCTCGTTGAAGAAATTCGAAAGCAGATGCGGCAGGAAAGGAACGCGGCGCTGATCGAAATCGAAAAGGCGGCGGCGGACCATGGTGTCGACTTTCTCGTCGATGATGAAATTATATCCTTGGGCCACGGCTGCGGCAGCCGCAGCTATCCAATGGAACAGATTCCTGCACCCGAGTCCGTGGACTGGAGCAGTATACACGACGTACCGGTGGCGCTGATCACCGGTACCAACGGCAAATCGACCAGCGTGCGCCTGCTCGACGCGATTGCGCGGGCCGCGGGCCATGTCTCGGGGGTAACCTCGACCGATTTCGTGCGCGTCGGCGACGACGTACTCGATCGTGGCGACTATTCAGGGCCCGGAGGGGCCCGCCTGCTGCTGCGTGATCCGCGTCTTGAAGTCGCTTTTCTCGAGGTGGCGCGAGGCGGCATTTTGCGGCGCGGCCTGCCGTTACGGCGTGCACGCGCCGCGCTGGTTACCAATATTGCCAGCGATCACCTCGGGCAGTACGGCGTCAATACCCTCGCGGCACTCACCGAAACCAAGTTCGCGGTAAGCAAGACGCTCGCCGATGATGGCATGCTGATAGCCAATGCCGACGACGAGCAGATTTGTAACTACCTGGCTTCCGCCAAACAGCGCAATCTGTGCTGGTTCAGCCTCGATAAAGGAAATCAGCAGATCCAACGGCAAATCAGCCTGCGCCAACCCTGCTGTTTCGCCGACGCGCAGCACCTGCACTACTTCGACGGCCAGTCCTTTATCGATATTTGCGCCATCGATGACATCCCGATGACGCTGAACGGCGCTGCTCTGCATAATGTACACAATGCGCTGGGCGCAATCGGTGTCGCCACGGCGATGGGCTATACAGCGCAGGCCATCGGCGCAGGGATGCGGAAATTCCATAGCGATGCCAGCGACAATCCCGGGCGCATGAACCATTTCCAGCTATCGAGTGGCGCTCGTGTCATCGTCGACTTTGCGCACAACGAACACGGGGTAAACGCCATTGTCGGCACCGTTACGCGCATGCCGGCCCGCAACAAATGGGTACTGTTCGGCTCGGCGGGCGACCGCTCGGACGAACACATGGCCGCTATCGCGCGCGGCCTGTGTTCGATCGATCCAGACCATGTAGTGATTACCGAACTCGAAAAGTATCTGCGTGGCCGACAGCTGGGTGAGGTCAGCCAGATCATGAAACAGGCATGCCTGGAAAGTGGCATGTCCGAGGAACGCATCCACCTCATGGACACACCTCTCGACGGCGTCAAGTTTGCGCTCGAGCATATGGCAGCGGAAGATCTCGGCCTCTTCCTGGTGCTAAGCCAGCGTAGCGAGATTATCGACTACCTGAAAGCGCACTAGCAGCCTGTCTGACCGATTGCTGCCATATAATACGGACTGAGCGATCAGATCGAGTGGACCACGCGTATCTTGGGTCGATCCCCGCCGATCAGTTTGCCGATTTGATCCGCTGTAACCGCTTCACTGAAAAAATATCCCTGTACCATATCGCATTTCAGTTCAGCCATTAACTGAAATTGCTCTTCGGTTTCCACGCCCTCGGCGATGGTCATCAGGTCCAACCCGTGCGCCATCGCGATGATCGCCTCTACCAGACGCCGATTACTGGAGGCCAGGCTGAGATCGCGAATGAACGAACGATCCACCTTCAGCGTGCTGACCGGAAATTCGCGCAGGTAACTCAGTGCGGAGTAACCTGTGCCAAAATCATCCACCGCCAGGCGCACGCCCATTTCGCGAATATCGGCGAGCACTTCCCGGGTCCGCGAATCGTTGTCCATCAACAGGGTTTCGGTGATTTCCAGCAACAGCCGTTCCGCGGGGTAGCCGGTTTCGTGCAGAACGCGCTGCAGCCTGGCGCGGTCGAAGCCTCCCTTGAACTGGCGCATGGAAATGTTCACCGCCAGGTAAAACTCGGAATCCAGCTTGTATTTCAGCCATTTTTTCGCCTCGGTACAGGCGCGGCGCAAAACCCACAATCCGATTTCCTCGATAAGGCCTGTCTCTTCCGCAACGCTGATAAAATCCGATGGCAGTATCAATCCCCTTTGCGGATGATGCCATCGAACCAGGGCCTCGACACCCTTCAGAATACGGCCCTGCGTGGCGTAAATGGGCTGGAAGAAAACTTCGAGCTCGTCCTGGGTCAACGCCCTGCGGATATCCTTGTCGATTTCCATGAACTGGTGTACGCGATCGGTCATCTGTGAGGTGAAAAACCGAAACGTATTGCGCCCATGGTCCTTGGCTTCATACATCGCCATGTCCGCATTTTTCAGCAGGGTATTGACGTCGGTGCCATCCGTTGGAGTTATGGTGATGCCGATGCTGGCGCTGGTATAGATTTCATGCCCGTAAAGTACAAAGGGTTGTGATAGCTGCGCAAGGATGTTCCTGGCGATCATTGACACGTGGATATCGTCGCTGACATTCGACAGGATGACGGTAAACTCATCGCCGCCAAGACGCGAAACCACGTCAGTATCCCGCGTCGCCATCTGGATTCTGTGCGCCACCTGCTTGATCAGATCATCGCCGTAGTCGTGACCCAGGGTGTCGTTTATGGTTTTGAAGCGATCCAGGTCGATAAACAATAATGCCGTCAACCCCTGCTTGCGCCGATCACGGCCTGTCGACTCGGCAAGACTTTCGATGAAATTTGCGCGGTTGGGCAATTTCGTCAGCGAATCGTAGTTAGCGCGGTAGAGGATCTGTTCCTCACTTTCCTTGAGCGCAATGACGATGCGTTGCAGGCGCAAACCCAGCAGCGCCAGCCCAATGGTCATCAAGGCCAGTACCGCGAGGGTAAACACCATGATGGTGCGGAAACTGTCGATCCTGGCCGCCTGCCCAGTCAACTGGTCGCTCGCCGTTTGCTCAACGCGCTGCAACAGCAGTTCGGAATCCTCAAATGCCTCCCTGGCCCTTTGTTCGACGAGTTTAAGGATGTGCGCGGAAGTCGGTTCGAAGTTCGAGATACCCTTGGTGAGCCAGGTCTTGATGTCGAAGATAGCGGGGCTGATCTTGGCATGAATAACCGAAACCCCCAGCAAGTCGTTGAAGTGGTAACTGCTGCGCATTTTTTCCAGGTAGAGTTCGACGGTATCGGTTTGCCGCAGCACCACGCCAAAAGCGGTCAACCCCTTGTTGGCACTCGCAAACTCGATATCCTGCACCAGTCGCCCCATCTCGTTGACCAGAATTCGGATATCGCGTTCCTGTACCGACAGGGTTATCGGCAGCGCTTCCTCGATCTCCTGCAGGGTGCTCTGGACATAGTAAATTCCGCTGAAGGTAGTGATCAGTAACAACACCACCAGCCAGATAGACGTGGTGGGCCTAGTCAGCAGCTGTTGCCCCGGAATCTTATTTATCCAGTGCAAAAATCGACTTAAAGGTTTATTGCGCAAAACCGATCGACTTCCTTTTTGCAACATCTGCTTCATTAATGGGCTAAACCCGCCTCGACGTAAAATCGTTTAGCTCCGGGGTGTAGAGGCACGGTGACACCGTCGAGCGCGGTTTTTAACAGAATGTGCTTACCCTTGATATGACCGCTATCAAGCAGCTTGCGAGAATTTTCGTGCCACAAAGAGCGAGTGATCTGGTAGACCATTTCTTCATCCACGGACGAGGCGACCAGCCATTGCGCGCCTACGCTGACCGTTTCGATACGTTCTACGCCCCGGTAGGTTCCGGCGGGAACATCGTCACGCGAAAAAAACTGGTAGCGCGCCACTAGCCTGTCAGCCTCCTCTCCATCGATGGGCAGTAAAATGATTTCGGTGTCGCTGGCAAGGTCGGTTATCGCTCGCGCCGGGTAGCCGGCGACGACAAAAAAAGCATCGAGTTTATTTTGCCGCACGCGTTCGATAGCCACTCCCGGCTTCAGGTACTCGAGTTCAATATCTCGTTGCGAAATCCCGTATTCATTCAACACCAGTCCGGCGTCGATCAGGGTGCCGGATCCCGGTTCGTCGATGGAGACGCGTTTGCCGACCAGGTCCTGAATCTTGCGGATACCCGAATCCTTGCGTGCAACCACGTGCAAACTCTCGGGGTAGAGATTGGCGATAACACGCAGATCCTGACTGGGTTTATCGCCGGTGAAGGTTCCAGTGCCGGTATAGGCCCAGTGGGCGATATCCGATTGCACGAAGCCCGATTCCAGACTGCCCTGCTGGATACCCCTGACATTAGCGACGGAACCGTTCGCGGACTGGGCGATGACTACCAATCCCGCCGGCCCGCAATTTCCACCCGACTCACATGGACGCGAGCCCGGCGGATTGCTAATCGCATACGAAATCATGCCCGCAATCGGATAGTAAGTGCCGGCTATTCCACCCGTACCGATTCGAAAGAAGCGTATATCCTGCTCCGTTTCCTGGGAGAACGCGTTGCCCATTATCAAGGCAACCCCGACAAGGGTTAGGAAAATCCGCGAAAACTTCATCTTAGCTATTCATAAATCGAGTTAAATAGTGGTTATAAGTCTTTGATTTTTTTCGTTTTCAAATAGTAATTTCACTCATAAGAGGCCTGGGACCACGTATGAGAACCTGTCGATGATTTCATCCTGACCAGATGAATTAGCCGACCAGGCTTTAGTCTCTATGCATTTAGCCCCCGATGCACCTAATTCTAGTCGCTGAACACATCTTTTATCAAAAAAGTTTACCTGCTAAATGGATACTGCCGCCAGCTTGCTGCAATATTCAGGCCCTGCGGGCAGTGGCCGCTGTGCCACCCCCTGGCAGGCATTCGCTTGCTGTCAAAGCGCATAACATAGGACGGAATTGCGTCGGCATACTACTCCCGGCTGGCACAGCGTAACACGCATAAAAAAGCCCGCTAACGCGGGCTTTGGTAAAGCAGTAGACTGTTTACTGGTTCTTCGAGCGATAATTGTCGATGGCCGCCGCGATCGCATCTTCCGCCAGCACCGAACAATGGATCTTCACCGGGGGCAAGGCGAGTTCCTCGGCAATGTGCGTATTCTTGATTTCCGCGGCTTCATCCAGGCTTTTACCCTTGACCCATTCGGTCACCAGCGAACTCGACGCGATGGCCGAGCCACAGCCGTAGGTCTTGAACTTGGCATCCTCGATAATGCCTTCGCCGTTCACCCTGATTTGCAGCCTCATCACGTCACCACAGGCCGGCGCGCCGACCATACCCGTGCCGACCGACTTATCGTCTTCGATCACGCCTACGTTGCGCGGATTTTCGTAATGATCCAGAACTTTTTCACTGTATGCCATTTTACACCTCTAATTGCAGCGCCTAATGCGCCACCCATTTAACAGAATTTAAATCGATGCCAGCCTTGTACATATCCCAAAGCGGCGACAGGTCGCGTAACTTTTCAACCGCGGCCCGCACCAGGGCCACAGCGTAGTCGATTTCTTCGGCGGTCGTGAAGCGTCCGATGGTGAAGCGGATCGAGCTGTGCGCCAATTCGTCATTGCGGCCCAGGGCACGCAATACATACGAAGGCTCGAGGCTTGCGGATGTGCAGGCCGAGCCCGAGGATACCGCCAGGTCGCGCAGCGCCATGATCAGCGACTCGCCTTCGACAAAATTGAAGCTGATGTTCAAATTACCAGCTATGCGATGTTCCAGGTCACCGTTCACATAGACTTCTTCCATGTCCTTCAGGCCGTTATACAGCCGGTCGCGCAGCATGCGTACGCGCTCATTCTCGGTCGCCATCTCTTGCCTGGCGATTGCAAACGCTTCACCCATGCCGACGATCTGGTGGGTCGCGAGGGTACCTGAACGCATGCCGCGTTCGTGACCCCCGCCGTGCATTTGCGCTTCCAGGCGAACCCTTGGCTTGCGCCGCACATAGAGCGCACCCACACCCTTCGGACCATAGGTCTTGTGGGCGCAGAAAGACATCAGGTCGACCTTCATTTTCTCCAGATCGATATCGACTTTGCCGGTGGACTGTGCCGCATCGACATGGAATATGATGCGATTTTCGCGGGCCAGTTCACCGATGGCTTCGATGTCCTGAATGACCCCGATTTCGTTGTTGACGTGCATCACCGAAATCAGAATCGTTTGCGGGGTTATCGCGGCCTTGAGCGCGTCCATATCCAGCAGGCCGTTTTCCTGCGGGTCGAGGTAGGTAACCTCGAAACCTTCACGCTCGAGCTGCCGGCAGGTATCGAGCACCGCCTTGTGTTCGGTTTTCATCGTAATGATGTGATTGCCTTTCTTGCGATAGAAATGCGCGGCGCCCTTGATCGCGAGGTTGTCGGATTCGGTTGCGCCGCTGGTCCAGACGATTTCTCGCGGGTCGGCGTTGATCAGATCGGCAACCTGTTGGCGTGCGCGGTCGACCGCGGCTTCGGCTGTCCAGCCGAAGGAATGGCTGCGCGATGCCGGGTTGCCGAAGTTACCTTCGATCGTCAGGCACTCGGCCATCTTTGCAGCCACGCGCGGGTCGATCGGCGTTGTCGCGCTGTAATCGAGGTAGATAGGTAGTTTGATGTCACTCACTTGCAGTTTCTCCATCAGGCTATTGCTTGGGGCCGATTCAAAAAGCGGCCGTACTGAATGTCCTGTTTTCTCACTAGTTCACTTATATCGGGTCGGTTGACGTACTGATCAAGCTTGATACCGTTCAAAAAACGGTAAAGATTGCAGGACAACTCGTACCAGAGCTGATGCGTCAGGCATTTCTCTCCCTGGGAGCAGTTTCCCCTGCCGCCACACTTGGTCATGTCGAGCCGTTCATCCACTGACTGGATGATATCGGCGACTGAAATCTGGTCTGCCGGGCGCGCCAGTTGATAACCACCACCCGGGCCTCGTACCCCCTTGACCAGGCCGCCCTTGCGCAACTTGGCGAACAACTGCTCGAGGTATGACAGCGAGATACCCTGGCATTGAGAAATGTCGGCGAGAGTGACCGGACCGACCCGCTCGTGCAACGCGATATCCATCATTGCGGTTACCGCGTAACGACCTTTGGTAGACAAGCGCATGGAAAATTCCGTAATTCCTGACTAAATTAGTCAGGAATTTAATCGATGAGCGGTGTCAGGTCAAGATCTATCGTGAATGACGCTGACGAGAAATTGGGAAAACGTGAAATAAATTAACTAATAGCGAGATATATCAATTACTTGAAGCTAAAACTTAATGTTAGTTACGACCCGGCTTCAAATGCTGCATGGGCTGAAAATAATGACCCTGGTGCAAGCAGTAGCCCAGCCATTTGAAAAGGAATCGATTCATTCGCCACTTTTGATCGATCAGGTCGGCGATGTACATCGGCCCATGTGCACGCGAGGTAAGCTGCTGCACTTCGACGACGCGCGCATCGTGATACACCTTGAGGTGCAAATCCGGTTCGAACAGCAATTTGCCTGCTTCTTCGAACTGGTAGGTCATGCGCAACATCGTGGTATAGCGGCAGCGCTGCATCACCGACAGATACAGGTCTTCGTGCCCCGGCACCGTCGATATCATTTCATCGGCGACCTTGAGGTCTGGTGCGATACTGCGCAGGCGCATGTAGTTGAACTCGTAAAGCTCCATCAACCCGGCGAAGCTGCGCGCATTGGCACAGCGGCCGCCCCGGACCGGATTCAAATCAAGCAGCATCGCTACGCTCCAGCTGACGCAAATCGAAACGCAACTGGCGGTAGCATTCGACGGATTGGAAGCAATCGGAATTCAATATCAATGTCCTTTGTGTTTGTTGGTCGACAAGCCTAAGAATAGCAAACCAACGAGTCTGGTAAACCTTGTATTTACAATAGAAATATGATTGCCCGGCCTGCTGCAGCAGGACCGCCTGCCGTGGCGCATCGACGCGTAAACGGATAATTTCGTGTCGAATCAAATGCCTGTATCCGCTACGCGCGCTTAACGCCATGGCGGCTATGCCCGACCATTTCAGCAACCCCGGCACCACGAAGAAAAAAATTGTGGCGGCGGCGATGAAATGGGCCGCAAGGTTGATCAGGAGCTGCGATCTGGAGGTAACGAGCTGGTAGTAGTGTTGCAAGCGACTATCCCTGTCATGATGGTTTTACTTCGCACGCAAGCGCTGCACGAAGCGCGCGCACTCCGGGTCCGTTGCCGCGTCGCGCCCGAGCAGCAGATTGTACAGCTCCGGGTCAGGCATCTGCAATAACGCGCGAAACTGTGCCTGATCCGAACCGGAAGCCGATGCATAGTGCTGCTCCAGGTAGCGGCTTAAAACGACATCGAGTTCCTTCATGCCGCGCCGGCACAGCCAGCGCAAACGCGATATTTCCGACATCGGCAGCGCTAGATCTTGCGCTGTACCATGAGCTTCTTGGTTTCGGCGATGGCCTTTGCCGGGTTCAAGCCCTTGGGACAAACCTTGGTGCAATTCATGATGGTGTGGCAACGGTACAGTTTGAACGGGTCTTCCAGCTCGTCGAGACGTTCGCCGGTGGCCTCGTCACGGCTGTCGACGATCCAGCGATAGGCGTTCAGCAACGCCGCCGGACCGAGGTAACGATCGCTATTCCACCAGTAACTCGGGCAACTGGTCGAGCAACAGGCGCAGAGGATGCATTCGTAGAGCCCATCGAGCTTTTCGCGGTCTTCGCGCGACTGCAGGCGTTCGCGGTCCGGCGGGGTCGCGGTATCGGTTTTCATCCAGGGTTCGACCGAAGCGTACTGCGCGTAGAAGTTGGTCAGGTCGGACACCAGGTCCTTCACCACCGGCTGATGCGGCAGCGGGTATACCTTGATATCACCCTTGATGGCCGCGATCGACTGCGTGCAGGCGAGCGTGTTGCCACCGTCGATATTCATTGAACAGGAACCGCAGATACCCTCGCGGCAGGAGCGCCGCAGTGACAGGCTCGCGTCCATCTCGTCCTTGATCTTGAGCAGGCCGTCCAGCACCATCGGCCCGCAACTGTCCATATCGACTTCGTAGGTATCGGTACGCGGGTTTTCGCCAGTGGCCGGGTCGTAGCGGTAGACCACGAATCGCCTGATATTGGTGACGCCCGCGGCGGCCTTGAACAGCTTGCCCTGTCTGACGACGGAGTTGGCGGGTAAGGTAAATTCTGCCATCTTGTCTGCTTCCTCAGTAAACCCGTTTCTTCGGCGGAATGACTTCACACTCATCGCTGAGCGTATACATATGCACCGGACGATAATCGAAGCTGACCTGTCCGTTGCCATCGACCCAGGACAGCGTATGCTTCATCCAGTTTTCATCATCGCGGTCGGGAAAGTCTTCGCGCGCATGACCGCCGCGGCTTTCCTCGCGGTTCAATGCGCTTTGAATGGTGGTCTGCGCCTGCAGCAGCAGGTTTTCCAGTTCCAGGGTTTCGACCAGGTCGGTATTCCACACCAGCCCGCGATCGGAAAGCCCCACATCGCTGAAGCTGGCAAACACCTGGTTCAGCTTGTCGACCCCTTCGCGCATCGAATCGCCGGTGCGGAATACGGCCGCGTGCTGCTGCATGTCGCGCTGCATCTGGTTGCGGATTTGTGCCGTTGACGTGCCCCCCGAGGCGTTACGCAAACGATCGAAACGCGCAAGAATCTCGTCGCAGGCATTTGCTGCCAACGGCTTGTGCGACATGCCGGGCTTGATATTTTCCGCAGCGCGCAACGCCGCGGCGCGGCCGAACACGACGATATCGAGCAGCGAGTTGGAACCGAGCCGGTTGGCGCCGTGCACCGACACGCAGGCCGCCTCGCCGATGGCCATCAAACCGGGCACCACGGCATCCGGATCGCCGTCCTTCAGGGTGACGACCTCGCCGTGATAATTGGTCGGAATCCCGCCCATGTTGTAATGCACCGTCGGCAACACCGGGATCGGCGCCTTGGTGACATCGACGCCGGCAAAAATTTCGGCGGACTCGGATATCCCGGGTAAACGCTCGTTGATCACCTCCGGACCGAGGTGTTCGAGGTGCAGGTGGATGTGATCCTTGTTCGGCCCGACGCCACGGCCCTCGTTGATTTCGATGGTCATCGAACGGCTGACGACGTCGCGCGATGCCAGGTCTTTGGCATTCGGCGCGTAACGTTCCATGAAGCGTTCGCCCTCGGAATTGGTCAGGTAGCCACCCTCGCCGCGCACGCCCTCGGTGATCAGCACGCCCGCGCCGTAAATCCCGGTGGGGTGAAACTGCACGAATTCCATGTCCTGCAACGGCAAACCCGCGCGCGCCACCATGCCGCCGCCATCGCCGGTACAGGTGTGCGCCGAGGTCGCGGAGAAATAGGCGCGCCCGCAACCACCGGTGGCCAGCACCACGGTATGCGAACGGAAGCGATGCAGTTCGCCGGTAGCCAGGTCCCAGGCCACGACGCCGCGGCAGACGCCGTCTTCCATGATCAGGTCGATGGCAAAGTACTCGATAAAAAACTCTGCGCGATGCTTCAACGACTGCTGGTAGAGCGTGTGCAGAATCGCGTGCCCGGTGCGATCCGCCGCCGCGCAGGTGCGCTGCGCCGTGCCCTCGCCGAAATTGGTGGTCATGCCGCCAAACGGACGCTGGTAAATCTTGCCTTCCTCGGTACGCGAAAACGGCACGCCATAGTGTTCCAGCTCGATCACCGCCGGTACCGCTTCACGGCACATGTATTCGATGGCATCCTGATCGCCCAGCCAGTCCGAGCCTTTGATAGTGTCGTACATGTGCCACTGCCAGTTATCGGGGCCCATGTTGCCAAGCGAGGCGCTCATGCCGCCCTGCGCTGCCACCGTGTGGCTGCGCGTGGGGAAGACCTTGGTGATGCAGGCCGTCGACAGGCCAGCCGCGGCCATGCCCAGGGTCGCGCGCAGACCGGCGCCGCCGGCGCCGACGATGACGACATCGTAGGCGTGGTCGATTAACTTGTAGTCGCTGGACATGATTCAGGCCCCGAAAGCAATCTTCAGCACCGAAACAACACCGACGGTACCGAAAAACAAACACAATAGATTAGACAGCAACAAAACCACGGTACGCCGCGCGTGCGAGGAAATGTAATCCTCGATGATCACCTGCAGCCCGAGCTGCGCGTGGTAAAACACGGCAATGACCAGCAGTACCAGCGCCACGGTGACCAACGGTTGCTGTACCCAGCTCACCAGCGCAGCGTAATCCGCAGGCAAGGCGGCGATGCACAAGCCGATCCACAGCACTAGCGGTACCAGCAGCAATGCGGTGAGCCGTTGATGCCAGAAATGGGAAGTGCCATCGCGTGCCGAACCCAGCCCCTTGACGCGTGCCAGCGGTGTTCTCAAGTCGCTCATAATCAGCCTGCCCCCCCGATAATCCAGGTCGCCGCCGTCAGCACGACCGCCATCGCGATCGCGAGCTTGGCGGTCAGGTCGACCGTTTCCAGTTCGAATCCGTAACCGACATCCCAGAACAGGTGACGGATTCCGTTACAGAAATGCAGATACAACGAAAACAGGAAACCGATGAGGAAAATCTGTCCATACCAGGCCTGCAAATGCGCGGCAAGCATCGCGTAGTACTCGGCGCTGTGCGCCGCCGCGGTCAGAACCCACACCAGCAACAGGCTGCCGATGGCGAGTATCACACCGGTGATGCGGTGGGTAATCGACAGCAGCGCGGTCAGCGGCAGGCGGTAGATTTGCAGATGCGGTGAAACAGGATGGTTGTTATTAGACATCGTCATTACCCAGGTTAGCGGTTGCGTTTCGGCTCGACGTGATTCGATCAGAAATCGATACAGCGGCCGTTTTTCTCCCAGTCGCCGTAACGGGTCGGTTCCCTGCCCTTGGGCCCACCGTACTCCACCGCTTCGGACTCGACAGCGCCGCCTTCATCTGCGGCAACTTCCTCGGGTAGTGCTTCGGTGACTGTTTGCGTATCGGGCATACCGTTAATTACTCTGCAGAAGCGAAAATGGATTTTACCACAGTAAATTTTTTCGACGCGCACAAATACGCGTCATCGACACTTTCGATCACGAAATCCCGGGGGATTGTATAAACGACTACTGCCGGAGCAGTTGCGGAATCAATTCCTGGTACGGGACATAGCCGTTGAATTTGGCGCCTTCGCTGGTGTAAAGCGCCGGCGTACCGGTAACACCGATCTGGTTGCCGAGTGCGTAACCCTCGTCGACGTATCCTGCAGCCTCACAATCGGCAGTCTCCGGCAGGCTACCCGAACTGGTACCCTTGGCGACGCTCATCGCTTCCAACGGGTCATCGGCGCACCAGACCTTGCGCAGGTCACCGTAGCCCGGACCGCGCGTTCCGCCGCGCGGGTAAGGATAGTAATGCACTGAAATACCGGCCTCTTGCAGGTATTCGATTTCACCGTGCAACTTCTGGCAGTAACCGCAACTGGTGTCGGTAAACACGTTGAGCACGGCGAGCTCCTCGTCGTCGGCCGGATAGACGATCACCTTCTCGTCGCCAAAGTCGGCTAGCGCATCGACGATCATGGCGCGCCGGCTCACTTCGGTCATGTTGCGCGCCAGCTTGAGATCGACCAGGTCGCCGATGAACACGTAGCGTCCGTCTTCGATCAGGTAAGCGATCTTGTTACCGAAGCGAGTCTGGTATACGCCGTCGATGCCGGTAGCGACCGGAGTATCGACCTGGTCGGTGCCGAGGCGCATTTTGAGCAGCCGTGTCATCTCTTCCAGCGCCTCAGCGTCGGCAGCGAAAACAGGCATGGCGAAAACAGAAACCAGGCAAACGACGACAACCCGAGAGAAAATTTTGATCATGATTAAATCTTGCAGAAGCGAATTCGGAAATTAGTCCAACTATGCGCTAGAAAGTTCGTTTTTTCCACACCAGGCAACGATTATTGGATGGCATCGCGATATCGGCTTCGAGATCCATCCCGGCAGCCCGCGCCAGCTCGTCCAGCCACTCGAAATCCTTGATACCGCTTTCCGGGTCGGCCGACTTCAGCATGGCATCGAAACGCTCGTTGCTGGCCGAGGTAAACCGGCCGCCATAGTTGAAGGGACCGTAGACCGCAAAATGGCCGCCCGCCGACAGGCAGCGGGCGCCACCCTCGATGCATCGTGCTACTGCTTCTCGGCCCATGATGTGAAAAGTGTTGGCGCTGTAGATCGTATCGTATTGGCGTTCGGGCCAGCTGCCACAGGCGTCGAGCAGCAACGGTGGCGGCATGTTGTCGAGCCCGGATTCATCGATCCAGGCGCGAATGCCGGCAAGACTGGACTCGAGGTCAGAGGTCTGCCAGCGCAATTCAGGCATCTG
>Ga0209536_100001233_pt1 | contig 42424 bp, 43 predicted proteins | sample DeeMarSeWOR28_12_FD_187461 | JGI IMG/M metagenome (GOLD analysis project Ga0209536, IMG submission 187461) | Marine sediment microbial communities from White Oak River estuary, North Carolina - WOR-2-8_12 (SPAdes) (version 2) | ecosystem: Environmental > Aquatic > Marine > Intertidal zone >...
AAAGAGCTGCCCGCCGGTGTCCACCGAACTGAGACGGCTCCTCTCAAGGGTTGTCGGTGCCCCTCCTGTGAGACTCCCCTCTGTCCGTTGCGCCGTCGCTGGTTCATCCTCCACCGGGCCCGTGCTGAGGTAGTAGACCACAACTGCTCCCCCGATCAGCACACCGACCACCGCAGCAGCGCGCAGGACCGCCCGCCCTCTCCACCGCTCCTCTCTGCCTCCTCTCTCGAAGAACGGGTGAGGGCCTCCCCCCCCGTAGTCAGCGTCGGTCAGAAGGGCAAACAGCCCCGTGATCTCTCTTCTGCATCGCTGGCACTCCGACACGTGGATACGTGTCTCCCGCGGAAGCTCCCTTGTCCTCTCCAACTTCAGGGCATCGACGTAGAGCGCAACCCCCTCGTCATTCAGATGACCATCCCGGGTGAAAAGCGGCTTCTGTTTCGGCATAGCACCCTGTCCATGATGTCTGTATTTCGCACGTTCCCTTGTACATCATATATATATCACCGGCCGAGGAGAAACGGAAAGAAGTAATCCTCAACAAGTAATTTTAGCGACTCCTCGTCATAATTGGAGGTAGGAGGACTCCCGTTCAGCAATTCGATGATTTCCTGCAGGCGGGCATGTATCCACTTCCTCACAGCATCGTGCGACACGGATCTGCGCTCCGTCTTGTTCATGAACGGGGTGACAACCTCATAGATCTGCTTGTCCGTCATAGCCTGGTACTCACCCCCGAACACCGCCATGATCTCGCCGTACTCCTGTTCGCTGCACCCGGGAGAGTATTGGACAACGTCGCTTGGCGTCAGCGGAATCCTGAACCGCAATTTGAGACAGAGGAGAAGCTTTGGCAATTGCAGGTCGTATTGTTGGAGAATGACGCGGAACATGAGGATATCGTGCTCGATCACGTACTTTTCCTGCATACTTGCCGAATCGGCGGCAATGGATCCATCGAGTCGGTCTGTCTTCGGTTCGCGCGTCCTCTGCTGGTGTATCTTCAAACAGATGTTCCGGATGATCGATGAGAGGTAGGTCCGCACCAGCGTCGATCCATTGTACTGCGCCTGAATCCTTGAGAGTTTCCCGAGGAGCGCTTCATTGACCGCCTGAACCACATCCTCGAATTCCTCCCTGGCAAACATTCCGCTGCCGATGTACTTCCGAACAATCACATGTATTGTCTTCTGGTAGCGCACGACAAGTCCCTGCGGGTCATCCCGCAAGAGACGTGTGTCTCTCTCATTGTCAAAGTCGTGAACTGTCACAATAGGGGATTCCGTTTTTGCATTTCAGGGGATATATACATAGGAGAGGAAATATACGGGTCTTCATGGAGCATTGGCGCCATGCAGGTGCATTCACGCCCCCCTCAGGACGGTAGACCTTCAGGGCCAAGTGTGGTAACTGAACCCTCCAAGTGCAGTAACCCGCGCTGGCGAGAACCTGTAAGGTCTACCCTCCAGGGCGGGGGCGGAAGAACCTCAGGATGGCTGCTGTGAGGACGGCGGGGGCAGCGCGACCCCGTCCTGGAAGATGTTGAGATTTCTCTCACGCCAGGCTTGTACAATAATCAGAACCACCTGCCTGAGAAGCAAGAAGCCCGGGGAGGGGGCATGCCACCACATCTCGCTACCCCCCCGATATCGACCCGCCTACCGGTAGTCTTCTCTGACCGGGTAGAAGACATCTAGAGCTCGGACCCGTGTCAGGGCTCGTCCCGAATGGACAGCCCCGGCGGGAATCACCGCGACCGTACCCGGATCGAGCAGGCGCGTTTCTCCATCCAGGGTCATCTCCAGCTTTCCCTCGACGACATGTGAGATCTGCTCATGCGGATGCGAGTGCGCGGGCAGCATTGCCCCCTTCTCTATCTTCCAGAGGGCAAGGGTCATGTTGGTGGAATGCGCAAACACGGCCCTGAATCCCGGGACGATTTCCCTCTCATCGAGTTTCTTCAGATCGACAAATGCCATGATCCTACCCCGTTTCTGTGAACAGAAGGAAGGAATATGTCGGAGAAAAATCAAATCGGTCCCGGCGGGTCGACCATGTGAGGCTTGTCACCACTTCCCCCTGCCCTCGCGTCAAACGCGTCACGCCGCCCACGCATCCCCTGCTTCATACCCCATCGGGGGGGAATGGGAGATGACGATCGATTTGACATCTCGCGATGATTCACTATATTGAAAATGTCCGGTACTCGAGCGGCTGTTGGAAAACAGCAACTCTCTCCCTGCCGGCATTTCTCCCCAGAGCAGACCGTACCACTGGACTGTTTTCCCGTAGAATCCCCCCTGCTCCATCGACAATCCCCCTTGCCCTTGAACCCGGAACAGACTACTATCTGAAACAGGCATGAGCCGTGATCGAGCTTCAGCCGTGGCGGGAGGTGTGAAATGATTATTGTGATGAAATCTGGTGCAACCAAACAGCAGGTTGAGCACGTGTTCGACACTGTTCGTGAGCTCGGGTACGAGGTCCATCCCATCTACGGCGAACAGCGCACCGTGGTGGCCTGTGTAGGAGATGAACGAGGAAAATACCGGCTTCAGACGCTCGAAGTACTAGACGGCGTGGAGAGCGTCGTCCCCATTCTCAAGCCGTACAAACTTGCTGGAAGAGAATGGCAGACCAAAAGCACCACGCTTCGCTTTAAGCCGGCTAAATCGGGTGTGGAGGACCTTCTGATCGGGAATAACCACTTCGTCGTCATGGCCGGCCCGTGCTCCGTGGAGAACCGGGAGCAGATACTCACCTCCGCGGAGGCAGTCCAGCACGCCGGGGCGAAGGTTCTCAGGGGGGGGGCATACAAGCCCAGAAGTTCTCCCTACAGTTTTCAGGGTCTCGCCGAGGAGGGCCTGAAGCTGCTGGCCGAGGCGAGGGACAAGACAGGCCTGTTCATCATTACGGAGGTGATCACACCGACCGACGTCCCCGTCGTTGCTGACTATGCCGACATACTGCAGGTGGGCGCACGCAACATGCAAAACTTTTCACTCCTTAAGGAAGTGGGAAGAGTGAAGAAACCGGTCCTCCTCAAGCGCGGAATGGCAAGCACACTCAAGGACCTCCTTCTGTCCGCGGAGTACATTCTCTCGCAGGGCAACTACGACGTGATTCTCTGTGAGCGCGGGATCAGGACGTTCGAGGATTACACCCGTAATACCTGCGACCTCTCTGCAGTGCCCGCACTTCACGAACTCAGCCATCTCCCGGTGATCGTCGATCCAAGCCACGGCACCGGGGTTCGTTCTCTGGTACCTCCTGTTGCAAAGGCCGCGGTGGCGGTTGGCGCCGACGGTTTGCTCATCGAGGTCCACCCCAAACCGGAGGAAGCGTTCTCCGACGGGGCGCAATCCCTTCTTCCCCAGCAGTTTGAAGAGCTCATGGTCTGGATTCGGAAGCTCGTTGACCTCGAGGGAAAGATCCTGTGAGGCACCCCGCTGCCTGACGACCCTCCCATCTCGCGCCGCTCGTGAGAGGGTGTGGCATTCTCCGGACCCGTTTGTTACCTTGGGGTAGGGTCTCCTCGATCAGGAGGAAATGCCACATGAAGAAGACGCTCCACGATCTGCTCCAGAGACTGAGTTCCAACGCACCCGATGTGCCCTTCACCGTTCGGTTTTGGGACGGTACACAATCCCAGTACGGAAGAGGTGAGCCCGCCTTCACGCTCGCTTTCCGCAACCAGCGCGCAGCACGGCGTGTCATAACCACCGGGGTGCTCGGCTTCGGCGAGGAGTACATGGCCGGCGCCCTTGATGTGGAGGGAGACTTCAAGAAACTCATGGCCCTGGGAACGGACCCCCAGATTCAGGAGGTCCAGCTACCCCTCCCGACCAGACTGTCGATTGCAGTGCAGCATCTCGTTACGGCAAACCGGTTCAGGCGTTCTCCCCGGAACATTGCCCACCACTACAGCCGCGGGAACGATTTCTACAAGCTCTATCTCGACGACAGCATGACCTACTCCTGCGCATACTTCAAGACCGATGACGACACCCTGGAAAAGGCCCAGCAGCAGAAGTACGAACACGTTTGCCGAAAGCTCCAGCTACGGGAGGGAGAATCGTTGCTCGATGTCGGATCTGGATGGGGTGGCATGCTGGTCTATGCGGCCCTCCAGTACGGTGCAAAACCTACAGGGTGCACGCTTTCAGAACCGCAGTTCGACTTCACACGCGAGATCATCAAGCAGCGAGGCCTCGAGAGCCGGGCATCGGTCCTGTTGCAGGATTACCGCGCTCTCAAGGGGACGTTCGACAAGTGGGTCTCCATTGGCATGTTCGAGCATGTCGGGAAGAAGTACATAGGCCTGTTTATGCGGACAGCGGCACGATGCCTCGCCCCCGGGGGCATCGGGCTCCTGCACACCATAGGGAAGGAGCAGGCCAGCCGCCCCGATCCATGGACGATGAAGTACATCTTTCCCGGAGGGTACATACCCACGCTGGGCGAGATCATCGACGCAATGGGCGAGGCCGGGCTCGTTCCCTTAGACGTTGAGAACCTGCGGTTACACTACGCTGCAACACTGGATAGGTGGGCCGAACGTTTCGAGCGGAGCGCAGCGAAAGTGAAAGCGCTATTCGGGGAATCGTTCGTGCGCATGTGGCGCATGTTCCTGAACGGGAGCGCGGCAGGATTTCGCTTGGGAGACCTTCGCCTCTACCAGATCACCTTCAGCAACGGGTTGAACAACACCCTTCATCTGACCCGAGACCACCTCTACGTGGATCCTGCGCCAGATGGTCGGCCGACTTCTGGACAACCCTGAGAAGGTTCGCGGGATCATCGATCTTCCCACTCGTCGTGAAGCATCCGGCTGCCATTGAGTGCCGTCGGGGCGTGGGCAAGGCCCTTCAGGTCTTCGGTTCTGGCCAGGGTGCCGCACAGATCAGCGAGGATTGCTCTACTCATCAACCCTCCAGCCGGATAAGCCTCCGCCGGAACACTTCGAGTTCCCGTTTCACCGCACGAACGACCTCCTCCAAGCGAGCCGGTTCGACGGCACGGAAAAGTCCTTCCACAGGCCCCATCACATCGTCGGACAATTTGAGGTACGCATCCCGCGTCATGGCATCCAACGCGTCTGTAGCAGATGGTGATCAACGCTTGAGCGGCGAATCACCACGCGGACAGCTTCCTGTCTCCAGCACGGTGAGGATCTTCGAGGTCCCCAGCTTCCGTGCCTTCAGGAATCCGGACCAGGCAGCCTCTGCGAGACGACCGTCATCAAGAGCATCGAAGAGCCACTGATCGGCAAAGTCAGGACTCTCCTGGCGGATTCCTGCCTGGATCTCGTGCAGCCAACGGCGGTTGAATTTCTCCTGGGACCCTATTGTGGGAGACATGATAATCGGAATGCCCAGCGCTGAATAGAACGAGAGCTCGCTCGGTTTGGTCCAGAGGATATCTGTATCGTGCATCAGACGGTTGAATCCCTCAAAGTACCCCTCCACAGATTCGCTGTAGACAACGTGAACGGCCCCCTCTGACTGACCAGATTCATCCCGGACACTGGTAAAGTAGTCCTTCACCTCCGGTCTGACGCCTGCCACAAGGTTGAGCCTTACTGTTCCGTTCCTCAGTTTCGCGTCGAGGCTCCGTACCAGCCGTCCCCCGAACTCCTTCTGGGCACCCGCACCACCCACCGCGTAGGTGATCGTCAGCGGTCTGATCCTTGTCCGTCGGCAATTCTCTCTTCCCAGAAAATGCTCAACGCTCCTCCCGTGCATCGTCCAGAAGCGATTCTTCGGATCGAGCTGCACGAGCCTCTGAGCGAGGTCCTTCTTCAATATGGCAAGATCATCCCCGGTCAGCTCAGCGGGAAGAGGAAAGCCTGTCAGATAGATCCTCTCTTCCGACACCCCGTAGGCTTTCAAACGCTGAGCAGCTCGTCCGCACGGGGCGAAGTAGTTTATCCGGCTTTCCCAGGGGTTCTTCGCTACCCAGACTCGATTGAGGTCAGCATCACAGACAATGCAGAAGATCGAGTCGTGTCCGGCCATATCAGCGGCGACGGCGGGCGCGTAAAAGGAGGTCACCAGGGGAAGGTGTTTCTCTTCGATCTTCGAAAGCATTCCCGAGCAGAGGCCTTTGCGAATGCTCGATGCGAGAAGCTCAACCTGAAGTGTGCTGTTTGAGAGATCACGAATCGGATAGAGCGACGGTATCTTCATCAGGGCATCAAGAATGCCAAAGGCAGGCCCTCCGATCACGGGAAGGCCCCGGGCCCTGGAGAAGAACTCGTATCCCCTGAGAGCCCGTGACCAGAGGTGCTTTTCCGATTCCAGCGCGCCATCGTTCTTGCCGATAATGAGGAACCCGCCCTCGGCAATCTCCCTGAGCGGATGAATTGCCCGACGATGCCCATAGCCCATATCGGCGGCAACGATCCATGCACGTATGTCCTTCCCTGCATTCATGCCGGTTGAATCTACAGAAACCACTTTGAACAAGCAACACGATGGGGCATACGCACGATTGCGTTTTGTGGATTCATGCTGTACCTTCTGGTCGTCACGTCAAATCCGTCCGCCACTCACCTCACCCGAGAACGCAACTATGAACGGCATACCTGTCCTGCACGCCCAAGGGGAATGCATTGCACGTGCGTGGGAGAACTCCTTGATAGAGCTCTACAAGAGCGGATGCAGCATGAAAACCCAGTATGACAAGCCCGAGGATCCGCCGAGCAGGGATGCAACGATGGTCCTTACGATAATCGATCCTCTGAGCGAACCGATGATTCACAGGGATTTTCCCGGCGGACCCGAGGACCTCCAGGAATACGTTATGGAGGTCGTCGAGGGAATCAAGGATCATCTCGTCCGGCGGCCGGATGACCCGGAAGACACCCGCTGGGAATACACCTACCATCAGAGACTGTTCCGCTACGACCCCCCGGGGCACGCAGCGTACGACCAGATCGAAACAATGGCGAGGAAGCTCGCAGATGCACCGCACACCCGCCGGGCACAGTCCATCACGTGGAAGGTCTGGGAAGACAACGACTGCTATGACCCCCCCTGCCTGCAGAGCGTCTGGTGCCGAATCATCACCGAGAAGGAGGCACCTGTCCTCAGCATGAATGTGCGTTTTCGGTCTAATGACGCGTACAAAGCAGCATTCATGAATATCTTTGCACTGATCCAGCTGCAGCAGCACATAGCGCGCCTGGTGTCAGGGATGATCGGTGAGACGGTCAGGGTGGGACGCTACTGCCATCTGGCGGACAGCTACCACATCTACGGATCGAATCTGGCCGAATTCGAGGGAAGGTTCCTCCCCGCACTCGAGAAACGATCATTCGAGCAACGCACGATGCGCTACGAGGATCTCAAGGATATGATGCTCGATGCGCGGGAGGGTATTCTGGAGAAGGCGAGGAAAATGGCAAGGGATGATTCATAACCCCCGGCGGCTGAAGAAGTCCCGAAAGAAGAGAAACTGATACTCGCATGCCCTTCCCCAGGCTTCCCAGCTGTGACCGCCGGGGAACTCGATGTAGTCGTGGCCCACGCCAAGAGAGAGGAGGTCCTGGTGCGTTCTCCGGTTGCTCAGCGTGAACGGGTCATCGGTGCCACAGAGGATTGAAAGAGCCATCGACGAACCCCGGAGTTTCTCCAGGTGATTCACGACCGAGTGCTCACGCCACCGTGAGGGGTGTATCCCGTATTCTCCAAGTTTCCGCGCCAGAGCTGCCTCCTGCGTTGTCTCGAGCAGGTCAAGGATTCCGCTGATCGACCCGGCTGCCCCGAACCGCCCCTGGTGACGGATGGCGATGTAGAGGCTTCCGTGGCCGCCCATACTGACCCCGGTTATGGCCCTTCCCTCACGCGTCCGAACGGTCGGATAGTGCGCATCAATCCAGTCGACCACCTCGGTGGCCACATATGTCTCATACCGACTACTCGTGTCGACCGGACTGTCCAGATACCAGCTATCCTCCGAACCATCCGGGCAGACAATCATACACCTGTATCGATCGGCAAAGGAACGGAGGTCCAGCCGCTGGAGCCACACCTTCGGGTGTGCCCCGTACCCATGGAGAAGATAGACCACAGGGAACGAACCTCCCGGCGCCTGGCTGGTATCAGGGACAACGACAAGCCCCACAAGGGTCGTCTTCATTGCTGTGCTCGGTATCCAGACGGTATCGATGCTCGCCGCAGGAAGCGGGGAGGAGGCCAGCGATACTGCAGCCAGAAGGATGGCAAGGGGTCGTCCTCTTCTCCGGTCAATCAAAACGGAAACTCCTTGAGTTCTTCCTCTTTCTGTTCGAGTTCCTTCACTTCCGGAAGCTTCGCCTGCAGATGAACAGGGTTTGCTTCGACATAGATCGCCTTGCGCGGTTTGGTCGGACAGGCCTTCTCACAAGCTCCGCACCCGATACAGATATCGTTGTTGAGTTCCGGCAGCCGCAAATTCTTTTCGTACGGAACCGCTTTCACCGCCTTGGTGGGGCAATGCTCCGAGCACGCGGTACAGTCGGTCTTCTTGTCAACGACAATGCAGTCGTCCTTCACAAAGTGAGCTTTCCCCAGCTGAACCCGCTTCTTCTCGTCCGGCGTCAGGGGCATGAGTGCGCCGGTAGGGCAGGTCGTCGTGCAGATGACGCAGTCGTATGTGCAATAGGCAGTCCAGTAGTCCATCTTTGGCTGAAACAGGCCAACAACGCCGTACTCCAGGAACGCGGGCCTCAGGACCTGTGTGGGACAGACGGTTACACAGAGGTGACAAGCCGTGCATCGTGTGGTGAAATGTGCGACGCCCCTGGAGCCGGGCGGCGTTACCGGAGTCAGCTGCCTCGGAGCTAACCTCGCATCCAGAGATGAGGAGTCCGGTCCGCCCGCCGAGGCAGAATCCTTCCCGGTACGGATCGCACCTCCTAGCGCCAGAGCGGATCCCGCGATAAACCTCCTCCTGCCGGTCTCCTGTGTCGGGAGATGGTTGTACTCCCGCGCCACCTTCAGGCCCGCAAACTTCAATCCGATCGTGGGACAGGCGTCCAGACAGTTGAAGCAGCCGATGCAGGCAGCGTAATCGATTCTCTTCTGCTTGCTCTCGATACAGCGCGCCTTGCAGACCTTCTCACACAACCCACACTCCGTGCAGGTCTCTCGATCTACCACGATCTGGAAGAGCGAAAAACGGGAGACCAGACTCAACAACGCTCCCGCCGGACAGAGAGAGTTGCAGAACAGACGGCCATGGTAGTAGGAGAGGTAGCCGAGGGCAAGGAGGAGAACAATCGTCGAGCCCAGCACACCGACTGCAGGAGCATGCAGGGGAATAGTGTAGACGGCATAGCTATCGAGCCCCCTGAGGAGCAGACCGACGAGGTTGTTCCCTGCAATGATTATCGGGCGCACGATCCCCTGCATGATCCGACCAAAGAGGCTGAAAGGCTCAAGGATGTTCAACAGAAAAAGGCTGCCGGCGGCAAACAGGAGGAGGGTGATAACCAGGATCCCGTACTGGAGCGCATACTCCGGCCTGCTGTACCGAAACTTCCGTCGACCCCGGATTCTTCCCGCGATGTGAATCACCAGATCCTGCAGCGTTCCGAGAGGACAGAGGAACGAACAGTACACACGCCCTACAAAGAGAGTAATCGCGAGGATGGCAACGGCCCCGATCGACCAGAGGCCCAGAGAGACGAGCGTCTTCGTCAACGCCGGAAGGAGCTGAAAGGCAAGGACAGCACTGCTCAACCGCGGAGAGACCGTATTCCCGAGGTCCAGGAAGAGATAGGTGACAACAACGAACACCAAGATGGAAACGACGATGCGAACCCTCTTCAGATCCTTCAGCTCCATCGAGCTACACCGCGATCTTCTTGATCTTCAGGTTCTCGAGGTCCATCCGCCCCACATTTCTGTCGGCTGCAAGGTGAATGTACCGTACCGCCTCCGGCTCACTACCGAAGAGCTTCACGGCTGCGGTGTCCACCGCCACGATGTCGGTCGAGATGAGCTGCGCCTTCATGGTCACAACATCTTTCACCGAAACACCCCGGGGACCGTTTCGCTTCATCACTGCGTATGCGTCAACAACGTTGAGATCGGGCTTGCGGTACGCGGCAAAGTCCGCAATGCACTGATGCAGATCGTTCGAGTGCCAGAACCCTCGATCCCACACGACACCCATGAGGTTCTTCATGGCAATCGTGAGCCTTGCTCCACTATGACTCTTGAGGACCGGCACGTTGATGAAGACGTCCGCCCCAAGGATGATCTCATGCTCCTTGGCCTCCGACAGAGATCGACCTCCGGGGATGCTCACGGACTGGTAGTAACTCTCGCTGTCTCCGGGAACGACCTTTGCACCCGCATCCTTTGCAGCGCGTTCAATGCCGCTGCGGGAGTAGCAGCCCTGCCAGTTATCACAGGTATGATCGAACACGTAGACCTGCTTTGCACCGGCATCGAAGCAATGTTCGATGATCCGGCGGACCAGGCCGGGGTTTGTGTTCCCCGCACGCTCCGGCGAAACATCCCAGCCAATGTTCGGCTTGACAGCAACCGTCTCTCCTTTACGCACGAATGTCTTCATTCCGCCCAGGGCGTCGATCCCCCGGTCAAACATGAGATCGGCTTCTCCCCCACGCACCGCGACCAGGTCATGGGGAACGATGTCTGAGAAAAACGCGGAACCCGAGAGCGCCACACCCTCCTTCCCGAAGAGAAGGTACGACCCTGTGATGGCCGATGCACTCAGACCCGATTTGAAGAATGTCCTCCTGTTCATGGTCACCTCCGACGGTCTCTACACGGTGCGTGAAAAGATCGGTTTCTCCTTCTTCATCGATTCGAGATAGGCATCAAAGCACATCGCGATATTTCTGAGCAAGAGACGACCCGCGCCGACAATCGCGATCTTGCCGTCAGTGATCTCCACCAGTCCGTCGTCCACGAACTGCGCCAGCGCCTCGAGTGAAGAGCTGAAGTACTCGTCAAAGGTGATGCCAAACCGCCCCTCCACCACCTGCGTGTCGAGTTCGAGATCACACATGAGACGCATGATGACGTATTTCCTGATCTGGTCATCCTCAGTCATCCTATAGCCAAGATGTGTTGCGAGCCGGCCCCCCCGGAGAGCTGCGTAGTACTCCGGCATCTTCTTGGTGTTCTGTGCGTAGATGTTCTGAAAATGGCTGATTGAGGACATCCCGAACCCGTAGAGATCCGCCCCCGATTTCGTCGAGTAGCCCTGGAAATTCCTGTAGAGAGTCTTCTCCTTCTGGGCAATCGCCAGTTCGTCATTCGGCTTTGCGAAGTGGTCCATCCCGACGTACTCGTACCCGTGCGAACAGAGGAGCTCGATCGTCATCTTCAGGATCCGCAGTTTCTCCTCAGGGTCCGGCAGGTCCTCCTGACGGATGAGTTTCTGGTGCGGTTTCAACCACGGGACATGGGCGTAGTTGAAGACGGCAATCCGGTCGGGATCATACGCAATGATCTTCCGGACGGTGTCCTCAAACGTCCGGACAGTCTGGAACGGAAGCCCGTAGATGAGATCCAGGTTGATGCTCTGGAAACCGAGCTCCCTGGCCCAGCCGTACACTCCGGAGGTGAGCCCCTCGGGCTGAATCCGGTTCACAGCCTCCTGCACCCGCTGGTTGAAGTCCTGAACACCCATACTCATCCTGTTGAACCCTGATTCCCGCAGCGCGACGAGATGGTCCCGCGTAAGCTCGCGCGGATCAATCTCAACACTCACCTCCGCATCCGTGTCAACGGTGAACGAGGAGATGGTGTGCCCGGCCACATCACGAATCTGCATCGGAGAGAGATGAGATGGCGTTCCCCCGCCCCAGTGGAGCTGGACCACCCGCCGGTTGGACGCCATCATGTGAGCGACGAGGTCAATCTCCGTCTTGATGAACTGGTTGTACTCCTCGAGCCGCTGCCGGTCACGGGTAACCAGCATCGTGCAGCCGCAGAAGTAGCAGAGCGTATCGCAAAAGGGGAAGTGCAGGTAGAGAGAGACGTCGGAGGCTATACCAGGACCGTTTGTAGCTTCGATCTCGTTTCTGAAATCTTCCGCGGTGAACGAGCTCTTGAAGAGCGGGGCGGTGGGGTAGCTTGTGTACCGCGGCCCGGGCGTATCGTATTTCCGGAGCAACGAGAGATCGATGTATGAGAACAGACTTCCCATCAACACCTCCAACCAGGTATACAGAGAACTGGTGCCCTCATAACCTATCCAGATTTCGCCGCAATAGCAATATGGCCAACGTACGCCGCACCGCGCTCTCCCGCACCATCACTGGACTATGATGGTGGGGTTAACCTCCACAATGGAGGCAATGGAATTTGCCACAAGGCAATGCCTCTGGGCGTCTCGCAAGATGGCATGGACGTCGCTTTCCGCCACCTGGCTGGACACGGTGATGGTCGGGAAAATCACTATCCGTGTGAACCGATAGTCCCCGTCGATGTACTCCAGCACGCCGTTCGTGTGGCTCTTGTACGACAGTATCTCCAGGTCCTTACGCGCTGCATACGCAACAAAGATCTCCATGTGGCACGCTTCCACCGAGGCAACAAACATATCCTCTGAGCTCCAGGTGCCGGGCTCACCTTTGAACTCCGGAGGACTCGAGACCTTCAGCGGGGGTTTACCCTCCGCACACATCGTGCCGGACCTCCCCCCTGTCCAGGTCACGCTGGTCTTGTACGTGAACGTCTTGTTTCTCACCTTGTCCCGTTCCGCGGCATCGGATGTCATGGCGTCGCCTCTCCTCTGTTCTGCAAGAGACGGTTTCGCGTGTACGCGATTAACCCGCCCGCCTCCAGGATAGCCTTGCGGGCTTCTGGTAGTTGCTCCACCGGGTAGCTCTTCCCCGCGGTCTTGTTCGCCACCTTCTCCAGACCGATTTCCAGATCGTCTCCCTCAGAGGCCGCTATACCCGGAGCGGTGATGACACGAAGACCGAGGTTGATGGCGTTCTGCAGGAAGATGCGCGCAAAACTCTCCGCAACAATAACCAGATCATGGCCTTTGAGCGTGGAGACGGCCTGTTCGCGGGAGGAGCCACAACCGAAATTCTTCCCCGCAAGGACGATGCTCCCCGCGGGGATCTCCTTTGCCTGGAGCTTCGCATTGAATGCTGCGTCGTCCGCAAACGCGAACTGGGGAGTCTCCGTCGGGAGCACCGTCGCCATGTACCGGCCGGGATAGATGACATCCGTGGAGATGTCGTCACCAAGTACCAGGACCACCGTAGCCATCACTGTCATGCTCCTTTTCGTGGATCTGTAATGACGCCCGTAAGGGCCGAGGCGGCCGCCACGGCCGGGGAACAGAGATAGACCTCCGATTTCGGGTTGCCCATCCGGCCCTTGAAGTTACGATTGGTCGTTGACAGCGCGACCTCCCCATCGCCCAGGGCACCTTCATGCACACCGAGACAGGGACCGCACCCAGGATTCATCACCACGGCGCCGGCGCTGACAAAGTCTCCGATGTATCCCTGCCCGAGGGCCTTCTGGTAGATCTTCCCCGATGCGGGGAAGATGAGCATCCGCACATTGTCGGCGACCCTCTTCCCCCTGAGAAGTCCTGCGGCAATTTCGAGGTCATCCAGCCTCCCGTTTGTACAGGACCCGATGACAATCTGATTGACCCTTGTTCCTTCAACCTTCCCGATCGCCTTGACGTTGTCGACCGAGTGGGGGCACGCGATCTGGGGACTGAGATCGGTCACATCAACGTCGATGGTCTCGTCGTACTCAGCGTCACGGTCCGGAAGAACCGGCTCGATCACATCCTGAACACCCGCCTCCTCCTGCAGGTAGCGCGTCGTCTCCGCATCGGCTGGGACTATGCCGGCCGTCGCACCGGCCTCAACCGACATGTTGCAGATGACGAGACGGCCTGAGGTGGGCATCCTGCGTACTGTTTCGCCGTGGAATTCGATGACCCTGAAATTCGCTCCTTTCGCACTGATTCTGCCGATCAGGTGCAGAATGAAGTCCTTCGGGCCGACGAAGTCCGGGAACTTCCCCGTAACGTTTACCTTGATCGTTGCCGGGACCGCAATGTTCACAGCGGTGCCGAGAACCCAGACGCTGGCCATCTCCGTGGCCCCAATGCCAAAGGCAAACGCCCCAAGCGCCCCATGGCTCGTTGTGTGCGAATCAGTTCCGACCACGACTGCACCCGGCCGCACATAGCCACTCTCGGGGAGTATCTGGTGACAGATCCCACCCACATCCCCCCGGATGTCGTGAAATCGCTGGATCGTGTGCTTGGCGACAAACTCACGGATCTTCTTCTGGTTGGTGGCGGTCTTCGGCGATTCAGCGGGAACACGATGATCGAAGATGATCGCCAGCTTGGAGGGATCCCATATCTCCGGCTCCAGGCGTGTCCCGCTGAACACCTCCAGAAACTGGTTGATGACCAGCGCGGCGTTTTCGTGCGACATCGCCAGATCCACAACGGGCTCAACAACGTCGCCTGCCTTGACTGATGTTCTGCCCGTCGCCCGGGCAAGTATCTTTTCTACAACTGTCATTCCCATACAGCTCTTCCAGTGATGTTCGCTATGCCAGGTGAGCTCACTCTGTGTAAACTTCCGTTCCCCGGTGCGACTCCCTACACGATTCCACGTTTCCTCAAATCAGCGACCTCCTCCGTGGAGTAACCGATGGACGACAGGACTTCCTCCGTATGCGCTGAGAGTGCGGGCGGCGGGGAGTCGACCGTACCCGGGGTCTTGTCAAACTTCGCGGTCAGGTTGAAAAGCTGGATATCACCAAGCCCTTCGGCATGAATGGTCCGAATGACTTCACGATGCTGGACTTGTGGAGCCGTCAGCGCGGCCTCCAGGTCGAGAATCTCACCCGACGGAACGCCCTTCGCATTCAGCACCTCGACCCAGTGGGCCGTAGGTTTCAGCTTCAGCTTCTCTTCGAGCAGCGGCGTCAATTCCTTCCGGTTCTTCTTCCTGTCGTCCCGCTTCTCGAATCTCGCGTCCTTCTTCAACTCCGGGACGCCTAAAACATCGGCGACAGCCTCCCACTGTTCCTGCTTGTTTGCCGCAATGTTGATCGATCCGTCCTGCGTCATGAACGTTCCGGATGGTGCAGCCGTAAAATTGTCATTCCCCATCAGCACAGGCTGCTGGCCGCCAATGAGCAGATTTGCAGCCACCCAGCCCATCAACGGCATGATGGAGTCCAGCAGCGAGACGTCGATGAATTGACCGGTTCCCGTCCTCTCCCGGCAGAACAGGGCGGCCATGATGGCAAACGCTGCGTTGAGCCCCCCGACCGTGTCACAGACCGGGAACCCGCAGCGGAGAGGGTTTAGCCGCTCGTCACCGTTGACCGCCATGACCCCACTCAGACCCTGAATAATCTGATCATAGGCAGGTTTGAGAGCATCCGGTCCGGTCTGTCCAAACCCGGAAATCGCGCAGAAAACCAGCCGGGGATTCGCCCTGCTCAGGACTTCGTAACCCGCGCCAAGCCTGTCCATGACCCCCGGCCGGAAGTTCTCCACAACCACATCGGCCGTCTCCGCCAGTTTCTTGAAGATCTCGCACCCCTCCGGTTCTTTCAGATTGAGAGTAACCGACTTCTTGTTTGCATTCTGAGCAAGGAAACTCGTCCCCATCAGCCGCTGATTCAGAGCCGGCACGTTGCCGAGCTTCCTGGCCAGGTCACCGCCGGACGGGTTCTCGATCTTGATGACCTCGGCCCCGAGCAGCGCCAGGTGAACAGTGGCAAAGGGCCCGGAGAGAACATTGGTCAGGTCAAGGACCCGGACTCCTGATAGCAGTCTCACAATCTTGTACCCCCTCCACAAATGATGCAATCGAAGGACCAGACCTCAAGCCGGGATCGGCTTCTCGGGGATCGGACCACTCTTATAGACCATCCCGGGCATTTCCCGCTCGAAGAACCTGCTGACGGCCTCTGCAACGGAGATGAGCTTTCTCAGATCTATGTCACGCCGAATGTTCATCCGGTGGAGCATATGGACCAGATCCTCGGTACTCACGTTTCCGCCTGCAACCCTGGTGAAGGGACAGCCGCCAAGACCTGCCACGGATGATTCGAATGACTTCACACCCACCTTCATTGCCGCATGGCAGTTCGCCAGACCCAGGCCGTAGGTATTATGAAAGTGACATGCGCACGCTACTGTGTCATCGAGTGCCTGAACCGCTTCAAAGAGACGCTCCACCTGATCGGGTGCCGCATGTCCTGCCGTGTCGGCAAGGCTGATGTTCCGGAAGCCAGCTTCCAGAAACCGACCGACGAGACCGAGCACGCGCTCCTCCGGCACCGGCCCTTCGTAGCCGCAGCCGAAGGCGGACTGGACAGAAAGCTGTACACGGCGGCCGGCATCCTGAGCCTTCCTCGCAACGGAAATGATCTGATCGGTCGCGTCCGCGATCGACATCCGGGTGTTTCTCATGCTGTGCGTTTCGCTGGCTGATACACCCATGCAGAACATCTCAACGCCGCATGCCAGTCCACGGTCCAGTCCTTTCTCGTTCAGCACAAGACCCGAGAGGAGTACCCCGGGGGATTTCTTTCCAGCCCGGGTGAGCTCCATGAACAGCTCATCGGTGTCAGCCATCTGAGGGACCTTCACCGGGTGGACAAAGGAACCCACTTGGATGATGTCCAGGCCGGTGGTGAGCATCTGTTCGATCCACCTCAGCTTCTGCTCCTTGGGGACCGTCTGCTCCTCCATCTGCAGACCGTCCCTCGGCCCCACTTCATGGATGACAAGCTTTTCAGTCTTCATTGCATACATGACCTTCCCGAGTCACGACAGACGCTCAACCACCGCCTTTGCGACATCAAGTGTGCTGGCCGCACCGCCCATATCATACGTCCGCACCTTGCCTTCCCGGATGACGACAGCGGTGGCTTCCTCCAGACGCTGAGCCTTCTCCACCTCACCCAGCCAGGTCAGCATCATCTTCGCAGCAAGAATGGTTGCAATGGGATTAACCTTCTGCTGGCCGGCGTACTTGGGAGCTGAACCGTGCGTCGGTTCAAACACAGCCAGCTTCTCACCGATGTTCCCCGAGCATCCGAACCCCAGCCCGCCGACCATCTGCGCACAGAGATCCGAGATGATGTCACCGTAGAGGTTTGGCGCAACGAGAACGTCATAGTTGTGGGGATTTTTGAGGAGCCACATGCAGATGGCATCAACATTGGCATCGTCCATCTGGATATCAGGATAGTTCTCTGCAACCCGCTTCGCCTCCTCGAGGAACAGTCCGTCGGTGGCTCGCACCACGTTAGCTTTGTGCACGACCGTCACCTTCTTCCGCCCCTGCTTCTTCGCAAATTCGAACGCCTCTCTGACGATTCTCGCCGACCCCTCTCTCGTGTTCACCTTGCAGGAAATCGCATACTCGTCCATCGCCAGACCGGCAAAGCGTGCAAATGGCTTCGACATATCTCTGAGCACCGAAGCTACCTGTTCCACCATGGGATTGAACTCAACACCCGCATAGAGATCTTCAGTGTTTTCCCGAAAGACGACGAGGTCAATGCCCTCTTTGAAGTTCAATGGATTCCCCGGGTACGCCTTACAGGGTCTGAGGCAGACATAGAGATCGAACATTTGCCGCATCCGGACGATCGGAGATCGGTATCGGAGCTCCCGCCCGCGAAGTTCCGGCACCAGCTCGGCCTCCGCTGTTTTCGCCGGTTTGGATGTAATCGCACCAAACATGGCTGCGTCTACTGAATTCAGCAGATCCACGGTGCGCTGAGGGAGAGCCTCTCCCTCCTTACACCAGAATTCCCAGCCAATGTCGCCGTGAGGATACTCAGCATCCAACTCGAGGGCGTCAAGGACTAACCGGGCGGCCTCCATAACGTCGACGCCAATACCGTCACCGGGCAGCCATGCTATCGTATACGTGCTCATAGGGAGGTGGCAACCTTTCCGATAGTAATGTGCGGATGATCTTCTCAGGGCCTGCCTTCACCATCCTCTTCTCCTCCGCGCAGCGTTCCAGAAAGCAACGGAACGCTTCTCCCGCTCCAACGACCAGCCCGATTCCGAGGCCCGGGCGCGCCATCGACAACGTTCTGCCGGAATACTGCGCCCGGCGCTCCGGCTGCGTCGGTGAACTGACTCACCAGGAGTGTGAGAAGGACAAACACCCCTCCCGCAGAGCAGTATCACGAAGACGACTGTGAACGCTCTGAGCCCGACGCGTTTCCACTCAATGAGGAGCGCCAGCACAACGACGGTATGTTCAACCCGATGGAGAACAGCACCGCCTGGAGGCTGGTGATGCATGCCGATGCTGCAAAGAGCGGGACGGTACTGATCACGACAGCGGCGGCGATGGCCTCCGAGAGGCCACCTCCGTGACAGAAGGCAAGGATCAGGGAACCGCTGAATCCAGACGAGACGAAGACAAAACCCAGCCTGTTGGGATCAAACACGTCGCTCCCGCAGACGATGGGACCGAGCATGACTCCCCCCGCCGTGCCGGAGAGCCACAGGAGGATCAGCGGGAGGAACTGGAAGATACACTCCTTGCGCGCCAGCTCGTTCCTCTATGCCGATGTCCAAGCCGCCTCACCGGCACGTTTTACCACACAGGCCCGCCTCTCCCCGAGGCTAGTCCGCCATCCCTTCCTCCAGATCTCTCTGACGAATCAGCTCTTCCAGTTCCCTGCGGAGCTGATCAGCATGGCCCTGTTCCATGTCAGAGAGGCTCAAGAGCATCTGCCGCGTATGCGGGTTTCCTGTCAACTCAGCGGCACGCCTGTAGTAGTCCCGGGCCTCCTCCTCGTCTTCGATGGCGATCTCCAGGACTTCCCTGAGGGACATCTCGCTCCAGTTTGGTGACTCTCTTCGATGATGAGGCATGTCACGCGAAGCTGTCGCTGATATTGTCAAGTGTGTTGAACCGTACGTTGAGCATCTCCCGTGTCGCCCGAAGCGACCGGAGAGCTCGCTCGCGCTCTCCTATCAACCTCTCGAGGAGAGCACGCACATCGGGATAGTCGCACGTCGCGGCAAACTCCCGGTACTCCTTGATCGCCTCCCGCTCCCTGTGCTCGGCAACCTCGAGGGCGCTGCAGAGACCCTTGCATGAATGAACGCATTTCTTCTCCATGGGGATACCTCACGAAACGGTTTCTGCCTGCGTCGCCAGTTCCGTACCGCGGCGGAGCGCCTGCTCATTGAGAGGGAGCAGGTGGTGATACCGCTCCGGGAGGACGTTCCGGAGCGCCTTCATGACAGACACCGTCTGTACAAGACGGGTCCGCTCAAGAAAAGCCCCGAGGACGATCATATTCATGGTTTTCTTGTTCTTCAGCCTGTCAGCTTCATCGCTGGCCGCTATTGGCATCGTCTGAATGTCGGTGCGGGTAGGAGGATGAATAATGCTCGTTGCGTCAAAGAGAATCAGTCCCCCGGGTTTGACTGCATGTTCGAACTTATCCAGCGACGGCTGATTGAGCGCTGCAACCGAATCAAAGCTCGTGATAATCGGAGAGCTGATTTTACTGTCTGACACGATGACGATGCAGTTTGCCGTGCCTCCACGCATTTCCGGCCCGTAGGAGGGCATCCAGCTGATCTCCCTCCCCTCCACCATGCCGGCATAGGCAAGGGTCATCCCCATCGAAAGAACACCTTGTCCGCCAAACCCGGCAATCAAGAGTTCGTGCGTCATGCTTTTTCCTCGTTCGAATCGATTCACGCCTTGGGGGTCTTCATATCCCCCGGGGGGTAGACAGGAAACATGTGCTCCACAAGCCACTCGTTCGCCTCGGTGGGAGTCATCTTCCAGCCGGATGGGCAGTTGGACACCACCTCCACGAGGCAGAGGCCCTTCCGTTCGTTCTGGTACTTGAACGCCGTAACGAGGGCTTTCTTCAGCTTGCGGACTGCGTTTGGATTGTGGACCGAGTGTCGCGTCACGTAGTAGCTCCCCGGCAGCATGGCCACAATGTCCGAAATCTTTAGCGGGAACCCCGCGGTTTCCACCGTACGGCCCGAAGGTGAGGTTGAGGTCTTCATCCCGAGCAGCGTCGTCGGGGCCATCTGTCCACCCGTCATCCCGTAGATGGCGTTGTTGATGAAGACAATAAGGAAATTGTCTCCCCGGTTCGCAGTGTGTATTGTCTCCGCGGTGCCGATGGCGGCAAGGTCTCCGTCGCCCTGATAGGAGAAGACATACTTCTCCGGGAGGATTCTCTTTATCGCCGATGCCACGGCAGCCGCGCGGCCGTGCGCTGCCTCCTGCATGTCAATGTCAAGGTAGTTGTAGGCCAGGACAGAGCAACCCACCGGCGCCACCCCAATCGTGTCCTGCTGAATCCCCATCTCCTCTACCACCTCCATGAGGAGTCGGTGCACCACGCTGTGTCCGCACCCCGGACAGTAGTGAAACCGTGCATCGGTCAGCGTCCCCGGCCGTTCATACACGCACTCGAACAGCTCCTGCTCTTCTTCCGTCAGTGCGTTCTCAATAACCTCCGTCTCGCTCATATCAAGAGACCTCCACCTGTTTCGTGGTCTGCTTCGCAATCGCCTGCTTCAGCTCCCGCAGCACCTCCTCGGGGGACGGGATAATACCGCCCATCCGTCCGTAGAAAGAGACCGGAACTCTCCCCTCAACGCCCAGTCGTACATCTTCCACCATCTGCCCGGCGTTCATTTCAACAACGAGCATCCCGCTCACTTGCTCCGCGAGCGAGCGGACGGCAGCATAGGGGTAGGGCCAGAGCGTAATCGGACGCAGGAGTCCGGCCCGGATTCCCTCCGCCCGCGCCATCTGCATAGCCTTCTGCGCGATACGGGCGCTCAGCCCGTAGGCCACAAGCAGGACTTCGGCATCCTCGGTCATGATTGTCTCACACCGAATTTCACGCGCCTCAATCGTACGGTATTTCTCCTGCAGCTTGAGGTTCACCTTCTCCATATCTTCCGATGCCAGCTGCAGTGACGTGATGATGTTCCTCTCACGCGTAGGCGGCTTCCCCACCGTCGCCCACGGCTTCGGTGGTACGTGCTCAGCCGGGTCGTACTCCCTGAACTCGACCTTCTCCATCATCTGCCCCAGGGCTCCATCGGCCAGAATCATCGCGGGGTTACGGTACGTGTCGGCCAGATCGAACCCGTCAAAGACGAAATCCGCCATCTCCTGCACACTCGATGGGGCCAGCACAATCACATGGTAGTCACCGTGTCCGCCTCCTTTCGTCGCCTGAAAGTAGTCTCCCTGGGACGGCTGGATCGTCCCCAGTCCCGGCCCGCCCCTGTTGATGTTCGCCACCAGGCAGGGGAGCTCAGCACTGGCGATGTAGGAAAGGCCTTCCTGCATGAGGCTGATCCCCGGACTGGAAGAGGTCGTCATCACCCTTGCACCCGCTCCCGCGGCGCCGTAGACCATGTTGATCGACGCCACCTCGCTCTCCGCCTGGAGAACGATCATCCCCCTCTTCCGTCCCTCGCCGGAGAGGTATTCCAGTATCTCTGATTGCGGAGTGATGGGATACCCGAAGTACGCCTGGCACCCCGCCCGAATCGCCGCCTCTGCCAGAGCTTCGTTGCCTTTCATCAATCGCACGTCGCCCATGTCATGGCCTTTCGCCGTCTATCGTTACCGTGATATTTTCTTTCACATTGGAGATCCTGGCAACGGCAGCCTTCTTCTTCTTCCTCTCCCTGTAGACCGTGATCACGGCCTCTGGGCAGACAATCGCACAGTTCGTACACCCCGTACAGTTATCCTGCACAAGAACCGCATAGTGATAACCCTGTTCGTTGATCTCAGCCGAGATCTCCAGGCTGCCCTGCGGGCAGGCCTCGACACACAGATCACATCCTTTACATCGTTCAATATTGAATATGACTTTCCCCTTGGCCATCGGCACATCTCCTTGCTCTGTTGGCGCTCTGAGAAGAGACCTCTACCGTATCCTGTTCAGGGAGCGTTCAAGATCCTTCACGATGTCCTCCGGTTTCTCCAGGCCGATTGCCAGCCGGACGCCGCCGGGATCAAGTCCCTTGGAAACCTGCTCCTCCGCCGGTATCGCCGAGTGGGTCATCGAGCCAGGATGTTCGATAAGCGTCCTGATGTTCCCCAGACTCACAGCCAGCGTGATGCAGTAGGCATCGTGGGCAATATCATTGATGAACCGCTCCGCGCGCTGGAGGGAATCTGCGGGCGAGTCTCCCTTCATCACAAAGTAGATCATTCCACCCGGAGCGAACTCCCCGTCGTAGTCAACCATTTGCCGCCGCGCCAGATCCGCCTGCTCAAATGTATCAAGCCCGGGATACCGGACACAGTCAATCTCTGGACGGGTCGAAAGAAATTCCGCAATCCTCTTCGCCGTCGCCTGCATCTGACGCATCCGCACGGCAAGCGAAGGGAGACCCTGAACGAGTACCGGCCATGCACTCTTGGAGGAGAGCACGCCCCCAAAATCCTTGCGGTAGAGCAACAACATGTCGCGGCTCCACTCCGGACCTACAACAACACCTCCAATATCGGTGCCAAAGCCACCGATCCCCTTGGTGAGGGAATGGACAACGAAATCGATGCCAAGCGTGATCGGCCGCTGACAGAACGGAGTCGCAAATGTACTGTCCACCACCGTATTGACTCTTGCCTGTTTCTCACGGGTTCTATTGACAGAAGCGGTAATATCCGCAATCGCCTTGAAGTCAACCAGACGCATGGTGGGATTGACAGGAGACTCCATGTAGAGGACCCTGGTTCTCTCGGTAATCGCCTTGCGGACCTCCGTGGGGTTCGTGAAGTCCACGAACTTCACATCGATCTTCATGCGAGGATACCAGTTTGTCAGGAGAGAGTAGGTGCACCCGTACAGGACGCTGTGCGCGAGAATCTCACTGCCCGTACCCGTCAGCGTTCCCAGGACACCGGATATGGCCGCCATGCCACTCGCAAACACAACCGCAGTGTCACCCCGATCCGCGAACGCGAGATTCTCCTCCAGCATATCCTTGTTTGGTTCGCCCAGTCTGTCATAGATGTAGATTGGGGCATGCGCCTTCACGGAGACCTCGTGACTCGAATGGGCGAACTCCGTGAAACCCTGCGCTCCCCGTTGCGCACTATCCAGCCGGAAAGTCGCTGAGGAGGTGATGGGAGGCAAGAGATGGTGACTGTAGTCCCAGCACGGATCCTCCGTCTTGCCGTAAATGAGGTGCGTTTCGGTGGAGTAATCCTCAGGCTCTACGTCCGGATGCTTCATGTCTTTCTCGTCCATGACTCTGCGCCTTATCGCTGGTCGTGGTTGGGCTGCATCACTGATCACGCACTGCGCCGGACGGTCCTGCCGTTCCTGGAACGGATGGCATCCACGGGGCAGTCATCCATTGCTTCGAGCACATATTCCTCTTCCTCCGGGGTCAGCGGTTGCCTGGCAACAAAGTAGGTATTGGATGATCTCTCATACTCGAAGTTCTCCGGGGCAACCGATGCACAGTACGCACATCCATCACAGTCCTCGGTGGTGTAGTACTTCCCTGGAGCGTTCTGGGGGAGAGGTTTCACCTGATTGGGCTCCATCACGCCTCCTTGGATCGTTTGAGTATGGAGAGAACGAAGCCAAGCATCATGAGAACCGTCCCCGCCCAGAGAAGGTTGATGAATGGCTTGACGCTTGCCTCTACAATGAGAGCCTCCTGCTGCGGCGAGGAATCGCCGGGCCGCAGGAGGCCAACGGTGATGGTCGACGGGTTTTCTCCTGCCGCGACACGCATGGACATGAGCTGGACACCCGCGTTCAACAGCCGGGAGTCCACATTCCTGTGCTGCACCGCTCCGTTCGGCTGGTGGACCATCATGGGGGTCACCGTCTCGCTGTCGGTTTCCCGCTCCAGTTCCAGAACCGAACCGACAGCCATACCACCGCCGATCCCGCCCATCGACATCCCGTGCTGATCCATGTCGAACCGGGTGAATGTCACCCTGACGTCCCCCACGAATATTGTCTCTCCTTTGGCAATAGTGTGCACCTCCTGCGGAGCATGGCTGTCACTCCCCCGCTCCACGCCGAGCGGCGAAATGTAGACGTCACGCGTGAGGAATGAGACGATATCGGGATTGCGCATCACCCCCTGCTCGCCGGCGTCGAACATCACTGGCACCATCTGAAACTTCCTGTCACCCTGTTCCACCTGGACAGTGAAGCCATGTTTTCCGTCTGCCAGCGGTGACTGACCGATATATGTCAACCGATGACCGAGAACGTCGCGCGGAGTGTTCAGTGGCAGGACCACCTGCTCAGAGCTGCTGAATCGCCCGGTGCTGATGATGCCGAGGAAGAAGAGAGCCAGGCCGATGTGCGCCAGCTTCCCACCCAGAAACAGCGGGTCTCCTTTGACCCCCTTAAGCCCTAGCTCGGCATTGACGAACAGGGTGAATATGGCGGAAAAGGCAAACGCCACAATGAGCGGATCGCGCATGCCGAGAATAACCAGGATCAGTGTCATCACGAGCGACACGACCAGCGCCTTCCAGGACCGCCGAAGCGTGTCCCTTCCGTCCGGGAATTCCCACTGCATGGAGAGGCTGAAGCCCACAAGGAGCGCCATCACGATGGCGATGGGTAGATGTGTCGTATCGTAGAAGGCCGGTTCAACACTGGAATTCGAGAATATGGGAAGACTCGTGCCAAAGAGAATAACCGCAGCACTCAGGAGCAGCACGAGTGCTCCCGCCCCCAGCGCGGTCTCACGTGTCAGGAACGACCTGCTGGTTTCGGGAGTCTCCATTTCCCGCCAGCGGAGCGCAAGCATCGCCGTCCCCACAATCGCAATCAGAGCCAGATTCACAAGGAGCATCCAGTAGACTGTGGCACCGGCCCCCGTGAAAGCATGCACCGAGGCATCGCCAAGGACCCCGCTGCGGGTCAGAAAGGTGCTGTAGATGACAAAGAAGAAAGATACAATCGCGAGAAAGAAATTCGTCCGGATATACTTGGAGGTTCGCCTCTGTGCAGCAAGCGTATGGACCAGGGCGATCGCGGTAATCCATGGTATCAGAGACGAGTTTTCCACCGGATCCCACCCCCAGTAGCCGCCCCAGCCGAGAACGCCGTATGCCCAGTACGCGCCCAGCATGATCCCGAGGCCGAGCAGAGCCGCGACCGCGAGAACCCACGGGAAGGCCTGCGTGGTGAGCGATGTGTAATCCCTCTTCCAGAGTCCTGCTATCGCGTAGCTGAAGGGGACGGCCATGCCCGCAAACCCGATGAAGAGAACGGGAGGATGGATGACCATCCAGAAATTCTGAAGGAGAGGGTTCAATCCGCGCCCGTCCGCCGGAAGGAAACCAACCGGTGCATCAGGGTACGCCTCCCAGAGAAAACGGAAGGGTGACTTCACAACCACAAGGACCAGAAGGGCGGCATACACCGCCATGTAGACACTCATCACCCACGCTTCACTCTGCTTCTTCTGCGCATACCTCCACAGAACGAGAGCGAACATCCCCGAGCAGAGAACCCAGAAAAGAAAACTTCCCTCCTGCCCGGCGTAGAAGCTCGAGAGAAGGAAGTGCAGAGGCAGGGAGTTGTCGCTGTATCCGTAGACATACGCGTTCGAATAATCGTGCGACAAGAGCAGCAGAATGAGGGCGACCGATGCAGCCAGAATGCCGAGAACGCTTGTCCCGAGGAGTGCCCTTGGAAGGGTCCCTGGCGTTTTCTGCCGCAACGCCGCACGAAAGTAGAGGATTGCCGACCCTGCAGCAGAGGCCAGGCCCAGTAGAACCAGCCAGTTTCCAAGAACAGTCATTGAAGCTCCCGAGAATAGAGTAGATGGTTGATGGTCAACATGCGTGCCACCGCAACGGCATCCAAAAGGGGTGAAATGTCACAATAGGAGCGGAATTTGGGGATACTCCGGGAGGAAGAGAGAGGAGGTATTCCAATCCGTGGGAAAGAGTTTGCAGGAGTGAAAATGATCACCTTCTGGAATACCATGGGAAAGATCAGAGATTCAGAAAACGCCCTGAGAGAGAGCGTGATCAGTTCAACAATCGGGGCTCGCCCCGTCACCCATCAACCGTACGCAGCGGCAACGAGCAACAAGAAGACAAACGGGACAGCAAGCGCAACAACAACGGTACGGATTCTCATAACTTCAAACGGACTCGCTTGTTACGGTTTCACCTTTTTCCAGCTTCAACTCCTATGCCACCACTTTTCATTGAATTCAGACCAAAAAGAGGAGTTTATGTGGCATAACTCAACACACATTCTCAGGTTTGAGAACCTCCCGAGGGGCCATTCCGTCAAAAAAAAGGCCCGTTCCCACTCTTGCGGTGAGAACGGGGCCTTCCCTCTGTTCAGCGGAGGGTACAGAGACGACCTCGACACTCCCTACAGCCTTCCCGGGCAGGTCGCTCTGTCCTACTCAGAAGGGTCGTTCGGTTCTGCCGGCATTGATCATCCCGTTGACATGCTTCGTTGGATCAATGATGCGGCCCTGGCCATTGACCACATCACCATGACAGTTTGAGCCATTGCAGCCCGTTATGTATACATGCCCCTGCGGGGGTAACGCATGACAACTTCCACAAGGGGCCCCCGCTGAGCCGGCCTTCCAATCTGGAGAGGCATTGCTCCCAACGATTACCGAATCGACGTAGACCCACCGTCTGTTGGCGGGCGCCGATGCTGCGTCAGCCACCCAGTTTCCATGACAGTAGGTGTTGCTGCATCGGGATGTCGCATTGTCATAGTGTACGTTCACGGGGGTGTAGGAGCCATTAGCCGTGGTGAGGTTTGCAAGTGCATCATTGAACTCCACGTCGGCCGGAGGGGGATCAATGTGCCCGGGCGCGTTCCAGGTCGAGGGAACGGTATGACACTCCTGGCACTTTACGGTTAGCCCGAGGTTTCCGGTAGCAAGATGCACCTGATGCGCACCGACACCGGCAACTGTGCTGTCAGTCTCACCGGCAACACTCTTGGGCGGGGAGGAAGAGAGGAAATCATCTGCAGCAGCCCGGAAGACCCCGTGGCACGTATTGCATGCTTCGGGTGATTTCTGCACACCGCTTCCGTCCACGTGGCAGCCCGCCTCCATACAACCCTTCTCAAGAATCTGTCCGCCGTTGTAGTCCACACCGTGACAGACTGCGCACTCATCCAGGGGAAACATGTTCCCACGCAGATAGACGGTATGCCTCCCCTGCGGAAACTGCGCAGCGTGAGGATAGGCGGGGTGACATGTAAAACAAGACACCTGACTCAATCCGCCCACATACGACTGTGCGTGACAGCGAGCGCATTCCTGGTCGCTCCAGGGGGGCTGTGCTGCTTTCAGGTATCGACCGTGGAAGGTGGGAGACGACACGTCACTCCAGCCCTCTTCGTGGACGACCCCCCCTTCCGTGGACGGAACTGGAAGACTCTCCTTCAACTCGCTGCAAGATTGAAGCAGGATCGCGGCACCTGCCAGACTGGCCCACAAGCCCCAGAAGCGAATGCGCTTCATCATCGAATCCCATATCAGGTTATCCATGACAGTACCCGCAGAAGTTCCTTCCTTTCACCCCATCGGGACGGGCATTGAAATCCGTATGGCAGTTGTAGCAGGGCGCACCGGCATTAGTGTGCCAGAAGCCGTGCTCACCTTCCATGTACCCGGCCGGATGGGTCCTCGGATCGGTGCCCCGAATACCGTCCGCATCGAAGTGGCACGTAATGCAGGTAGGATCCGTTCCCTCCGCATCATGGCAGCTGGCGCAGCTCTCGATATCACGACGCGCAACCACTGCATGCCGGCCACCGCCCGATCCCCTCCCCTGTGTGACAAACCCCCCCCCGCTATGCCAGACGGGCCGAAATGAGGGAGCGGTCATGTTGTCACCCGGCATGTGGCATTCCGCGCAGAATTCCTGTACCACGTGACAGTTGTAGCAATCCGCAGTCCGGTTCTTAGCATCAATCCCGTGTGTGAACCGGTAGTTGAGATCGTGAGCCATCGTGAGCATCATCTGGTCAGGCGAATCTGACGGCGAGGCTCGTGGAGAGGGATCGCTCCTGAGCCGGCCCCGCCCGCCAAACTGGATAAGCGTTCCTGCCGCATGGCAGTCGGCGCAGAAGTTCTGGTCATGACAGGTGGCACAGTCAACATCCAACGTGCCGATGCGGCTCAGCCGTTTGTGCTCCCGGGCGAAATTGCCCACAAGATGTCCCGACGGGATGAGATTGGTGAACGAGACATGGCAGGCCTCGCACGCACTCGTCGCTTCTGCCGCGTCATGGCATCTGTTGCATGTTTCCATCCCGGGCATGTTCTCAGGTCCCGCATACTCCACCTCGTGGAGGCCGGGATGGCATGTCTCACACGCCGCCCCGTCCATACCCATGTGCTGCTCATGCGAGAAAATGATCAGGCGGGCGGGTGGTGCAACTGCTTGGGGGTCGTCGGGATCCGCGTGACAGTAGCCACACTCTTCATTGAGCTGGTCCTCGTGACACGCCATGCAATTGTCGTGCGTACTCCGGAGATTGTCTTCCGCTGAGGCACTCGTCGCCGCCTCGTGGCAGTCCTCGCACGCGAGCCCCACGTCCTGCAGGTGAAACTGGTGGGAAAACTTGAGCTGGCGCGGGCCCTGGTGCTCTGGCCAGGCCATTGGCGCCGATTCCTTGTGTGCCACGGCCGTAACAAGGGCCGCAAGAAGGATCGCGCAGAGCAGGAGATAGCGGCCAATCATCGCATGAACTCCTCTGTAGAGAATCTACAATCGCTGGGCAAACCAATACGTGAGCTTGAGCTGCAGGCGTAGATCCCTGTCGTAGATCTTGTTGGACATCCACTGGACCTGTCCGTCAAACCAGAGATTCCGCGTCGGACGAACAATCAGCCCCAGAAGAAAACTCAGAGCATCACTCCGGTCGTCCTCAGCGCTCAATCTGTACGATGCGAAGTTGAAGCCGAGGGTCGGCACGAGTTTGTTCTCCATGAGCGGATACGAACCGGTGAGGTTGACGGACTGTAGCTCTCCTGCATACCCGTCACTTCCTGAATAGCTGATGCTCCCATACCCGTTGTTCACGCCGATCGTGTAGCGGTTGCTCTCTATATCGGTGTAGGAAACCCAGGCGTACCGCGCGAATGCCCTGAGCAGAGGGGTGAAACCGTACTCCACGCCCGCCTCCACATCACTCACCGAGTTGTCCACAAAGGCCGAGAAGATGGAATTGTAGCTGATCCGCGGGGAGCGGTATATGTAGTCGCCGGTCAAGGTTAACGCATTGGTGATGTTGACTCGCGCCCCGCCCTGTGCCCGCGACGTCTTCGAGAAGTTCATATCGAAATCATACCGTCCGTAGAGCGAGAAGATCCTCTCGTAGGTATAGTAGGCATCCCCGCTGACGAACTCCTGGGAGCGGCTGTCGTTTGAGATGTAGTACGGATATGCTTCGAACGTGGTATCTCTGGCCCGCACTGTGGCATACGCCTCACGCTCTTCACGCCTGTTCATGTAGCTGACACCGAGACGGAGACCGCGAACGGCTGTCGTTATGATCTGACCACCAAATGCCCGGTTATCGTGCCAGTTCTTCTGCACTCCGGTGAACGTGGGGTCCACCGTCGCGCCCCAGTATCCGATGACCCTCAGCTGATTCTCAAGGAACTTCGCCCGCAGAAGAGCGCCGTCGATCGTGCCGTTGCCTACACCCGCGTAGATTGCCTGACGACCAACATCAAGGTCGAGCACGTTGCCGATGTTTGCCCAGCGAAGGTACAGATTGTAGGCCCGGATTCTCCCGAGATCTCCAAACGCGTTCGTCGCATTCAATGCCCCCTGGAGATACGTGTTGAGGGAGAAATCGCCCTGCTTGTACGAGAGCTGGGCTACCTGAAAAGCCCTCAGGTACGTGGAGGAGGACCCAACCGTGTCGAATTGCTCCCAGGTGTGGAACGAGGTGACGAGTCTTCCGCTGAACATCTGCGCCTGAGCGAGTGGGGCCCAGCATGTGATGAGGAGGAGTGCAGTCGCAACACCGCACCGGGTATTCATAGCATGGTGCCTTTCATGAATGCCGGATCCATTCCCCGCCGGCCTTGACCCAGGGGAGGTAGTGATAGTCCCCCGCATCAGACCCCTTCTAGAAAGGTTTTGGCTATACGAACGGGCGCGGGGAATCAGCTGAGCGCCCGCGATCGATACCACACGACAAGGACCGGCCTACTTCTCCTTAGCGGGAAGACTGTGTGCGATCTTCTTCCACATTTCAGCCATGGTGAACTTCTTGTAGGTCGGGCTCTCTTCGTTGTGGCAGGCGACGCAGGGCTTTGGGTCCTTCGCGTCCCCGAGGACCAACCCACTCGCGACCGCCTTTTCTTTGTTCTCCGGCTTGCTGTGCAGGGTTTTGTATCCCGAGGCCGGTCCGTGGCACGCCTCGCACGTTACGCCTTCTGAGATCGTAAAAGATTTGTCCACGTTCTTTGCAGTCCCGCCGCCGGTCACGTGGCACTTCAGACACTCGGGACTCTCAGCCGCTGGCTTCTTGAGACCCGCTTCCTCTGCAATCTTATCGGCCTCTTTCGTCTGCAGCGTCTTGTATGCATTCGCATGGCCACTCTTCTCCCACACCTTGTAGGTCTCTCCCGCCTTCTTCTGCTTGTGGCACGCACTGCACATCTTGGTGCCGATGTACTTGTTTTGCGACATGCTCACCGACGCAAAGATGAGTGAACAGAGAAGCACTGAAGCTGCTGTGGTCAGTATTCTCATGGCACTACTCCTCCCTATTGTGTTGAAGTCCCAGCATGTCCCCTTTCCCGGGGTCTCTTTTCGATCTTTCGCAGATAGAGGTACAGTGAAATGGCAAGGATCGTGATGATCAACGTCGCCACACCCAGACCAGTTCGCCGGTAGTGGTACTCACCTATTGCCGCTGCAGCCTCCTGTTTGACGTCAGAGGCTGTCTTCAGCCCCTTTTCGACGACTTCCGTAAACTGCTCACCGTCAAAAGAATGAACCATTGTGCGAGATTCAAACCGAACCTGTCGTGCCTCGCGCAGTTTGTACTTTGGCTCGGTTACCTCCATCCCCTTCTGTTCTGCCTCTTCAATAAGTAGTCCGGCGGTCTCTGTCTCGGTCTCCAGACTGTCGATGAGCTGACGCATCATGTGTGCGACAGCATATCCCTCCGGGCGGTCCGTCTCGCTGTGACACTGACTGCAGACGGCCTCCTCATCCACACCGAGGAGTTGATCGGTCGCTGCGATAATCGCATGGTTACCATGACATGTCTCACATTCCGGCAGTCCCAGCTCGGCAAAGCCCAGTTCATGCGGGCTTTGTGCAAAGAGGTCGGCGTTCAGCACATGACACGTGCCGCATACCTTCGAAATCGACGCAACACCCGGAGGAATCGCACCATGGTTGCCATGGCAGTCATTGCACGCAGGAGCGGCGAGATCGGCTTTTTCCAGGAGGGCAACACCGTGGACGCTTTGCCTGAATTCCTCGTACTGGTCCGTCGCTATGCCATACGGCCCCATGGTGCCTTCGTCGCCATGACATTCTGCACACATCGCAGGGATGTTCGTTGCGTAGACACGGGACTTCACATCCCCAGCCGGCCGGACATCGTGTCCACCATGGCAGCTTGCACACTCTGCGACATTCGGATCGCCTTTGCCGTTACGCTTGCCATGAACGCTCGTGCGATACTTGTCCAGCTGATCGACGGGCAGCGCCGGATTGTAGCGCTGCATGTATGAAGCATTGGAGTGGCACGCGGAGCATGTTGCCACGATGTTCAGAGGGTAGACCCGCGAAGAAGGATGATCGACGGGAACGACACCGTGAGCGCTATGACAGGATGTGCACTGTAGAATGCTCGCCTCGCCCGATACACCTTGTTGCCCGTGAACGCTCAACTCCAGCAGAGCGAATTGATCCGTGCTCAGCCGGGACCCGAATCGCCGCATGGTCTCTGTGCTGGAGTGGCAGGAGCCGCAGACGGCGGAGATATCGTCTCCCTTCATGACCCCTCGGAAGCCAGCCTTGCTGCTCATCGACTCTTCCATATCCTCCTGCGTCGGATCACCCCCGTGGCAATCAGCGCAGGAGATACCTTTCTGGAGGTGGACATCGTTCGCGAAGAGCTCAACGGGGGGATCCCCGAGGGCCTGGTGGCACTCCAGACACTGATCGGGCCTGACGGACTGCCCCAAAACCGGAGAGAAGGTGGCCGACAGCGCCAGGATCGCCGAAAGTACTGGAATGCGCATCAGAAGAGCCACCCGAGTATCGTGAAGACTACGATGTAGACCACGGCAAAGATTCCAATATAGTCGATAAGCTTGTTCTTCTCTCCGCGCTGACTCTTCCTGTCCAAAAACGGCACCATCGTCCAGAGAACCCCCGCAAGGGCAAACACCAGAACGCCGAGCACTTCGCCGTCAACGATCAGGACCCGGGCCGGAATGTATTTCAGCGTCTGAAACATGTAGAGGAAGTACCACTCCGGTTTTATGCCCGCCGGGGCCGACGCGAAGAGATCCGCCTTCTGCCCGAGCTCCCACGGGAATACCACCGCGAGGATAGCCAGCAGATTCAGGACAAGGAGCCACAGCAGGAGATCCCGCAGGATGAAGTTGGGAAAGAAGGGCATCCGTTTTGACTCGCCCTTCTCTGCACCTTCTTCCCCGATCGGTTCGCTCATCCCCTGTCGTTGAACAAGCAACAGATGAATCCCCAGGAGGACGGTGAAGATCCCGGGCAACACGGCCACATGAAAGCCGAAAAAGCGGGACAGCGTGGCCCCTGTCACGTCCTCCCCGCCCCGGAGGAAGACCAGAAGCGGCTCGCCAATGAACGGGAGGGCGCCCGCGATGTCGGTTCCAACCTTGGTGGCAAAAAACGCAAGCTCGTTCCATGGCAGGAGGTACCCGCTGAAGCCGAACCCCAGGGCCAGGAAGAACATGAACATGCCTGTCAGCCACGTCATCTCCCGCGGCTTGCGATAGGACTTCGTGAAAAACACGCTGAACATGTGAATCATGGCGGCAAGGATGAAGAGGTTCGCCGCCCAGCTATGAATCGATCGGATTAGCCATCCGAATTCCACCTTGGACATGATGAAGTGGATGCTCTCGAACGCCAACTCCTCGCTCCCCTTGTAGTAGAGAAGGAGCATAATCCCCGTCACCACCTGGATGATGAAGAGAAAGAGCGATACACCCCCGAAGTAGTACCAGACGGAGTGGCGGTTGATCGGGACGTACTTCTTCCCCATGTAGTCAACAAGATCGCCGAGTTTTGCTCGCTCGTCGATCCAGTCGTACGCCCTCTTGAAGATCTCTCTCATGTCTCCTTTGCCACGAATACCTCATCATCCTGAACGACGACCCTGTAGGGGTCCAGCGGACGGGGAGGTGGACCGGCTATGTTCCTACCCGTCAGATCGTATTTGCCGTTATGACAGGCGCACCAGATCACACCCATATCACCTCTGTACTGGACAGTGCAGTCGAGATGCGTACAGGTCCCATCAAATGCCTTCAGCTGGTCATCGGCTGTGCGGATAAGAATCACCGGTTTGTTGCCGAACCGGATGATTGTGCCGCTATCTCTGGGAAGGTCCTTGAGGTTTCCCACCTTGACGCTGCGAACCTCCACCTCGGCCTGTTTGGGCGGTTTGAGAAAAGAGAAGACCGGAAAGAGGACCGAGCCAAACCATGCAAGCAGACTTCCGCCCAAAAGAAACGTCAGAAAACTCCGCTTGGATTGATGCACGGAATCGCGGGGTGGCTCAGACATGATGCTCGCGTCCTTGTGCGTGGTGATCCAAAATAGCAAGCGAAAATCAAACAGTCAACACTATTGCGCACCGTGACAATCACTGCAGTTGACGTCCTTCCACATCTCACCAACGTCAACAGGATGGACGTATTCTACGCCCGCGAGCGAGACCCGCCAGTCTCCCTTTGCGGATTCCTGGGCCAGAATCGTGTGACACAGGTTGCATTCACGAGAGAGTACCTTGCCATCATCACTTTCGTGTGCTCCATCGTGACACCGGAAGCATCCAGGATAGTAGAGATGGCCGATATTGTCAATGAAATTCCTCCAGTCGACCTGCATCTCCGGAAAGTAATTCCTGGAGTAGATTTTCTGCACCTCATCTATCGTTCGCTCGATTGCATCCCGCTTCTTGGCAAAAACCTCCGGATAGTCCGATTCGTAGGACTCCTGGATCGCCTCCCGTATACGTTCCAGTCCCTCTGCCTTCGTAGCGTACTCCCCCTCAAGGGCTTCCACGGCAATGCTCTTCACGCTGGGTAGTCCGGGATCAATCCAGCCTGACTTCATCGCATGGTTGACTGAGCGCACCGTAGGCCGGTAGATGTGAGTCGGTCGATTATGGCAGTCAATGCAGTCCATCCGGCGAATCCGCGCCTTTGCGAGATCTTCCTCGGAGGGGTCAAGCTGAGTGTTCTTATAGAGCGTTTCCTTCCCGTCCGGACTCGTGGCTTTCACCCACGCAATAGTCTGCCGGGCCGTATCGAGAGCCGCATAGGTCACTTCATGGGCAATGTTCATATGCCAGTGGATCCCGGACGTGGGGCCGGCTTCGACATTTCCACCGCCGATTTTGATGAGGAGATCCAGACTCCATTCCGTATTCTCCTCATCTGAAATGAAGTATGTATTCTGATGCAGTTTTTCGCTGAAGAAATGCATCGGCCAGTGGCACTCCTCACACGTTTCCTGAGCCGGGCGAAGATTCTCTATGGGAGTAGGAATGGGCCGTGGATACTTGTCGAAAATCGTGGCATAGACCTGATAGGCTCCCGAAAGCTTGGATCGTACGAACCACGTTGCGCCGGAGCCAATGTGGCACTGAACGCACCCCACTTTCGCATGCGGAGAGTACTGGTACGCCACAAATTCCGGCTCCATAACACCGTGACAGACCTCGCCACAGAATGAATCCGAATCCGTGTACTCGTATGCCTTGAAACTCCCGAAGGCCGAAAACACGAGCAGGAGCAACGTCCCGCCGAGAATCGTACCCACGGTACCTCGATGCTTGGAATTATTGAAATCCACCACCGGGAGGGCAAGACCATGGGGCCTCCCCTTTTTGACGCTCCGATGCTCCCGCACCATCCCCACAACTGCAACAACAAGACCGATGATGAGAAAGGCGGGAAGGATCACAAACGCGATGATCCCCATGTACGGTTTCTGTTCCTCGGAGAAGAACTCGACAACCGTCAGAAAGAGAATGAGCCCGAAACTTACCGCCGATATTGAAGCGCCTACCAGAGTTGTGATATTGTAGAACGAGCTGGGGATGAGCTTTCTCATGGCCACTCTCTTGCTTTATCCTATCATCGGTACGCAAAGACCATTGCAAAGATGATCCATATGACCATACTCAGTCCAATGGCAAGTGCCGTCCACGCAAACATCCGAATCCCCTTCACGACGATCTCGGGGTATGGATCGACAAGATGTTTCGTGAGCTCACCTTTCTTCACGAGTTCTTCATACTCGCCGGGCTTGTCAAGGACGAACTCCTCCAGAGGCATCCTGCCGGTGAACACCACGGTGTCCATGGGAAACTTCTCTGGACGGAGATGCGTGTTGAAGAAGTGGACGGTGAAGATGAAACCTGTGGCAAGCAATGCTTCATCGCTGTGAATGATGGTGGCAACGTTAATGACCCAGCCGGGAAGGAAGAGCGTGAAGAACTCGGGAAACCAGAGAGTCAGGCCCGTCGAGCCAATGACGGTGATTCCCCAGAACACGGCAAAGTAGTCGAATTTCTCCCAGTAGGTCCACCGGCCGTATTTCGGCCTCGGGCCCCTGCCGAGAAACCACTTGATGGAATCCACAATATCCTTGAAGTCCCTTTTCGTCCAGAGCATGGTGTTCGGCCCGAGCAGGACCCCCTTCCAGGTTCCGAACTCCTGCCGTTTCAAACGGAACAGGTCGATGACGTGCATGATGAAGAGTCCGAACATCACAACTGCCGCCAGCCTGTGAATGTACCCGGCGGATTCAAAACCACCCAGCAGCCGGGAGAGCGTCGCCGCCCAGTCGGTGTAGGAAAACTTGAGGGTCATCCCTGTAAGAGCCAGACTGATGAAGCTGACGATCATCAGAGCATGGAGGACCCGATTCAAACGCGAGAACCGCACGATCTGCTTCCCCCGGTGTTCCGTGGCAGCTTTGATTGCCACATGCACCTCCTCGGGGGTGACCACGTGATTACCCATCGTTCTTCTCCTCGGCCTCATCGCCCGGCTCATGCTCAGGATCGTTAGCGTGCTGCGAAGTTCCCTTCGTCCGTTCTTCCGAAGTTGTTATCCCGCCGGCCTCCACTGCTTCTACAACCTTCCTGCGCGCGCGGCGCAGCTTCAATGCTCGCGGCAACCAGAGAAGCGTATGGATCCCGCTGACCACGAACGTCACCATGAGAAGACCGGCCATTCCCCAGAATGTGTAGAAGAGGAATGGATATTTATCGGGATCGTGATGCGTTGCGTGGGTAAGGTACCCCGCAAACCGCCTGTTCGCTCCCGGATGGCACTTCTGACAGGTCTGCACCACGTTGGCCCGACTGAGATGTGATCGCGGATCGGAGACGGGCAGGATATCATGTGCGCCGTGACAATCATAGCACTTTGCAGTCTTCGTATACCCGAGCTGTGAGACTTTCCCGTGGTACGTGTCAAAATAGGTCTTTGCGATCTCCTCGTGGCACCGTCCGCATTGCGACATGATCGACAGCATGAAGCCATCCTCGTCCGCCCGACGAATCGTGTGGGCACTGTGGCAGTCGACACACACCGGCGGGTCTTTGTCGGACTCCAGAGCTTTCACGAAATGGATGCTGCCCTGGAACTGATCCTGGATGCCATGGTGACACGTTCCGCAGGTCCTTGCGATGTTGGCGCGATTCACGCTGGAGGCGGAATCGACTTTGGGAAGAACGCTGTGAGCGGTGTGACAGTTTGTGCACATCGCCGTAACTGTCAGGCCGCTCTTGATCAAGCCCTTCCCGTGAATGCTCTCCGCATAATGCTCGACGACGTCATGCTCCTTGCCGAGATACCGCACGGCCGCCTTCTCACCTTCACGATGGCAACGCGCGCATAGCGCGGGCACGTTCGTAGGAAACGTGGGGGATTGCGGCGTCCCCCTTCCCAGCACAAGGTGTTTCCCGTGGCACTCTTTGCAGCTTGGTGCATTGGGATCGTTCTGAGAAAGCAGGACACCGTGAATGCTCTTCTCGTACTCTCTCTCCTTTTCCGCGTGACACGATGAGCAATCCACCTTCTCCGTCAGCGTGGAGCAGGGACGCCTTCGAGATGGATTGACTCCGCTGTGGCACTGACTACATGTCGTTTGCGCGTGCTGAGATTCCTTCAATTCCCCTGCATCCACACTCAGTGATCGACCATCCTCCGACGCAACGATGTCAGGCTTGGTGTGACACTCCAGGCACTCGCTGTCAGCAACGCCCTGCACATAGAAGACTCTCCGAATCGTGTGCGGCGGATGGCAGTCCACACACGCAGGCAACACATCGGCCTCCTGCTCCCACAGCTCACCGCGGATGACCTGCTGGTGAACAGACTCGATCTGCACATGACACCGCGCGCACGTTGCGGCTATGTTCTCCCGAGCAATGGAGGAACGGGCATCGGTGTGCGGGAGAATGAAATGTGCCGTGTGGCAGGAGGTACAGTTGGCGGAGACAATGAGGCCTGCCCGGAGGAGCCCCTCACCGTGAATACTCTCCGTGTAGTTGTCAACAATGTTGGACTGGTGGATAACCCTCTGCCGCTGCACGGGAGCGCCCTCACGGTGACAGCGGCCGCACGTAAACGGAATGTTGAGGGGGTAGACAGGGGAGGCCGGGTCATGCGCCTGCGTTACGTAATGCGACCCATGACATTCGTCGCAGCCCGGAGCGAGGGGGTCGCCACGGGCCAACGCCTGGCCGTGCAACGATTCCATGTGCCGTTCCTGCTCCTGGTCATGACACACACCGCACTCCACCGGCGCAAGAGGCGTGTCGTGCGGCATCTCCTCACCCGCAATGTCCATGTGGCATGAGACGCACTCGAGATCTCCATGCACAGATGTGGCAAACCTCTGTTCATCGACATAGAGCGAAATCGTTCTCCCGCCCCGCTCCTCCTGCAGAGCAATGTCGCTATGGCACAGGAAGCATTCATCGTTCTCCTGGGCCAAAGAACCCACCGGCAGTGACAGGAGCAGGAGAGCAGACCATCCGCCAAGCCAGGCACGCCTCCGGCCCACACCGCTATTGCCGGTTGAGGAGGTTGGCAATCTTCTCATTTCCCATCTGCTCCTTCAGCTGCCTTGAAGGTCTCTAGTTCCTCTTCACGCTCTTCCTGCTTGATGCGCTCGAGCTCAAGAGGATGCTCCTCGGCCATCTCTTCTTCGGTCAGCGTACCCTTCCAGAAAGCCACATTGATGGGGTAGATCTCCGGGTTGAACAGGACAAAGTAGAGGTGCCAGACGAGGATTGAGAGCGTCGCGAGCCAGGCCTCATAGTAGTGAATGGTCCTGGCAATATCCCAACCCACTTTTGTGAGCAATCCGAGGAACGTGTTGTCGAACCAGAGAATGAAGCCTGTTGCACCCATAATGACACTCCCCCACATGAGTGCCCAGTATTCGGCCTTCTCCGCGTAGCTGAAGCGGCTGAACTTCGGCCGCTGTTCCGAGAGGCCGAGATTGTACCGTATTGTTTCAATGGCATCTGTGACATCCTTCCACACGGGCAGGATGTCACGCAGTACCTGCTTGCCACGCGGCACGAAGAAGATGTAGTAGAGATGATATAGTCCCGCGGCAATCATGACGACGCCCGCGATCCGATGAATGAGACTGCGGAGTTCGAACACCAGAGGGCTGAGATCCTCAATGGGTGCCACCCACCAGGCATCCGGGAATCGAAGGGCAAAACCTGTCAGCACCAGCACGGTGAAACTCACCACGAGGATGCCGTGCTGCATGCGCTCGGACAGTGACATGCGGAGGTAGAGCCGGTGAGAATGGTGCGGCCGAGGAATACTCCCGCGTCGATACTGAAGCTGTCGCCTGCTCTTCCTGATGAAGTCCAGGAGATTGTGCAAGAACATCCCACCAACTATCACCACGATGAGAATGACGTAGACAGAGGCGATAACATAGAGAATCTCCTCCTCGCCCGATAGAGCCGTGACGTGAACTGACCCCTTCGCAAAATTTTCGTTGGCACCCGGATGGCATCTACCGCACGTCTCCGCGAGGTTGTCCTTGTGAATCGGCGAGGTCGGATCACTCGATGGCTTGATGCTGTGGAATCCGTGGCAGCTAGCGCAATTGGCAACCTCGACAGATCCCGCCTTCCCAGCCAGGCCATGGTAGCTATCCTCGAAGGTAAGAAAACGATCGCCCGCAAGTCCGTACTTCTTCGTCAGGCGAACCGACGTGTGACACGGGGTGCAGACCTGCGCAGAGACATTGAGTGCCGCAACGGGTGACCTTCTGTCTTCAGGAGAGAGGATGTCGTGTTCACCATGACAATCGGTACAGGTCGCAGACGCAAGGACGCCCTGTTCCAGGGCCTTCCCGTGCGCACTCTGCTCGTACTCTTCCTCGATATCTCCATGGCAGCTACCGCAGGTGGAGGCAATGGCTAACCTGTACACTCTCGATTGAGGGTTGGAGCCTTTCTTCATCTCGTGGCTTCCATGGCAGTCCGAACAGGTCGCAGCCGCCTCGTTTCCCGCCCTGACAGCCTGTGCGTGAACACTCGTCTCATAACTCGCAATGAACGACCCCGAGGGACCCATCCTCATCCGCACATCCGGGCGATCCAGATGGCACTGCTCGCACATCGCAGCCTGATTGTGGCTGCAGATGAGCGATTCGTCGCTATGGATATGTGCCACCTCGTGTTCGTCATGACAGTCGATACACGATGGTGCTTCAGGGAGGCCGGCCTTCACAGCCAGACCGTGATCCGACTTCATGTAGACTTCGTACACGTCATCATGGCACTTCGCACAGGTCTGAACGGCATAGCTGTGCCGCTCCTGGATCGTCGCACCAGAGATCCTCCTGATTGCATGGGTCGTATGACACCCCGCACACCCCGCCTTCAGGATCCCGTTGACATTCGCCTGACCGTGAACACTCTTCTCGTAGTTTTCAAACTGCTCTTCAGCGTGGCACGACACACACGCCACAGGCGAGATCTTCTCTGCGTGGGGGAGATCAAACGGGTCGTACCCCTCATGGCATCCCACACACTCCAAATCTGCGTGGACTGAGGCGGCAAATTCACCCCTGTCCACAAAGAGGGAGATCTCAGTCCCCCCCTTCTCCATCGTAAGATCGGGGTCACTGTGACATTCGAGGCACTCCGAAGAGGATTGCGCCTTGGCCCCCGGGGGGGCAAGGAGCAATAGGAATCCAAGAATCGATGAAAAACCGATGGTATTCCCGACAAACATAGATCTACCTTCCATCATGCCCAGGTTAGCCACCTTAGCCCGGTCAATCGGTATGCCAGCAAAGAGTGTTGAATTTTGCCACGGTTTCGAGGAAAATCGACCGTGAATTCCCACTTCTGCGAGACAATCCGGGCTCTCTTCGCAGCCGCAGGAAAATCCATATTGCCAGAAGGATTGTTGAAAAGGGAAAAAACGCCGGGATTCTCGGCGGAGATCTAGCCCTTCAGCAGACTCCCGATACGCTCGGAAACAGAATCGATCTCAAAGGGCTTGTAGAAGACCGAGTCAACACATTTCCGGATCGCCATGTCCAGCTCGACTTCTCTGGAGTCGTAGACGTAGAGCATGATGATCGGGAGATCACTCTTGACCCCTCTGAGGCCCTCGAGTCTTCCGAGGATCCTCTCGGAGGGGATGGCATCGATGATCACCAGATCCGCGGAGTAGGTGGCCACGAACTTCTCCAGGAGTCCAAGGTTTGTCGTGGTGATGACGTTGTACCGGTCCTGGAACAGCATGGAGAGGCTGAAACAGAAGTTGAGGTCGGGACTGTAGATGAGAATGGTCTTCTTGTTCTCATCAACTTTGGCTGGCGTCGGCTGCACACGTATGTCATCCTTGGCCATATCGCATCCTAGCGAATGTGCAGTTCGGTCTCGACGTCTTCATCTCTGAGGATGCTGTCCCTCAGCGGCGTCGGCTTTATGGTCAGAACGGGGATCTCCGAGAGCCGAACAACCTTTTCGGCAACGCTCCCCAGGAGAATATGCTGAAGCCCCGTCCTTCCATGAGTGGCCATTGCGATGAGATCCACCGATTCTTCTTCCGCAAACCGCCGGATCTCCTCGGCCGGAGAACCGCTTCGGACGACCCGAACCAGTCTGAGATCCGGACTGAGATGTCGCCCCGCAAACTGCTCCAGAGCCTTCTCAGCCGTCTCAACCCCCTCCGGAGAGCTGGTGACATGCAGAAGGAAGATCTTCGAGGCATACAGAAGGCCGAAAGACGCTGCGTGCTCCATCGCGGCAAGAGAATACCGGGAGAGATCCGTCGTCACAAGGATGTTCTTCAGATACACCACGGGAGGACCGGAGATCCGTTTGCCCTCGGATTTTCAATATATGTGCCAAGGGGGTGCCAACGCCTCTCAGGGGGAGACCTTCAAATTGGCCTAGATTGATCGAATAGAGGAGATGGGGAAGCGGCAGGATTCCAAAATATGGGAATCGGGGTCGAGAAATTCCTAAGCCTGCAAAGGGATTTTCAGCTCTTCGATTTTCCTGTAGAGAGAGGAGAGACTGATTTTCAGGGCTTTAGCGGTCTGCTCCTTGTTGTACTGGTTCGATTTGAGAACGTGGCTGATGTACTGCCGCTCGAAATCATCGACGGCCTGCTTCATGGATCTCGTGCCGTCGAAGGCATAGAGGGTTTCCTGCCTATGGTCGAAGAGTCCCGGCAGGGAGTCCTTCGTGATGATGTTCCCCTCGGCAAAGATCACGGCACGTTCAATGATGTTCTCCAGCTCCCGGACTTCTCCCTTCCACGGATGGGCAAGGAAGTATTTCATTGCTTCGTTGTCAACGCCCTGTACGTCTTTGTTCATCTCCCTCGCATACTTGGAGACAAAATGCTGCACCAGGAGGGGAATATCATCCAGACGCTCTGCGAGCGGCGGGAGCGTGAGTTCCACGATATTGAGACGGTAGAAGAGGTCTTCACGGTATCTCCCCTCCTCTACTTCCTTCGCAAGGTTCTTGTTCGTGGACGCGATGATACGCACATCGACAAAGGCCGCCGTGGAAGAACCGACGGGAGTGATTTCCCTCAGCTCAATCGCACGGAGGAGCTTCACCTGGAGGTGGAAAGGGATCTCGCTCACTTCATCGAGGAAGAGGGT
>Ga0209536_100001234_pt1 | contig 42373 bp, 50 predicted proteins | sample DeeMarSeWOR28_12_FD_187461 | JGI IMG/M metagenome (GOLD analysis project Ga0209536, IMG submission 187461) | Marine sediment microbial communities from White Oak River estuary, North Carolina - WOR-2-8_12 (SPAdes) (version 2) | ecosystem: Environmental > Aquatic > Marine > Intertidal zone >...
GGGCGGCGTCCGGGGGGCGTTCCCCGGACGCCGCGCCGGGCTAGTGCTTGCTGCCGAGCACCTGCTCGAGGCCGTCGATGTTGCGGATGCGCACGTGCTTCTGCTGCACCTCGATCAGGCCGTCTTCCTGGAACTTCGAGAACAGCCGGCTCACCGTTTCGAGCTTGAGTCCGAGGTAGCTGCCGATCTCCTCGCGCGTCATGCGCAGGTGGAAGTCCGACTGCGAGTAGCCGCGGCGCATGAAGCGCCGGGAGAGGTTGAGCAGGAACACCGCAAGTCGCTCCTCGGCGCGCATCGAGCCAAGCAGCATCATCACGCCATGATCGCGCACGATCTCGCGCGACAGCACGCAGTGCAGGTGGCGCTGCAGTGTCGGAATCTCGCGGCCGAGCTCTTCGACCAGCGAGAAGGGCAGCACGCAGACCTCGCAGTCTTCGAGCGCCACCGCATTGCCGTGGTAGCTGCCCGTGCCGATGCCGTCCATGCCGATCAGTTCGCCGGGCATGTTGAACCCGGTGACCTGTTCGCGGCCGTCCTCGTTCAGGATCGTGGTCTTGAAGAATCCGCTGCGCACCGCGTAGACCGAGTGAAACTCGTCGCCGGCATTGAACAGGGCCTCACCGCGCCGTATGCGCCGGCGCGCGTAGACGATGCGCTCCATGCGCGCCATGTCTTCTTCCGCCAGGCCCTTCGGCAGGCAGAGCTCGCGCAGGTTGCAGCTCGAGCAGGTGACTTCGAATCTGCGCAGGTTGCCGTTTTCCAAACTGCGCAATGGAACGACTTTCGCGGTCGCCCTGGCTTCGTTCGCTGTGCTCATAACAACTCCTCTCCTGGATAATGCAATGCGGCCTTCATTCAATGCATCCGGTCGACCCGGATGGCGCGCGCGCGCGCGGCCAGCACGTCGCGCACGCGTTCGAATTCGGTGCTCTTGTCGAAGAACCCCTGCACGCCGAGTCGCTCGGCGACGCGGCGATAGGGGGCTTCGGCGAAATTGGTCAACAGGTAGACGTCGATCGCCTCGACCGCCAGGTCTTTGGCGCGCAGCGCGCGCAACACCTCGATGCCGCTGCTGCCTTCGGCGAGACGCAGATCGAGCACCACGACGTCTGGCCGCGCGGCGACAATACCCTCGATCGCCTCGCCCGCGGTCGCGGCCACACCGACGGCCTTGGTGTCGTCGATGCCCGCCAGCATGGCCAGCAGCCGCTCGCGGATCACGGGCGAATCCTCGACCACGAACACGCGCATGGCGGCGTCCGTTTGCGGCGAAGGCGTGGCGGCGGGGTCCATGGCTGCCAGTCTCCCCCTGCGTACCGGCGGGGGGTATCGGTGGCGCCTGATCTTCGGGGTCAGAATCTTCTGACTTAGATCAAAACATCGCGACGACTGGCAAGAATCGGGGTCAGACCCCTGTGGATAAGCCGGTTAGAGGCCGTGGATTTGCAGGGGCCCTCGTCGGACTTATCCACAGGGGTCTGACCCCTAAAGCAAGTCGTGCTCCAGGGCGTAGCGCACCAGCTCGGCGGTGCTCGACAACCCGAGCTTTTGCTGCACGCGTGCCTTGTGGGTACTCACGGTCTTGACCGACAGGCGCAGCTGCGCGGCGATCTCGGTCGGCGTGCGGCCGCCGGCGAGCAGCCGGAAGACCTCGAACTCGCGGTCCGAGAGCAGGCTGTGCGGCGGGAGATCCGCGCCACGCGCACTTGCCAGCAGGTTCGCTGCGGCGGCTTCGCTGATGGCGAGGCCGCCTGCAGCGACCTTGCGCAGCGCCGAGACCAGCTGCTCGGCCGCGGCGTCCTTGGTGAGGTAGCCCGCCGCGCCCGCCTTGAGCGCGCGGGTCGCGTACTGCTGCTCGCCGTGCATCGAGAGCACCAGGATGCGCAGCTTGGGACGCTCGAGCCTGAGCCGCTTGATGAGTTCGATGCCGGCTAGGCCCGGCATCGACAGGTCGAGCAGCGCGACGTCAAAGTCCTGCGCACGCACCAGGGCGAGTGCCTCGTCGCCGCTCGCCGCCTCGGCGGCGACCTCGATGCCGCTTGCCGCGCCGAGGATGCCCTTCAGCCCGTCGCGTACCAGCTTGTGATCGTCGGCGACCAGGACGCGGATCATGGCGCGCTCTCCCGTGCGCTGCGCAGGGGCACGCGCAGCCGCAGGCGCGTGCCACCACGCGCCGCGCGCTCGACCTCGAGCGCGCCGCCGAGGTAAAGCGCGCGCTCGCGCATGCCTTTCAGGCCGAGCGAGCGCGGCTTGGCAATGTCCTCGACCTCGATGCCGCGGCCGTCGTCCTCGACCTCGAGGCAGGCGGTGTCGCCCTCGACGCGCAAGCGGATCCAGGCCTGGCGCGCGCCTGCGTGGCGTCCGATGTTGGTGAGCGACTCCTGCAGCGCACGATAGAGCGCGGTTGCCGGAGTGCGCTCAAGTGTTTCGAAATCCGCTTCCGGCGCAATGTCCAGATCGCACTCGACGCCTGCGCGCTGCGCAAAGTCCTCGACCAGCCAGTTCGCCGCGTCGACGAGTCCGAGATCGTCGAGCATCAGCGGGCGCAGGTCGGCGGAGATGCGCCGCACCGAGCCCACGGTCTGGTCGAGAACCGCGTTCATCTGCTCGACCTTCTGCGCCGTCTCGGGCGCGTCCGCCGGCAGGCGCTCGCGCAGCCAGGCGACGTCCATCTTCAGCGCGGTGAGCAGCTGCCCGAGCTCGTCGTGCAGCTCGCGCGCGATGAGTGTCTTTTCCTCCTCGCGTGCCTCCAGCACCCGGGCAGAGAGCTCGCGCAGTTCGGCCTGCTGGCGGTGCAGCGCATCCTCGAAGTTCTTGCGCCGCGTGATGTCGCGCAGGATGACGGTGAAATAGCGCCGCGTACCCGCGACCGTCTGCGAGATCGACGCTTCGATCGGGAACTCGCTGCCGTCGGCGCGCAGCGCCCAAAGCACGCTGTGCTCGCCCATGCGCCGCGTCGTCGTGCCCGTGCGGCTGAAATCCTCGACCGACTGGCGATGTCCGGCGCGAAAGCGCTGCGGAATGAAGGTCTCGAGCGGCGCGCCGATTGCGCTGCTTCGCGCGCAGCCGAAGGCCTGCTCGGCGGCGTGGTTGAACAGCACGATACGCTGGCTGTCGTCCACGGTGATGATCGGGTCCATCGCAGTCTCGACGATTGCGCCGAGCCGCGTCGTTGCCTCGTCGAGCGCATCGCGCATGCGCTCGGTTTCGGCGTCGACCCGCAGCCCGATGCGCACGAAGACCACCGCGACCAGAGCCAGCACGGCGAGGTCGAACACGGCATCGATGGCCACCAGCCAGGGCTGATGGTCGCCCCCCACCAGCGTCGCCAGGTTGAGCAGCACCAGCGCCGAGGCCACACCGAGGGCGGCGGCCACCGTCGGGGGCCTGACCCAGTGCGGCAGCCCCGAGGGGCTCTGCCGCCGGGAGGGTTTGTCGGATTTGGGAAGGGCGGCCACCGGGGCTTTGACTCAGGTCAAGCGCTTCGGCACGTCGCCGCGTACGGTGTCGGCTGTAGGCTGTTCGTTCGATCCCGAAATGCGCACATGAGCTACCCCGCTTCCGATCTGGTCATCGATCCGGTTCTGATCCGCCGGCACGACGTGAGCGGTCCACGCTACACCTCCTACCCGACCGCGGACCGGTTCGTGGAGGCGTTCGGAGAAGCGGAGTGCCGGCATTGGATCGCCAAGCGCAATATCGGTGGCATCACGCAGCCGCTGTCGGTGTACGTCCACATCCCGTTCTGCAACACGCTGTGCTACTACTGCGCATGCAACAAGATCGTCACGCGCGGCCACACGAAGTCGGCAAAGTATATCAAGAGCCTCGAAAAGGAAATCGAGCGCATCGGCGCGCTGCTTGGCGAGGACCGTCGAATCTGCCAGCTGCACTGGGGCGGTGGCACGCCGACGTTTCTCAACCGTGAGGAAATGGCCGAGCTGACGGGCCTGCTGCGCGCGCAGTTCAAGTCCGAAGCGGACTGCGAATGCTCGATCGAGGTCGACCCGCGGCGCGTCGAGGTCGGGCGCATGGCCTTTCTCGCTGGGCTCGGCTTCAACCGCGTCTCGATCGGTGTGCAGGACTTCGACGCCGCGGTCCAGCAGGCGGTGCACCGCATCCAGAGCGAGGATGTGACGCGCCGGGTGATCGAGGAGGCGCGCGCGAACGGCTTTCGCTCGGTGAACCTCGACCTGATCTACGGCCTGCCGATGCAGACGATCGAGAGCTTCTCGGCGACGCTCGACAAGGTGCTCGACCTCTCCCCGGACCGCATCGCGCTGTACAACTACGCGCACCTGCCGCGCGTGTTCCGGCCGCAGCGCCGCATCCGCGCGGCCGCGCTGCCGGCGCCCGAAACCAAGCTCGACATCCTGACCCTGGCCATCAGCCGCCTGACGCGCGCCGGCTACCTCTATATCGGCATGGACCACTTTGCCAAGCCGGACGACGAGTTGGCGGTGGCGCAGCGCCAGGGTCGGCTGCAGCGCAACTTCCAGGGCTATTCGACCCATCCGGAATGCGACCTGATCGGTTTCGGCGTGTCGTCGATCAGCCGCATCGGGCCGACCTATTACCAGAACTACAAGACGCTCGAGGAATACGATGCGGCGCTCGACGAGGGGCGGCTGCCGGTGTGGCGCGGCATCGAGCTTACCCAGGACGACCTGCTGCGGCGCGCGGTGATCCAGGCGCTGGCCTGTCATTTCAGGCTCTCGATCGAATCGATCGAGGACGCCTACCTGATCGATTTCAAGCAGTACTTCGGGCGCGAGCTGGAGGACCTGGCGCGGCTCGCCGACGAGGGCCTGGTCGAGCTGCAGCCCGACTGGATCGTGGTCACGCCGCGCGGGCGGCTGCTGGTGCGCGCGGTGTGCATGGTGTTCGACAAGTATCTGCGCGCCACGCGCGAACGCGAGCGCTACTCGAAGGTCATCTGAGTTGGATGCGCTCACCGCATCGTTCTGGGCGCTGCCCGCGGCGATGCTCGTCACCGGTTTCCTGTCCGGCGTGCACTGCCTCGGCATGTGCGGCGGCATCGTGGGTGCATTCGGCAGTGCGGGCGGCGGGCAGGCTGCGGTGGCGCTGCCGGCACGCAGCAATCCCCTGTGGCGCGAGCTCGCGCGCCAGCTCGCCTTCAACGCGGGTCGAATCGCAAGCTACAGCGTGGCCGGCGCGCTCGCCGGCGCGCTCGGCAGCGCCGGTGCGGCACTCGCGGGCGCGCTGTCCTGGCAGGTCGCGCTCTACGTGCTTGCCAACCTGATGCTGATCCTGGTCGGCCTGTACCTTGCGGGTGCGAGCGCCTGGCTCGCGCGGTTCGAAGCGCTCGGCGCGCCGCTCTGGCGCCGCCTGCAGCCGCTCGCGGCGCGCCTGCTGCCGGCGCGCACGCTGCCGCAGAGCGTCGCCGCCGGACTGGTCTGGGGCTGGATTCCCTGCGGGCTGGTATACGGTGCGCTCGCGGTCGCGGTGCTCGCCGGCAGCGCCGAGCGCGGTGCGCTCGCCATGGCGGCCTTCGGTCTGGGCACCCTGCCGAACCTGCTCGCCGCCGGCCTTGCCGCTGCGCGCCTGCGCCGCTTCGCCGCGCGCCGCGCGGTGCGGGTGATCGCCGGCGGCGCGCTGCTCGGCTTCGGCGTGCTCGGTCTCGTCAATGCGGCGACGGTGGCCGAAGGCATCCGCAGCGGGCTGCTCTGCTTCTAGCGAACGTGCGCGCGCAGGGGCCGCGCCCCTCAGGCGAGGTGCGCGCGGGGGTCGAACGGCGAGGCGTCACGCAGCTGTTCGTAGAGCGCGCGCTCGCGTGCCGACAGCGTGGTCGGTAGCGCGATGCTGAGCACTGCGTAGAGATCGCCTGCACCGCCCGCCGGCTTGGGCAGGCCGAGGCCGGCGAGGCGCAGGTGCTGCCCGGATTTCGAGCCGGGCGGGATCTTCAGCGTGACGCGCGCATCGAGCGTCGGGATCTCGACCGCAGCGCCGAGCGCGGCCTCCCAGGGCGCGAGCGGAACGTCGATTCGCAGGTCATGCCCCTCGGCCCGGAAACGCGGGTGCGGTCGAAGTGCCACCGTGAGAAACAGGTCGCCCGTGGGCCCACCGCCGGCGCCGAGGCCGCCCTTGCCGCGCAGGCGCAGGCGCTGGCCATCGGTCGTGCCGCGCGGAATGCGCACCCGTACCTGCTGCGCGCCGACGCTCAGCGTCGCCTCGGTTCCGCGCGCTGCGTCCTCGAGTCCGAGTTCGACCCGGGCTTCGAGGTCCTCGCCGCGGCGCGGCGCCGCGCGCCGGCCCCTGCCGCCGAAGCCCTGAAAGCCGCGTGTACCGCCCGTGCGACCCATGCCACCGAAGCCGCCGAACGAGGCGAACAGGTCGGCGAGATCCACGCCGCCGATATCGCCCCCGCCGTGCACGTGAAAACGGTCGAACCAGTCCGGCGGTGGACGAAACTGCGCCCCACTGCGGTGCGCGCCGAGCCCGTCGTAGGCCGCGCGCTTTTGCGGATCCTTGAGCGTTTCGTAGGCCTCGGCGATTTCCTTGAACTGTTCCTCGGCGTCCTTTTCGGTGGACACGTCGGGGTGGTATTTGCGCGCCAGGCGCCGGTAGGCCTTCTTGACGTCTTCATCGCTCGCGCCGCGCGCGAGGCCGAGGGTCTTGTAGTAATCCTTGTACTTCATGACCCGCCAAGTGTAGCCGGGGCGGCGCGCAGCGTGCGGGTGCGCGGGTGCGCGGGCGGGCCGGTGCGCGGACGCGCAAGACCCGTCGCTTGGCGGCCAGACTAGAGGCTGGGGGTGCTGCCGGCGCCCTGCGCGTGCTCGAGGCGCGACTGGCAGCCGACACAGCGCGTCGCGGTCGGCATGACCTCGAGGCGCACGTAGGGAATGTCGGCGCCGCAGTCGGCGCATACGCCGTAGTCCGGCGTGTGCAGGCGCGTGCGCGCGGCGAGCATCTCGCGCAGCTCGGCGCCTTCGCGCTCGAGCGCGGCGACCTCGAGCGCATTCTCGAGATCGGCAGCCGGCGCGTCGTCGCCGGATTCGAGCGCATCGGCGAGCCGGCCGGCCTCGGCATGCGTCGAGCGGCGCAGACCCTGGACGATTTCGCCGAGCAGCGTCGCGATGCGCCCGCGCATCTGCCCGTCGAGCCGCTCGCGCTGCTCGATCGTCAGGTAGTGGTAATGCGACATGCGTCGCCGCCTAGCGGCAGACGAGCACCGGCACCTTGGAGTGCGTCAGCACCTTGGTGGTTTCGCTGCCCAGCAGCAGGCCGGTGAGTCCGCGTCGGCCATGCGATGCCATCACGATGAGGTCGCATTTGCGCGCGCGCGCGGTGCGAATGATGCCGTCCCAGGCCTGGTCCTTGGTCACCCAGGTCGTCTTGCAGGGCACGCCGGCGACCTGCGCCGCGATCTCGACCGCAGCGAGCGCCTTCTTGGCCTCCTTCTCGGCGAGATCCTTGTAGCGCTTCGGCGTCACCTCGGGCACGTACACGGCTGCCTCGCCGTACATCGGCGGGACGTAGGGGGGAATGACGTAGACGCCGGTCAGCTTTGCACCGAGCTTCTTCGCCAGCGCCGCCGCGGCTTTCACGGCCTTGGCCGACAAGCGCGAGCCGTCCGTCGGAACCAGGATGTGCTTGTACATGAATTCCTCTCCTTGTACGCCGGCCCATGCCGGCAGCGTGTTCGCCTCTGGATCAAGCCTAAGCAGGGGCGTGGTTGTGCGCTTGACGCAGGTCAAAGGCGCGCATCGCAGGATACGCCGAACGCGGCGCGTGCCTGTGGTGTGGCTAGCGTGCTTTCGGGCCGTTGCGCGCGATGTCCGCCAGCCCGCTGCGCTCGAGCAGCGTGATCTCGCGTCGCGCCACTGAAATCAGGCCGAGCTGGGCCAGCTCGCGCAGCAGGCGCGAGAAGGTTTCCTTGGTGACGCCGAGGTGCGAGGCGATCACGGTCTTGGTCGTCGGCAGCCGCACGCGGGCCACGCCGTTCTCGCCGGATTCGGCGTGCGCGTCCAGGTAGGCCGCGACGCGCTGCAGTCCGCCGCGCAGACTCGACGCCTCGACGTCCGCGACCAGACCGTGCATGCGCTGGCTGAGGCTCGCGATGAGGCTGCGCGCGAAACGCGGGTCGCGCTCGAGCAGTGCGAACACCGGCTCGGCCGGCAGCACGACGAGCAGGCTGTCGGCGAGCGCGATCGCGTCGACCGGACAGGGCTTCTCGAGGAACATCACCGCCTCGCCGAAGGTTTCGCCCGGCCCGACGAGCCGCAGCACCTTCTCCTCGCCGGCGTCGGTGCGCAAGGCAAGCTTCACCATGCCGTAGGCAACCGCGTAGAAGCCGGCCATCGGGTCGCCGCGGCGGCACACGGCCGTGCCGCGATGCACGTGCTGCGAACGCGCGTGCCGCGCCAACTCGGCGAGACTCTGGCGCGGCGCCGCGCGGAACATCGGCAGGTTGGCGATCACGCCTTCCAGCACCGCTGGCCCGCGCCGTATCTCCGCGTCCGATTGCATCTCCATGCGGGTTCCTGTCGATCCAGTGCAGGTTGTATGCGCCGCGCGCCGGATCGAAATTGAGGTGGATCAACTTCTTTCTGCCCCGCGCGGCTTGCGCGGGCTTATTCCAGGTCAAAGACCCGCGCCGTCGTGCCGGTTACTGTGGCCCATTTACAGCGTTCCGGACCGCTCCTTATGCAGGACAGTTTTTCGATTCGCGGCAAGCAGGCGCTTGCGCTGGTGCAGGGTGGCATGGGCGTCGGAATCTCGGCGCATCGCCTCGCCGGCAGCGTGGCGCGCGAGGGCGGCGTCGGCACCGTGTCGAGCGTCGACCTGCGGCGGCACCACGCCGACCTGATGCGTGCCACCGGGCGCAGCCGCGACAAGGCGGCCGTCGAGCGCGCCAATCTCGTCGCGCTCGACCGCGAGATCCACGCCGCGCGCGAGCTCTCGCGCGGCAACGGGTTGGTCGCGGTCAATGTCATGCGTGCGGTGTCGCAGTACGCGGGCTACGTGCGCCAGGCCTGCGCGAGTGGCGCCGATGCGATCGTGGTCGGCGCGGGCCTCGCGCTCGACCTGCCCGAGCTCACCGAAGACTGGCCTGCCGTGGCGCTGGTGCCGATCGTGTCCGAGGCACGCGCCGCCGCGCTCATCCTGCGGCGCTGGCTGCGGCGCGGCCGCGCGCCCGACGCGATCGTGATCGAGCATCCGCGTTATGCCGGCGGCCACCTCGGCGCGGCACGGCTCGACGAAGTGCGCGACGCGCGCTTCGACTTCGAGCGTGTACTGCCCGAGATCCGTGCCGCCTTGCACGCCGCCGGGCTAGACCCGGACGGCATTCCGCTGATCGCCGCCGGCGGCATCAATTCGCCGGCACGCGTCGCCGCTGCCCGCGCGGCCGGCGCCGCCGCGGTGCAGGTCGGCACGCCTTTCGCGGTGACCGAGGAATGCGATGCGCACGCGAACTTCAAGCGCGTGCTGGCGGACGCGAAAGCGGAGGACATCGCGGTGTTCATGAGCGTTGCCGGGCTGCCGGCACGCGCGGTGCGCACCCCCTGGCTGGCGGCGTACCTCGACAAGGAGGCCGTGCTGCAGCGGCGTGCGAAAGTGCGCCGCCAGTGCACGCTGGCCTGGGACTGCCTCGCGCAGTGCGGGCTGCGCGACGGCTTGCCGCGCGCCGGGCAGTTCTGCATCGACCATCATCTCGCCGCGGCGCTGCGCGGCGACACCGAGCGCGGACTGTTCTTCCGCGGCTCGGAGGCGTTGCCGTTCGGCGCCGAAATTCGCCCCGTGCGCGACCTGTTCGATCACCTGCTGGAGCGCCGACCGCTCGCCGCCGCGGCTTGACAGCCGTTGCAGGGCTGCTGGAGGGTGCGCATATGCCTGGACGCTGGGTCGTCGCGCTGCTCCTGCTGTGGGTGCCGCTTGCCCTGGCGCAGGCGCCGGTGGTGCAGGCTCAGGGCGAGGTGCGCTACGTCAGCGGTGGCATCGGCCTCGGCGAGCGCCTTGCGCTGGCCGCGATGCACGCCGAGTTCAACGTCCACATGAGCTTCGCAGTGAAGCGCGCCGGCAATTTCCTCGCCGACGTGGCGGTACAGGTCGAGGACGCCGCCGGCCGCGAAGTCCTCGGCGCAACCAGCGAGGGCCCCTGGCTCTACGCGCGGCTTGCGCCCGGGCGCTACCGCCTGCGCGCCAGCTACGCCGGCAAGAGCCAGATGCGTGCCTTCCAGGTGCACGCCGGACGCCACACCGAGCTCTACCTGTACTTGGACGATCCCGCGGCGGACGAGGGCCGCGGCATGGCGCCCGAGCGCAGCGCGCCCGCCAAGCAGCGACAATAGGGGCCGCGCGCCGCACCTGGTGGCGCCGAGCGCCTGCCCCGTGATGTCACCGACCGCCTATCTCGTCGCCAAATCGATCCACGTCGGCTGCGTCGTCGTCAGCCTCGCCGGCTTCGGCGTGCGCGGCCTGCTGATGCTCGCCGACTCGCCCAGGCTGTCGGCGCGTCTCGTGCGCGTCGCGCCGCACATCGTCGACACGCTGCTGCTGGCGAGCGCGCTCTGGCTCGCCTGGCTGCTCGGCCAGTATCCGTTCGTGCACGCCTGGCTGACCGCCAAGGTGCTTGGCCTGCTGGCCTACATCGGCTTCGGCACCGTGGCCCTGCGGCGTGGTCGCACCAAGTCCCTGCGCTCGGCCGCCCTCGTCGCGGCTACGCTGGCGGCGGCCTACGTCGTGGCGGTGGCGCTGACGCGCGATCCACGCGGGCCGCTGGTCTGGCTGGGCGCCTAGCCGGATCGCGGGCGACGCCGGTGGTGGGGCGCCGCGAACGTCCCCAGTCAGCCTCAAGTTCAGGCAAAATTTGCGCTTCGCGTTCGCGGCGGCGAAGAGCGACAAGGACGGGCAATGGATAGCGTGGAGTTCAAAGTCGAAGGCCTGCATTGCGAGGGCTGCGTGAAGAGCGTGACGCGGATGCTGTCCGGCGTCGCGGGCGTCGAAAAGGTCGATGTCTCGCTGGCCGAAGGCAAGGCGAGCGTGCAGTTCGATCCCGCCCAGGCGGGCCTGCCCGAGTTCAAGCGAGCCGTCGAGCGCGCGGGCTTCAAGTGTCCCTGAGTGCGGGCGCCGGCTGGCGCCTGTTTGCGGCCGCGCTCGGTGTCCTCGTCTGCGCGGGCGTATCTGCGGCGGACGAAGCCAAGGCGCCCGCCAAGAAGCCCGCGGCGGCCAAACCCTTCCCCCCCACGCCGGTGCGCGCGGCGCGCGCCAAGATCGCGCCCGCAGTGGACGTGGCGCGCGCAGTCGGCAGCCTGCGTGCTGATGAATCGGTGATGATCCGCCCGGAGATCGCCGGGCGCGTGGCGAAGATTGCCTTCGCCGAAGGCCAGCGCGTGCAGCGCGGCGAGCTGCTCGTTGCGCTGGATGATGCCGAGTACCGGGCACTGGTCGCGTCCTCCGCGTCGCAGGCTAAGCTCGACGCCCAGCGGCTCGCGCGTGCCGAGGACCTCTACAAGAAGAAATTCATCAGCAGCCAGGCGCTCGACGAGCAGCGCGCGAACACGGCGCGCTCGCTCGCCAAGCAGCGCGAGGACGAAGCCAGGCTCGCCAAGACGCTCGTCAATGCACCGTTTTCCGGCGTCGCCGGCCTGCGCCAGGTGAGCGAAGGCGCGTTCGTCGCAGCGGGTACCGACATCGCGCGGCTCGACAAGATCGACGTCATAAAGCTGGACTTTCGCGTCCCCGAAACCTACCTCGCGCGGCTCGCGCAGGGGCAGGCGGTGCGCGTCGTCGTCGACGCCTATCCCGACGCCCAGTTCGGCGGCCAGATCTACGCCATCGAGCCCGCGGTCGATGAACAGACGCGGACGGTGCAGGTGCGCGCGCGCGTCGGTAACCCGGACCTGCAGCTGCGCCCGGGGATGTTCGCGCGCGTCAACCTGCAGCTCGGCGTGCGCGAGCAGGCCGTCTGGATTCCGGAGGAGGCGATCGTGCCGCGCGGGCGCGACAGCTACGTGTTCCGCATCGTCGACGGCAAGGCCGAGGAGGTGCGCGTGCGCACCGGCGCGCGCAAAGTGGGCGAGGTGGAGATCGTCGAAGGCATCGCGGCGGGCGATCAGGTTGTCACCGAGGGTAACCATCGCCTGCGCCCTGGCGCCGCGGTTGCGGTCGGCGGCGGCGCGCCGCCCAAGCCGAAGGCCGAGGCGCCGGCGGGGAAGGGTTGAGCCGGCTCCGCGGCGGGGCGGTTTCAAGCACCCTCCCGACGTCGGCTTGAGCGTGGAAAGCACTTAGATGCGTCTCCCCGAAATCTGCATCCAGCGCCCGGTCTTCGCCACGGTGATGAGCCTGATGATCGTGCTGGTCGGCGTGATCTCGTTCGACCGCCTGACGGTACGCGAGTACCCAAAAATCGATACGCCGGTGGTCTCGGTGCGCACGGTCTACAAAGGCGCGAGCGCACAGGTCATCGAGTCGCAGGTCACGCAGCCGCTGGAGGATTCGCTCTCCGGGATCGAGGGCATCAAGACGATCAAGTCGGTATCGCGCGAGGAGGTGAGCCAGATCACGATCGAGTTCGTCACCGAGCGCGACGTGGACGCCGCGGCGAACGACGTGCGCGACCGGGTGGCGCGGGTCCGTGCCCGACTGCCGGAGGAGGCCGACGACTCGGTGGTGTCGAAGATCGAGGCGGATGCGCAGGCGATCATGTGGCTCGCGTTCTTCTCCGAGCGCCACAGCTCGCTCGAGCTGTCGGACTACGCGGACCGCTATGTCGCCGACCGGCTGAAGACACTGCCCGGCGTGGCCTCGGTGATCATCGGTGGCGCACGCCAGTACGCGATGCGGCTGTGGATCGACCGCGAACGGCTCGCGGCCTACGCGCTCGCGGTGCAGGACGTCGAAAATGCGCTGCGCCGCCAGAACGTGGAGATCCCGGCCGGCCGCATTGAATCGGCGCAGCGCGAGTTCACGGTGCTCGCCGAGTCCGATCTGCGCACCGCCGAGCAGTTCAACAACATGATCATCGCCGAGAGCCGCGGCTACCCGGTGCGGCTGCGCGACGTCGGCATCGCGCGCCTCGGGGCGCTCGACGAGCGCAACATCGTGCGGGTGAACGGCAACCCTGCCGTCGGACTGGGCGTGGTGAAGCAGTCGACGGCCAACACGCTCGAGGTGGCGCGCGCAGTGAAGGCCGAGATCGAGCGCCTGCGCGAGGGTCTGCCCGAGGGCATGTCGCTGCGCGTCGCCTTCGATTCGTCGATTTTCATCGAGCGCTCGATCGAATCCGTGTACCACGTGCTCGCGGAGGCGGTTCTGCTCGTCGTGCTGGTGATCTTCGTCTTTCTGCGCTCGGTGCGCTCGACGCTGATCCCCTTCGTCACGATTCCGGTCTCACTGGTCGGGGCGTTCTTCTTCCTCTATCTGCTCGGCTTCTCGGTCAACGTGCTGACGCTGCTGGGTGTTGTGCTCGCGGTGGGCCTGGTGGTCGACGACGCAATCGTGGTGCTCGAGAACTGCCATCGCCACGTCGAGCTGGGCAAGGCACCGTTCAAGGCCTCGATCGACGGTGCGAAGGAGATCGCCTTTGCGGTGGTCGCGATGTCGCTCACGCTGGTCGCGGTTTTCGCACCACTCGCCTTCCAGCAGGGCCGCACCGGGCGGCTGTTCACCGAGTTCGCGCTGACGGTGGCCGGTGCGGTGGCGGTTTCGGGCTTCGTTGCGCTGACCCTCACGCCGATGATGTGCTCGCGCATCCTCAAGGCGCACGAGTCGCACGGCCGCAGCTACCAGGCGATCGAGCGCTTCTTCAACAGCATGACGGCCGGCTACCGCCGGCTGCTCGGCCGCGCGCTTAGGCTGCGCTGGGTTCTGGGGCTCGTTTTTCTCGCGGTGCTCGGCGGCGCGGTGGCGACCTATGCCTCGCTCAAGAAGGAGCTCTCGCCGCTCGAGGACCGCGGCTTTTTCCTGTCGTGGATTCTCGCGCCCGAGGGGGCGTCGATGGATTACACCGACGACAACGTGCGTGCCGTCGAGCGCGTTTACGCCGACATTCCGGAGATCGTCAACACCTTTGCGGTGGTCGCGCCCGGGCTGGAGCGTCCCAACCCCGTCAACCTGGGCATTACCTTCAGCCAGCTCAAGCCCTGGGAGCAGCGCAGCCGCAGGACACAGGACATCACCGCCGCGCTGCGCCCGAAGCTGTTCGCGACGCTGCCGGGCGTGCTCGCGTTCCCGGTCGATCCGCCCTCGCTCGGTCAGAGCTTCCGCAACCCGCCGGTGCAGTTCGTCGTCCAGGCCGACAGCTACGAGACGCTCGAGAAGGCGAGCAACGCGCTGCTCGCCGAGACGCGCGCAAGCAAATCGATCGTCAACGCGGATAGCGACCTCAAACTGAACAAGCCGCAGCTCTCGGTCGACATCGACCGCGACAAGGCCGCCGCGGTCGGGGTCGACATCGATACCATCGGCCGTACGCTCGAAACGCTGCTCGGCGGGCGACAGGTGACGCGCTTCAAGCGCGAAGGCAAGCAGTACGACGTGATCGTCCAGCTCGAGTTGCGCGACCGGAATACGCCGACCGACCTCACCGCGATCTACGTGCGCGCCAAGGACGGACGGCTGGTCCAGCTGTCGAACCTCGTCACGGTGCGCGAAACGGTGGCGGCGAAGGAGCTGAACCACTTCGATCGGCAGCGCGCGGTTCTCCTGTCGGCAAACGTCGCGCCCGGCTATTCGCTCGGCGAAGCGCTCGAGTTCCTCGAGCAGGCGGCGGACAAGGTGCTGCCGAAAAGCGCGCGCACGGGGCTCGATGGCCAGTCGCGCGAGTTCCGCGAGTCGGGCACGACGCTCGCGTTCACCTTTGCCCTCGCGCTGCTGTTCATCTATCTCGTGCTCGCCGCGCAGTTCGAGAGTTTCGTCTCGCCGTTGATCATCATGCTGACGGTGCCGCTCGCCGCGCTCGGCGCGCTGCTCGCGCTCAAGGCCACGGGGAACTCGCTCAACGTCTACTCGCAGATCGGCTTGGTGATGCTGATCGGGCTGATCACCAAGAACGGCATCCTGATCGTCGAGTTCGCCAACCAGCTGCGCGCGCGCGGCACGAGCAAGCTCGAGGCGGTGATCGAGTCCTCGACGCTGCGCCTGCGACCGATCCTGATGACCTCGCTGGCAACCGTGCTCGGTGCGCTGCCGCTGGCGCTCGCCGCGGGCGCAGGCTCCGAGGCGCGACAGGCGATCGGCTGGGTGGTGGTCGGCGGCCTGTCGGTCGGGACGCTGTTTACGCTGTTCGTGATTCCGACGGCATACTTGCTCCTGGCGCGCGACGTGCATCCGGAGCAGGCAGAACCGGCCGCGGGCGGCGCGATCGGGGCGAGGGAGGCATGAGCCAAACACTGTTCAGCAACGACACGGCGCTCGTCACGGGCGCATCCAACGGCATCGGCCGCGGCATTGCCGAGGCGCTCGCGCGCGAAGGCGTGCGCGTGCTGGGTGCCGACCTGAAGGGTTCGGACCTCGATGTCGACCTGTCGCAGCCGGGCGAGGCTGCGCGGCTGGCGGCCGAGGCGATCGCGAAGCTGGGCAAGGTGTCGATCTTCGTGCACAGCGCGAGCCCGCGGCGGCGCGAGGAGGACACCGCGCTCGAGGTGAGTGAGGCGACCTGGCGCGCGATGCTCGAGGTGAACCTGACCGCCGGCTTCCTGCTCGGCCAGGCGCTCGGCCGGCACATGCGCGACGCGGGGGTGAAGGGGCGCATGCTCTACATCACCTCGCTGCACGCGGAATCGCCGAGGAACCTGCCGCATTACAGCGCCTCGAAGGCCGGGCAGACGATGCTGATGAAGGACCTCGCGCGCGCGCTCGCGCCGCACGGCGTGCGTGTCAACGCGATTGCGCCGGGCGCGATTCCGGGCGGCGGCTTCAACGCAGCGCAGAATCCGGGGCTGCTCGCCTGCATCCCGATGGGGCGCATGGGTACGCCGCAGGACGTCGCCGGCATGGCGCTCGCGGTGCTGTCCGAGCGCTTCGGCGCCTACGTCACCGGGACGACGATCGCGGTCGACGGGGGCATCGCGCTGCATAATTGGATCGAACGGCGCGGGTGACCCGTCCGTGCCAAGGCGGGATCGAGAGGTGCTGATGACGTCGTCCAGATACCACGTCCGCCAGTCGGACGTGAAACCGTACTCGCCGGCGAATCATGTCGGTACGCAGAACTACCGCATGATCGGCGCCGAGACCGTCGGCGCGAAACAGCTCGAGATGCTGATCGGCGAGGTCGAGCAGGGCAAGGGCGCACTGCCGCACGCCCATCCGGGCATCGAGCAGGTCTGCTACCTCCTCGAAGGCAGGGCGCAGGTCGAGGTCGCAGGCGAAGCCTTCGAACTGGCGCCGGGCGAGGCCTGCTTCTTCCCGCCGGATGCGCCGCACGTCTTCACCGTGACCAGCGAGCGGGCGAGGGTGATGGTGATCTACGCGCCGCCTTACGAGGAGAATCCGGCGCGCCGCGTAACGCATGGCTAAGTCAGATCGGGGCGGCGGCGCCACGCTCGCCCCTGCGGACCCGCGATCCGCCGCCGGCGAGGCGCCGGCCGCGGCCTGGCAGCCGCTCGATGGCATCCGGGTGGTCGATTTCTCGGTGCTGGTGCCGGGGCCTTTCGCCTCCGCGATCCTCGCCGACCTCGGCGCGGAGGTGATCAAGGTGGAATCGCCGCGCGGGGACCCGGGGCGCAGCTTCATCCCACCGCAATTCGGCCCGGAAAACCGCAACAAGCGCTCGATCGCGATCGACCTCAAGTCGCCCGCAGCGGGCCCCGTGGTCGAGCGCCTCGCGCAGCACGCCGACATCGTGCTCGAGGGCTTCCGGCCGGGTGTCGCCGAGCGCCTCGGCATCGGCTACGGCACGCTGTCCCGGCTCAACGGCCGCCTGATCTACTGCTCGATCTCGGGCTACGGCCAGAGCGGACCCTGGCGCGAGCGGCCGGGGCACGACGTGAACTACATCGCGGCCGCCGGCGGTCTCGCCTATCCGGGGCAGTGGCTCAAGCCCCCGGGGCGCGCCTCGGTCGCCTTCGCCGACATGGGCGGCGCCAGCTTCGCCGCCATCGCCGTCCTCGCCGCGCTTGCCGAGCGCGCGCGCAGCGGGCGCGGGCTGCGCCTCGACCTGTCGTTGTTCGAGGCGGCGTTTTTCTGGACTGCCATGCGCCACGGCCTCGAACCCGAGGTCGATCCGCGCGCGCACCTTTTTCCGGCGAACGACGTTTTCGAAACGGCCGACGGCAAACGCCTCACGCTCGGTATCCTGGAGGAGCATTTCTGGCAGAACTTCGTGCGCTGCGTGGCCGACATCGCGCCCGACCTGGGGGCGGATGCCTACGCGAGCGACGCCAGGCGCCGCGCGGCGGGCGATGTGCTTTCCGCGCGACTCGCCGAGGTGCTGCGCATGAAGCCGGCCGATGAATGGCTCGTGCTGCTCGCTGCGAACGACGTGCCGGTCGACGCCTGCCAGACGCCGGCCGAGGCCGCGGACCTGCCGCAGATCGCGGCGCGCGGCGGCGTGGTCGATCTGGGCGGCGCGCGCTACGCGCGCTTTCCGGTGATCGCCGAGCGCGCCGGGGGCGTGCGCAGCGCGACGAAAATCCGGCGCGGCGTACCGCAGCTGGGCGAACATACGCGCGAGCTGCTCGTCGAGCTGGGCTTCGACGACAGCGAGATCGCTGAGATGATGCGCGTCAAGGCCGTGCGTGCCGGCTGACGCCGGCGCGCCGAGGGAGGAACGATGAATCGCAACGCGATATGGCCGGTGATCATGATCGTGCTCGGGGTGGTGCTGCTCGCACACAACCTGGGCTACGTGCCCTTCGCACAGCTGCGCGCGATCGTCGGCACCTGGTGGCCGGTGGTGCTGATCGTCATCGGCGTCGCTGCGCTGACACAGAAGAAAGTAAAGTAGGCACGATGGATTTCGCCTCCACGCCTGAGCAGCAGCGCATCCGCGAGGCGATTGCCAAGCTCTGCGCGCAGTTCGGCGACGACTACTGGCTGAAAAAGGATAAGGCGGGCGGCTTTCCGCTCGAGCTGCATCAGGCGCTCGCGCGCGACGGCTGGCTCGGCATCGCGATGCCCGAGGAGATCGGCGGCGCCGGGCTCGGCATCGCGGAGGCCGCGGTGATGATGCAGGCGATCGCCGAATCGGGCGCCGGCTTCTCGGGGGCGTCGGCGGTGCACATGAACATCTTCGGCCTCAATCCGGTGGTGGTGTTCGGCAACGCCGAGCAGAAAAAGCGCATGCTGCCACCGCTCATCGAAGGCCGGGAGCGTTCCTGCTTCGCGGTCACCGAGCCGAACACCGGCCTCAACACCACGCGCATCAAGACCAAGGCGGAGAAAAAGGGCGACCGCTACCTCGTCTCCGGGCAGAAAGTGTGGATCTCGACCGCGCAGATCGCGGAGAAGGTGCTGCTGCTGGCCCGCACCACGCCGCTCGAAGAGGTGGCGAAACCGACGCAGGGGCTGTCGCTGTTCTACACCGACTTCGACCGCAGTTACATCGAGGTGCGCGAGATCGAGAAGATGGGCCGCAAGGCGGTCGACTCGAACCAGGTGTTCTTCGACGGCCTGCCGGTGCCCGCGGCCGACCGCATCGGCGAGGAGGGGCGGGGATTCGAATACATCCTGCACGGCATGAACCCGGAGCGCATTCTGATCGCAGCGGAATCGGTCGGTCTCGGGCGCTGTGCGCTCGCGCGCGCGGCGGCCTACGCCAAGGAGCGGATCGTGTTCGACCGCCCGATCGGGCAGAACCAGGCGATCCAGCATCCGCTGGCAAAGAACTGGATGGAGCTGGAGGCAGCCAACCTGATGGTGATGAAGGCCGCCTGGCTCTACGACCAGGGCCTGCCCTGCGGCGCGGAGGCGAACGCGGCCAAGTACCTTGCCGGCGAAGCCTCGTTCGACGCCTGCCAGCAGGCCGTGATGACGCACGGCGGCTTCGGCTACGCCAAGGAGTATCACGTCGAGAGGTTTCTACGCGAGTCGCTTATCGGGCGCATCGCGCCGGTGAGCCCGCAGCTGGTGCTTTGCTTCATCGCCGAGCGCGTGCTCGGCCTGCCCAAGTCCTACTGAAGGAGAAACCCGACATGGACACCCAGGCATTCGCCGCCGCCGCGCGCGCCGAGGGCTACGACGAAATCGTCGAGCGGGAGATGCCCGCCGGCTTTAGCGACCCCGAGCACCAGCACGCCTTCGACGCCCGCATCCTGGTCACCGCGGGCGAGTTCAGCATCACGATGGGCGGCGCGACACGGACCTACCGTGCCGGCGAGAGCTTCGAGGTTCCGGCGGGCACGCCGCACGCCGAGGCGGTGGGCGATGCAGCCCTGAGGTTCACCGTGGCGCGGCGCCATGCGAAGCCCTGAGGCGGCGCCGATGCACGCACATCTTGCCGAACTGATCGAAGCGCGCTTCGGCCTGGCCGCCGAGGCAGGCACGGAGCGGCCGGTGGAGGGCGCGCTCGCAGCGATGCTGTCGCGCCGCGTGTGCCGCAACTACGCCGACACGCCGGTCGGCGAAGACCTGATGCAGCTGCTGTTCGCCGCCGCGTTCTCGGCGCCGTCGAAATCCGACCTGCAGCAGGCGAGCATCGTGCGGATCGTCGATCCCGAAAAGCGCGCGACGCTGCAGGGCTGGCTCGCCGCCATGCCGTGGATCGCAGGCGCGCCGCAGCTCATGATCTTCTGCGGCGACAACCGGCGCACGCGCCGGCTCGCGGTGCTGCGCGACAAGCCATTCCCCAACGACACCCTCGACATGTTCATGAATGCCGCGGTCGACGCCGGCATCGTGCTGCAGGCCTTCGTGACTGCGGCGGAATCCGTCGGCCTCGGCTGCTGCCCGCTGAGCCTGGTGCGCGACCGCGCCCGCGAGCTGGCGACGCTGCTCGAGCTGCCGCAGTGGGTGTTTCCGGTCGCGGGGCTATGTGTCGGCTATCCGTCGAAGCCGGGCGAGATCAGCATGCGTCTGCCGCTCGCGATGACGGTGCACGTCGACCGTTACGACGACCGCGATTTCGAAGCCCAGCTGGAAGCCTACGACCAGCGGCGCGAGGGCGCGCGCCCGACGCCGCGCGGCAAGCAGCGTGATACGCAGCGCTTCGGCACCGTCGAGACCTACAGCTGGTCGGAAGACAAGGCGCGCCAGTACGCGGTGCCGCACCGCACGGACTTCGGCGAGTTCGTCCGCGCGCAGGGCTTCGCGCTGAAGTAGGGCGACGCGCACCGCCTGATCACGGCGGGCGCGTCCCGCACGACATCGTTTCGCAACGCTCGCATCGACGCTCTGACAAAGGACATCTGGCATGCAATCCGCATCGGTACTCACTGCACTCATTGCCTGGACGATGTTTCTCCTGATTCTGATGGAAGGACTGCGAGTACGTTTCCTGGTCACCAAGACCGTCGCCGCAAACGAGTTCAGACCGGACAACTCGAACCTGCCCCCGTTCATGCAACGCCTGGCGCGCGCGCATGCCAACTGCATCGAGAGCTTCCCGATCATCGGTGGGCTGCTCATCGTGGCGCTGCTCACGAATCGCGCCGGCATCACCGATGCCCTGGCCCCGTGGTTGCTTCTTGCACGGGTGCTTCAATCGTCCATCCACATGGCATCGACCCGCCCGCTCGCCGCGAACCTGCGTTTTCTTGCCTTCGCGGTGCAAATCGCGATTGCCGTCTATTGGGCATGGGCGCTGCTGGCGCACTAGCCGGCCATGGGCGCGGCCGGTGGTCGACCCGAGGCGCTCAGGCTTGACGTACGAAATCGCATACCCATCCCAACGCCCAAGGAGGGCTCGATGTCCGAGACGGATCTGAAGAAAGGCCGCGAGATGCGGCGCGCGCTGCTGGGTGACGCCTACGTGGACAGGACCGCGGCGACGACCTACAACGACCCGCTGATGCGCAAGTTCATCGACCTCGCCAGCGAGACGGTGTTCGGCGCGCTGTGGACGCGACCCGGGCTCGATCTCAAGACGCGCACGCTGATCACCGTCATCTCGGATGCGTCGACCGGGCGCGAGCCCGAGCTCGCGATCCACCTGCGCATGGCACGGCGCCAGGGCTGGACCGAGGACGAATTGACGGAGGCGATCCTCCACCTGCTCGGCTACGTCGGTGCGCCGCTGGTGCGCGACGCGATGCTGGTCGCGACGCAGGTGTTCGCGGAGCTGCGCGCGGAGGGCTTGAAGGCCTGAGGCGGGCGGCGCGTCGTGGCCGCCGGATCCAGAGGCGCTCCGGAGCCGGGGCGGGCCGACGCCGCCCATGCCCTGTCTGCGGGTAGGATGCCGGCTGTTCGACCGAGACCTCGACACCGACCCGAATGCGATTCCTTTCGCCCGTGCTTCTCGCCGTCGGCGCGGCCTGCTTGGCGTTCGCCTACTGGGGCCTGAAGACGCCCGCCGGACGGCGCGCGTACGACGAGATGGCAGGGATCATCCCGATGGCCGCAGGACTTCTCGGGGTGATTCTCTGCGTCGCGGCGCTCGCCCTCTGGCTGTGGCGGTGGTTCCGAGCGCCGATGTGAGGCGGGTGCAGGCGTCGGGCGGCACGCGTGTCCATGCGCCGAGCGACGGCGCGCCGGCGGCACGCTTCGCCTTGCGGAAAGAGAAAAGATGAACGCACTGGAACGGGTACACACGCTGACCTTCGATGCCTTCGGCACCGTCCTCGACCTGGGCGGCAGCCACGCGCCGCGCCTGGCGGCCTTCCTCGAGGCCCGGGGCACGCCGATGACGGCTGCCGCGCTGTGGGGGCGCTGGCGTACCCGCCAGCGCATCGAGCAGTACCAGGACAACCAGTTTTCGGCCGGCCACTACGGCTACCTGGATTCCACGCGCCGGGCGCTGCTGTATACGCTGCGCTCGCTGAAGCTGCCGTTCGACGAGGCGGACATCGCAGGCATCATGGAAGGCTGGCAGACGCTGAGCCCCTTTCCCGATGCGCTGGCCGGCCTCGAGCGGCTGCGCGGCCGCTTCAAGCTCGCCGTGCTGTCGAACGGCGAGCGCGATTTTCTCGCCTATCTGGTGAAGCACCGCATGCCCGCCGACTTCGCAGCGGTGATCTCGGTGCAGGACGTCGGCGTGTTCAAGCCCAATCCGCAGGTTTACCGCTATGCGGCGCGCGTGCTCGGCGCCGAGCCGCACGAATTGATGATGGTCTCGGCGCACAGCTTCGATGCGGTGGGCGCGCGCATGTCCGGCTATCGGGCGGCCTACGTCAACCGCTACGACCTGCCGTACGACGAGACGCCCTATCGCGCCGACGTCGAGGCGCGCGACTTTCTCGACCTGGCGACCCAGCTGGGTTGCGCGTAGGCGCGCCGCGCTCAGCCCTGCAGCGCCGCCTCGTAGCCCTCTTCCTGCACCGCGGCGATCAGGGCCTGCGCGTTCGCGCTGCCCTTGACCACGGCCTGCGCGTTTTCCAGGCTCACGTCGGCCGACTCGACGCCGGGCACCCTGGCGAGCGCCTTGCCGACGGCCGCGACGCAGTGCTTGCAGGTCATGCCGCTGACTTTGAGGGTGGTTTCTTGCATCGTCGCTCTCCTTCGTGTTTCGGCAATCGGTCCGCTCAGTGCGCGGCGTGCGCCGGCGACGCAGCGGGGGCTGCGCGCGCCGCATCGCCTCGGCCGGAACCGGTGGCGGGCGGGCCGTCGGCCGGCGGCACGCGCCTCAGTCGCAGACTGTTGGTGACCACGAACACGCTCGACAGGCCCATGGCCAGGCCGGCGAGCATCGGGTTGAGCGTCAGGCCCCAGGCCGGGTAGAACGCGCCGGCGGCGAGCGGGATCAGCAGGATGTTGTAAATGAACGCCCAGAACAGGTTCGCGCGGATGGTGCGCATCGTGCGCCGCGCGACTTCGAAGGCGTTCAGCAGGCCGCTGAGATCACCGCGGGTCAGCGTGACGTCGGCGGCCTCGATCGCGATGTCGGTGCCGGTTGCGACCGCGACGCCGACTTCGGCCTGCGCCAGCGCCGGCGCGTCGTTGATGCCGTCGCCGACGAATGCGACTTTGTGTCCCTCGGCCTGCAGGCGCCGCACCGCCTCGGCCTTGCCGGACGGCAGCACTTCGGCTTCGACATGGTCCAGGCCCGCCTGGCGCGCGATCGCCTGCGCGGTGCGCGCGCTGTCTCCGGTGATCATGCCGACGCGCAAACCGCGCGCCTTGAGTGTCGCGACCACCGCGGCCGACTCGGGCTTGAGCGGGTCGGCGACACCGAGCACGCCCCAGGCCGCGCCGTCCACTGCGAGCCAGATCGGCGTGCGTGCGCGCCCGGCGAGCCCCGCCGCCTGCGCAGCGAGCGCTTCGCCCGCGACGCCTTCGCGCGCCAGCAGCCGCTCGGCGCCGAGCAGCACCGTGTGGCCCTCGACCGTCGCCCTGACGCCGTAGCCGGGAATCGCTTCGAAGCGCTCCGGCTTCGGGACCCTGATGTCGCGCTCGCCCGCCGCAGCGAGGAGCGCGGCGGCGAGCGGATGCTCGCTGCCGGCATCCGCGCCGGCGGCGAAGCGCAGCACCGCGGACGGCTCGCAGCCGGGCGCGGTCTCGATGTCGGTGAGCTGCGGGCGGCCGAGGGTCAGAGTGCCGGTCTTGTCGAACACCACTGCATCGACGTGGCTCAGCGCCTCGAGCGCCTCGCCTTTGCGGAACAGCACGCCGAGCTCGGCCGCACGGCCACTGCCCACCATGATCGCCGCGGGCGTGGCGAGTCCCATCGCGCAGGGGCAGGCGACCACCAGCACCGCGACCGTGCTCACCAGCGCCAGCGTGATCGCCGGAGAGGGGCCGAGCGCGAGCCAGAGCGCGAACGTGAGCGCTGCAATCGCCAGCACGATCGGCGTAAACACGCGCACCACGCGGTCGGCAAGGCGCTGGATCGGCAGCTTGGAGCCCTGCGCCTGCTCCACCATGCGGATGATCTGCGCGAGCAGGGTCTGCCCGCCGACCTGGCGCGCCTCGACGCGCAGCAGGCCATGCTGGTTCACCGTACCGCCCACCACGCGATCGCCGGCGCGCTTGGCCACCGGCATCGGCTCGCCGGTGAGCATCGATTCGTCGACGTAGCTCTCGCCCTCGCGCACCTCGCCGTCGACCGGCACGCGCTCGCCGGGGCGCACGATGACCTGATCACCCCGCGCGACGCCCGCGATCGGCACGTCCTGCTCGACGCCTTCGCGGAGCACGCGCGCGGTCTTCGCCTGCAGGCCGATCAGCTTGCGGATCGCGGCGCCGGTGCGGCCTTTGGCGAGCGCCTCAAGGGTCTTGCCCATCAGGATCAGGGTGACGACCACCGCGGCCGACTCGAAATAGACGTGGCGCGCCTGCACCGGCAGCAGCTCTGGCGCGAGCACGACCACCGTGCTGTAGAGCCAGGCCGCGCCGACGCCGGTCATCACCAGACTGTTCATATCGGGCGACCCATGGCGGAAGGCCGCCCAGCCGGTGCTGAAGAAGCGCCGCCCGGGGCCGAAGGTGACGGCGGTGCCGAGTGCGAACTGCAGCCAGTCCCAGAAGCGCGGCGCAGGGGCGACGCGTGCGAGCAGCTCGGCGAGGCCGGGCAGCAGCATCGGGCCCATCGCCAGCACGAGGATCGGCACCGACAATACGGCGGCGGTCACGGTATCGCGCAGCCGCGCCTGCAACTCCGCTTCGCGTGCCCGGGCCTCGGCGTCGGCGCCGTCTTCCCGATCGAGCGACTGCGCCGTGTAGCCCGCGTCCTCGACCGCGCGCAGCAGGGTCTCGGTGGACACCGTCGCCGGAAAGGTGCGCAGCGTCGCGCGCTCGGTGGCGAGATTGACGCTCGCCTCGATCACGCCGGGCGTGGCGCGCAGCGCGCGCTCGACGCGGTTCGAGCAGTTGGCGCAGGTCATGCCGCCGATCGCGAGCTCGAGCTCGGCGCTCACCGGCTCGTAGCCGGCGTCGGTCACCGCCGCGGCGAGGTCCGCAGGACCGACCTTGGACGCGTCGAACTGAACGCGGGCGCGCTCGGTGGCGAGGTTCACCGTGGCCTCGGCCACGCCCGGCAGCTTGCGCAGCACGCGCTCCACGCGCGCACTGCAGTTCGCGCAGGTCATGCCGCGGATCGCGATTTCTGCGGTCTGCATCGCCTGTTCCCGGATTCAGCCGTCTTCGCGGGCGAGTGCCGCAAGGATGGGGCAGGCGCCGCTCGCGCCGTGGCCGCTGCAGCGCGCTTCCAGCGTCGCCAGCCCCCGCTTCATGCGCTTCAGGTCCCCGATGCGTTGCTCGAGATCGGCGATCTTGGCCTGCGTCACGCGCTTGACGTCGCGCGCGCGTGCGCGGGGATTGTCGCTGAGGGCGAGCAGCTCGGCGATCTCCTCGAGCGAGAAGCCGAGCGCCTGCGCGCGGCGGATGAAGCGCAGCCGCGTCGCCGCGTCGGACCCGTACATGCGATAGCCGGACGCGGTGCGGCTTGCCGGCGGCAGCAGGCCGAGCCGCTCGTAGTAGCGCAGCGCCCCGGCGCCGATGCCGATATCCTTGGCGAGTTTTCCGATGGTGACCGTCTGCATGGCAGCCTCCGCAACTGTATATGACAAGCTTAAACCTTAAAGTAAGGTGTAAAGTCAACCCCGCCGGCCACTCGGGCCCGGCGGCCTGGTGCTATGGTGCAAGCGTTCTCTTCTGGCTGGTGATTTTCGGGCTGGCCGGCATCCGGATGGCGAAACGAGCGCCGCATGACGAAACCTGATGCCCGGACCGCGGGACCCCGTGGATGCGCGGACGGTCCCGCGCGATGAGCGAGCTGCTGGCCGCGGCGCTGTTCTGGCTGATCCTGCTCGTGCCGCTCGGCGTTTTCGTGCAGCAGCTGCGCCGCGTGCGCCGCGGCACGCGTGGCCGGGCAAAGGCCATCGCATTGTTTTTCTCGTACGCGATCCTGCCCGCACTGTGCTACGGAGCGACGTTTTTCTTGCTGGTGGGGGTGGAGGCGCTGACCGGGCGCGCGCTCATCGGCGAGGGGTTTGCGAGAATGCTCCTGCCGGTGGTCGGTTTCGCGCTCGCCGAAGTGCTGCTGCTCGGCGTGATATTCGCGATCACGGCCTCCGTCCTGCGGCGGTCGGTGTAGGGCGATGACCGATTTCCTGACCACGACGCGATCCGATGCGCGCAGCGAGGCCGCAGCCGACGGATCGCGCGTGCGCCTCTTGCTGCGACTGCCCGGCGCCAGCCTGGCGGAGTTCGAGCTGGCGGCCGAACAGACCTCGCGCGCCGTGGTTCATCGTACGATCGACGAGATCTGGACGGTGATCGCCGGGCAGGGCGAGCTGTGGCGGCGGCAGGGGGCGCGCGAGGAAACCGTCGCGCTCGCGCCGGGCGTCTGCCTGACGATTCCCCGCGGCACGCAGTTCCAGTTTCGCGCGCAGGGCGGCGAGGCGCTGCGCGTGCTGGGCGTGAGCCTGCCGCCCTGGCCGGGTGAGGACGAGGCCGTCCCGGTGACCGGGCCCTGGGTGCCGCAGGGCGTGTGAGCGCCGGCCACTGCCACTAGAATCCGGCTGTAATGGAAGGCGCTGCGCTGCGTGAGATTCTCGCCGTCTCCGAGTTCCTCGGGCTCGGCCGACGTTTTGCCGAAATCGAAGGCTGGATCAGCGACATCGAGGGCTATGTGCTCTATCGACTCGCGCGCGACGGCGAAGGCGAGGGGGCGATCGTCGAGATCGGCAGCTGGATGGGCAAATCGACCGCCTGGCTCGCTGCGGGCAGCCTGGCGCGCAAGCGCGAGCCGGTTCACGCGGTCGACACGTTCGAAGGCAGCGCCGAGCACCAGGACATGGGGGTGCTGCGCGAGGCGGGCACCACCTTCCATCGCTTCACCGAGAATCTCACGCGCGTGGGCGTCTTCGATCACGTCAAGCCGCGGGTCGCGACCTCGCTCGAGGCGGCGGCAGGCTGGGACGGCCGACCGATCCGGCTGCTGTTCATCGACGGCGATCACGCGTACGACGCGGTGAAAGCGGACCTCGAAGCCTGGCTGCCGTTCGTCGCGCCGGGTGGTTACGTGGTGTTCGACGACGTGATCGATGCATTCCCCGGCGTGCAGCAGCTGTTCGCCGAGGCCACGGCGGAGACCGGGCCGCTCAAGCGGCTGATGGGCGTGGCAAAGATCTGGGTGACACGAAAAAAGGGAGCATAGGGCGATGCGTGTCGGCGTGATTGGTCTCGGTTCGATCGGACTCGGCATGGCGGCCTCGCTGCGCAAGGCGGGTCACGAGGTCATCGGGGTCGACCTGGCAGCGGCGCGGCGCGCCGAGTTCGAGAAGCTTGGCGGGCGCGCATCCGCCAACGCGGCCGATGCCGCGCGTGACGCGGACTGCGTGTTCTGCGTCGTGATCAACGCCGCACAGACCGAGCAGGTGTTGTTCGGCGCGCAGGGTATCGCCGAGGTCATGCCGCGCGGCGGGGTGTTCCTGTCCTGCGCCACGCTGCCGCCGGAGGGGGCGAAAGCGCTGGCGGCGCGGCTCGACGCGCTCGGGCGGCACTACCTTGACACCCCGACCAGCGGCGGCCCGGCGCGCGCCATGGCGGGCGAGATCACCATCATGGGCTCCGGGGCGGCGGCGGCGTTCGAGGCTGCGGCGCCCGCGCTCGAGGCGGTGGCGGCGAAGGTCTACCGCCTGGGCGACGCGCCGGGCGCCGGCTCGGCGATGAAGCTCGTCAACCAGCTGCTCGCCGGCGTGCACATCGCGGCGGCCTGCGAAGCCATGGCGTTCGCGATCCGGCTCGGTCTCGAGCCGCGCCAGGTCTACGACGTCATCACCCACGCGGCCGGCTCGTCGTGGATGTTCGAGAACCGCGTGCCGCACATTCTGGAGGGCGATTACGCGCCGAAAAGCGCGGTGTCGATCTTCACCAAGGACCTCGGCATCGTGCTCGATACCGCGCGCGCCAGCCAGTTCCCGATTCCAATGGCCAGCATGGGGCTGCAGATGTTCGAGATGGCGGCCGCGGCGGGCATGGCGCAGGACGACGACGCGTCGGTGGCGCGGGTCTACGCCCAGCTCGCCGGCCTGACGCTGCCCGCCGGGAAACCCTGAGGAGCAAACGATGGCTGCATGGCTGATACCAGCACTCAAGGCGGTGCTGCCGCACGTCGGCACGATCGTCTCGGCGGCGACGCCGGTGTTCACCAAGAAAGCGGATCCGACGGCCGCCAACCAGACCCTCCTCCTGCAGCAGCAGATCACCGAGCTGCAGGCCGCGGCGTCGCAGAACGCGGCGCATGTGCGCGAGCTCGCGGAACAGCTGCAGAGCACGGTGGCGGCGCTCGAGCAGGGCGCGACGCTGGCCGAGGCGCGGCTGCGCCGCGCGCTCGTGTTTTGCGCTGCCGCAATCGGCGTTTCCGCAATTGCCCTGATCGTCGCGCTGCTGCCGCATCTCGCTCGCTGAATTCGACCGCGCGGCCCGATCCGGGCGTATTCTCTTCGCCGCTGACCCAGCAAAGGAGGCGGCGATGAAAATCGAACTGGCGTACCTCTTGTGGGCAACCGTGCTGACCGGGTTGCTCTGGATTCCCTACATTCTCGATCGCGTCATGGTGCGCGGCATGGCGGATGCCGTCGGCTATCCGGAAAACCCCAAGCCGCAGTCGCCCTGGGCGCAGCGTCTGATGAAGGCGCACAGCAACGCGGTGGAGAACCTGGTGCTGTTCGCCGCGCTGGTCCTCACTGCGCAGGCGCTGGGCGTGAGCAGCCCGGCGATCGGGACCGCGGCCGCGGTGTATTTCTGGGCGCGGCTGGTGCACGCCTTGAGCTACACCTTTGCGGTGCCCTGGGTCCGCACGCTGTCGTTCGCGGTCGCGTGGTTCGCGCTGGCGGTGATTGCGGTGCAGGTTCTCGGCGCCTGAGTCGCGATGGCCTACGACGCGGCGCTCGCCGTGAGGGTGCGCACGCGTCTCGCCCGCGCCCCCGGTCTCGCCGAGCGCAGCATGTTCGGCGGGCTGTGCTTTCTGGTGAACGGGCACATGTGTGCGGGCATCGTCGGCGACACGCTGATGCTGCGCGTCGGCCCCGAGCGCTACGCCGAGGCGCTGGCGCGGCCGCATGCGCGCGAGATGGATTTCACCGGCCGGCCGCTCAAGGGCATGATCTATGTCGACCCGCCCGGCATCGCCAGCGGCGCGGCGCTCGGGCGCTGGCTCGACATGGCGATCGCATTCGTGCAAAGCGAGCCGACGAAGAAAGCGACGAAGAAAAAGCCGCCCACCCGACGCAAGGCGAGGCAGCGGTGATCTGCCGCTGCGGCGAAACGGACCTCCCCGCGCTGTGCGAGGTCATCAATGACGCGGCACAGGCCTACAAGGACGTGATTCCCGCCGATCGCTGGCACGAGCCCTACATGCCGCTCGACGAACTGCGGCGCGAAATCGTCGACGGAGTGGAATTCTGGGGCGAGGTGGTTGACGGCGAACTGCGTGGCGTAATGGGCATTCAGCCGCGCGGCGAGGTCGACCTGATTCGCCATGCTTACGTGCGCACGCACGCGCGGCGACAGGGCGTCGGCACGCGGTTGCTCGCCCACCTCATGCGCACGACGCAGAAACCCTTGCTCATCGGCACCTGGGCCGACGCCCGCTGGGCGGTGCGCTTCTACGAGAAGAACGGCTTTCGTCTGCTGTCGCGCGAGGCAACGGAGGGCGTGCTGCGCCGCTTCTGGAACATCCCCGAGCGGCAAGTCGAGACCTCGGTGGTGCTGGCGAGTCCGCAATGGATCTGATCAAGCACAGCGGCGGCTGTCATTGCGGGCGCGTGCGCTTCGAGGTGCTCGCGCCGGCGCGCATCCGCGTCAACCAGTGCAACTGCTCGATCTGCAGCAAGACCGGCTACCTGCACCTGGTCGTGCCGAAGGAACGCTTTACGCTGTTGTCGGGAGAAGCGCTGCTGACGGCCTATACCTTCAACACCGGCAAGGCAAAGCACCTGTTCTGCGCGGTCTGCGGCATCAAGTCGTTCTACGTGCCGCGCTCGCATCCCGACGGCATCAGCGTCAATGCGCGCTGCCTGGACGAAGGCACGGTCGAGGAGATGACGATCGGCCAGACCGACGGCCGCAACTGGGAAAAGGCCTATCCGGCGGGCCGTGCCGACGGCTACAAGAACTGACCGTGCCTCGCCGGGTTGCGATCGCGATCCTCGGCGTGCGGTCAGCGGCGGTCGAGCCGGACGTCAGGGTGCCGCGGGGCGGCTCAGCCGCGCGTACGCCACCGCGCAGGCGAAGAACACGACGCTCAGCACGATCTCGGCAAGCGCGAGCTGCTGCGACAGGCCGCGCTCACTCCAGCCCCGCATCACGCCTTCGACGAAGTAGAACAGCACCAGCATGCTCGACCACTGGTAGGTGTAACGCCAGCCACGCACGATGCCGTAGAGCGGCGCGGCGAGCGGCAGCGCCTTGTAGGCAAGCAGCGAGCCGCCGGGGCGAATCGGCGCAAGCCACAGCTCCCAGGCCACGCACAGCACGAGCAGGCCGAACAGGCTGACCGAGGCGAAGACCCGTATCGTATTGAGCGTGTCGAGCCGCGCAGCGCTATGCTGTGCCTGCCGTGAAGAATCTTGCGCCACAACTATTCCGTCAACGATTGCTGGTCGAAGGCTACACCACCGCCGCGGTCGACCGGCAGATGATCGAGGCGACCCTCGGCGGCCTGGCCGCCCATCTCGGGCTGCGTGCCTACGCCGCGCCGGTGATCTTTTCGCCCGGGGACGCGGCGCGCGCCGACAACCAGGGCTTCGACGCCTTCCTGCCGCTCGCCGATTCGGGCATCTCGCTGTACTACTGGGCGAGCGCGCGCTTTGTCTCTGTGCTGCTCTACAGCTGCGCGGCCTTCGACGGCACGGCAGCGATCGAGTACCTGCGCATCGCCTTCGGCATCGACGGCGAAGTCGCCTCCGCGGCTATCTAGAGAGCCTGACGGCGACCTCCGCCAGCCGCCGGCCCTGCTCGATGCACAGCTTGCGCTCGGTGTCGCTCACCGGCAGGTCGTCCGCGATACCGGCAAAGTGGCTCGCGCCGTAGGGCGTGCCGCCGCTGCGCGTCGCGTTCAGCTCGGGCAGCGTGTAGGGCAGGCCGACGATCAGCATGCCGTGGTGCAGCAGCGGCAGCATCATCGACAGGAGCGTGGTCTCCTGGCCGCCGTGCAGGCTCGCGCTCGAGGTGAACACGCTGGCTGGCTTGCCGGCGAGCGCGCCGGAATTCCACAGCAGCGTGCTGGCGTCGAGAAACTGCTTGAGCGGCGCGGCCATGTTGCCGAAGCGCGCCGGGCTGCCGAGCGCGAGACCGGCGCAGGCTTCGAGGTCGGCGAGCTCGGCGTACGGAGCGCCGGCGGTCGGCACCGCCGGCTCAGGCGCGCGCTGCTCGACCTCCGCAACGGGCGCGACGCGCGGCACGGTGCGCAGGCGCGCGGCGGCACCCGGCACGCGCTCGATGCCGTCGGCGATCAGCTCGGCCATGCGGCGCACCGAACCACCGGCGCTGTAATACAGAACGAGAAGCTCGGTCATTGGCCGGTATCATAGACGACGACCATGACCGAACCCTCACCGCAGACCGCAGCCCCCTCGGCAGCCACCGCATTCGGGCGGCGGCTGTGGCACTTTCTCGGCGCGCTCGTGCACCGCTTCTTCGAGGACCGCGGCGTGCAGACCGCAGGCAGCCTGACCTTCACCACGCTGCTCTCGCTGGTGCCGCTGATTACCGTTGCGCTGTCGCTGGCGACGGCGTTTCCGGTGTTCCGCGAGGGCAGCGCGGCGCTCGAGTCCTACGTGCTGGAGAACTTCCTGCCCGAGGCGACCGGCGTGAAGGCGATTGCCGCGCAGATCAACGAGTTCACCTCCAAGGCGGGCCAGCTCACCGCAATCGGCCTCGCTTTCCTGACGATCACCGCGATCATGCTGATGCTGACCATCGACGAAAGCATGAACCGGGTATTCCGCGTGCAGCGCCCGCGCCCGCTCGGGCAAAAGCTGCTCATGTACTGGGGCGTGCTCACGCTGGGCCCCGTGCTGATCGGCATGAGCCTGTCGCTCACCACCTTCGTGGTCGGCGCCTCGCTCGGCTGGATGCGCATGGGAACGCTCGCCCAGGACGTGCTGCGCGGGGTGCCGTTCCTGTTCACCTGGGCGGCGCTGACGCTGATCTACCTGGTGGTGCCGAACCGGCGCATCGTGCTGTGGCACGCGCTGGTCGGTGCCTTCTGCGCCGGCATTGCCTTCGAGGCGACCAAGCGCGGCTTCGCGCTCTACCTGCAGAAGTTCCCGACCTACGCGCTGATCTACGGGGCCTTTGCGACGCTGCCGATCTTCCTGCTGTGGGTCTACCTGTCCTGGCTGGTCGTGCTGGTCGGCGCGACGATTACGGCGATGCTGCCTGCGTTCGGCGTCGACGAGAGCGATCGCAAGCGTCCGCCGGGGCGCGACCTGGAGGATGCACTCGCGGTGCTCGGCGAGCTCGCGCGCGCGCAGGCGAGCGGAGAAGTGGTGCCGATGACGCGCCTCGCGCGGCGCATCCGGCGCATGCCGCACCGCTGCGAGCAGGTGCTCGAGCGCTGTGCCACGCTCGGCTGGGCGGTGAACACCGAACGGGATGCCTGGTTGCTCTCGCGCGAAGCCGACTCGATCCGCGTCGCCGACGTGTATCGCGCCTTCGTGCTGCAGCCCGAGGCGCTCTCGGGCGAGGCGCAGCCACTGGCCGAACACTGGAAGCACGTGGAAAGCGACCTGTCGATGAACCTCAAGGAAGTCACCGAGCGCGGGGTGGCGCGATGAGTGGTGGCCCGGCGCGCAACGAGCGCCTGATCGTCGCGCTCGACGTGCCCACCGCCGCCGATGCGCGTGCGCTCGTCGAGCGACTGGGCGACGCGGTGCGCTTCTACAAGGTCGGACTCGAGCTGTTCAGCGCGGGCGGTTACTTCGAGCTGATTGAGTGGCTCGCCGCGCGCGGCTGCAAGGTGTTCGCCGACCTCAAGCTCTACGACATTCCCGAGACGGTGCGCCGCGCGGTGGCCAACCTGCGCGGCAGCGGCGCGACCTTCCTCACAGTGCATGGCCACCGCTCGGTGATGGACGCCGCAGTGCGCGAGAAGGGCGCGCTCGGCATCCTCGCGGTGACCGTGCTGACCAGCTTCGACGCGCGTGACCTGGCCGAGATGGGGCCCGGCGCGAGTGTCGAGCAACTCGTGCTGTCGCGCGCACGCGGCGCGCTGGAAGCGGGCTGCGACGGCGTCATCAGCTCGGGCCTCGAGGCGCCGAAGCTGAAGGCTGCATTCGGCGATCGGCTGCTGCTGGTCACGCCCGGGATCCGGCCCGTCGAGAACCGGCCGGCGGACGACCAGAAGCGCACGGTCGACGTGGCGCAGGCCTTCGCCAACGGTGCGGACTACATCGTCGTCGGCCGGCCGATCCGCGATGCCGCCGATCCGCGCGCGGCGGCGCAGGGCATCCAGCGCACGATCGCCTCGGTGCTCCCGGCCTGAGATGGGCGAGGCCGCGCATGCGCTCGCGGGCCTCGCCGGGCTGATGGGTCTGGCCTGGCTGGCGAGCGAGGCGCGCGGCCGCGTCGCCTGGCACCTGGTGCTCTCCGCGCTTGCGCTGCAGCTCGTGCTCGCGCTGCTGCTGCTCAAGCTGCCGGGCGTCAAGGACGCTTTTCTGGCGCTCAACGACCTGCTGCTCGCCTTGCAGACCGCGACGCGCGCGGGCACGGCGTTCGTCTTCGGCTACCTCGGCGGCGGCGCGGTGCCCTTTGCCGAGTCGCACGCCGGCGCGAGCTTCATTCTCGCGTTCCAGGCGCTGCCGATCGTGCTGGTGATGAGCGCGCTCTCGGCGCTGCTTTTCTACTGGCGCATCCTGCCCGCCGTGGTGCGGGCGGTCTCCTGGCTGCTCGAGCGCACGCTCGGCGTCGGCGGCGTGCTGGGGCTGTCCGCTGCAGCCAACATCTTCATCGGCATGGTCGAGGCGCCGCTGCTGGTGCGTCCCTGGCTGGCGCGCATTACCCGTGGCGAGCTGTTCGCGCTGATGGCGCTCGGCATGGCGACGATCGCCGGCACGGTGCTGTTTCTCTACGCCAGCATTCTGGGCGCGCAGGTGCCCGGCGCGGTGGCGCATCTGCTCATTGCCTCGATCCTTTCGGCGCCGGCGGCGATCGCGGTGGCCGCGGTCATGGTGCCGTCCGAAGGTCCGCCCACCGGCGGGCGCCTCGCGCTGCAGAGCGAGGCGACGAGCAGCGTCGACGCGGTGACGCGCGGCACGCTCGATGGCGCGCAGCTGCTGATCAACATCGTCGCCATGCTGGTGGTGTTCGTCGCCCTGGTGACGCTCGCCAATCTGCTCCTTGGGCTGCTGCCTGCGGTGGGCGGCATGCCGCTCACGCTCGAGCGCATGCTCGGCTGGCTGCTTGCACCGCTGGCCTGGCTGTGCGGCATTCCCTGGGCCGAGGCACAGGCCGCCGGCGCGCTGCTCGGAGTGAAGACGGTGCTGAACGAGCTGGTGGCCTACATCCAGCTCAGCCAGAGCGAAGCGCTGTCCGAACGCAGCCGGCTGCTGCTGACCTACGCGCTGTGCGGCTTCGCCAACTTCGGCAGCCTCGGCATCATGATCGGTGGGCTGGCGACGATGTGCCCGGAACGGCGCGGCGAAATCGTCGCGCTCGGCATGAAGTCGATCGTTGCCGGGCTGCTCGCCACCTGCCTGACGGCGGCGACGGTTGGCCTGATTCTCTGAATCTAAACGCGAAGCGTCAGGGAATGGGAACCGCGGCGACGAGCTGCGCGCCGACGTCGACGCGGCGCTGGCTGTCATGCGCCGGGCGCAGGCGGTGCGTCGCCACGCCGGGCAGGATCGCCTGCACGTCCTCGGGAATCACCTTGTCGCGGCCCTCGATATAGGCCCAGGCTCGCGCGGCGTGCACCAGCGCCAGCGAGGCGCGAGGCGAAAGGCCGGCGACGTAATCCGGCGTGCGCCGCGTGTGCTCGACCAGCGCCTGCACGTAGTCGAGCAATGCCGGCGCGACGTGCACCGCCTTCACCTCGCCTTGCAGCTCGACGAGTTCGGCCGGGGTCATCACCGGCTCCAGCGTTGCGAGCATGTCGCGCCGGTCGGCGCCGCCGAGCAGCGCGCGCTCCGCCTCGCGGTCCGGGTAGCCGAGCTCGAGGCGCATCAGAAAGCGGTCGAGCTGCGACTCGGGCAAGGGGAAGGTGCCCACCTGCTCGAGCGGGTTCTGCGTTGCGATGACGAAGAACGGCTCGGGCAGCGGGCGCGTCTCGCCTTCGGTCGTGACCTGATGCTCTTCCATGGCCTCGAGCAGCGCCGACTGCGTTTTCGGCGTCGCGCGGTTCACCTCGTCGGCGAGGATCACCTGGGCGAAGATCGGGCCAGGGTGGAACTTGAAGCCGCCGACATCCCGGTCATAGACCGCGACGCCGACGATGTCGGCGGGCAGCATGTCGCTGGTGAACTGGATGCGCTGGAAGGCGAGGCCGATCGCGCGTGCCAGCGCGTGCGCGAGCATGGTCTTGCCGACGCCGGGCAGGTCCTCGATCAGCAGGTGCCCGCGCGCGAGCAGGCAGGCGAGCGCGAGCCGCACCTGGGTGTCCTTGCCGAGCACGATGCCGCCGATCGCGTCGATCGCGCGCGCCACCAGCGAAGGCGTGGCAGGGCGTGAGCGCAGCTGGGGTTTCAATAGCATCGAGCGATTGTACTCGTCCCTTGGCGCGCAAAGCGTGACCTGTGTTGCGTTATGATCGTTCGCAGCATGGCAACGGCGTTCATTTCACACAGCGACTGCCTCCGGCACGAGATGGGGGCGCACCACCCGGAATGCCCGGAGCGGCTCTCGGCGATTAACGACCGGCTGATCGCCTCGGGCGTCTCACAATTTCTTGCACCCTACGAGGCGCCACTCGCCACCGACGAACAGCTCGCGCTTGCGCATCCGATCGAGTACGTGCGGGCGATCCGCGAATTCGCGCCGACCGAGGGCACCGTGCACCTCGATCCGGACACGGCGATGAACCCCTACAGCCTGCACGCGGCGCTGCGTGCCGCCGGTGCTGCGGTGCTGGCCACCGACCTGGTGATGACGGGCAAGGCCGACACCGCGTTCTGCAGCGTGCGCCCGCCCGGGCACCATGCCTGCCGCGCGCGGCCGATGGGTTTCTGCATCTTCAACAACGTTGCGGTGGCGGCGCGTCACGCGGTGGCGGCGCACGGCGTGACGCGCGTCGCCTTGGTCGACTTTGACGTGCACCACGGCAACGGCACCGAGGACATCCTCGAAAATGATCCCAACGTGCTGATGGTGTCGACCTTCCAGCATCCGTTCTATCCCTACAGCGGCACCCAGGATCCGGCGACCAACATGAAGAACGTGCCGCTCGCGGCTGGCGCCAGCGGCGAAGCCTTTCGCCAGGCGGTGGAAACCGTCTGGCTGCCTGCGCTCGATGCGTTCCGGCCCGAGCTGATCGTGATCTCGGCCGGGTTCGACGCGCATGTCGAGGACGACATGGCGATGCTCCGACTGCAGGACGCCGACTACGGCTGGGTGACGCAGCGCCTGGTCGAGGTCGCTGCCCAGCATGCCAACGGCCGCATCGTGTCCTCGCTCGAGGGCGGCTACGCCCTCGAGGCGCTCGGCCGCTGCGTGACGCAGCACGTCAAGGTGCTCGCCGGCATCGCCTGAGCGCGCACGGCGACCGGCCTGCGCCCCGGCGCTGCCGCCTCGTAGCCGCGCAGCAGCGGGATCAGCCCCGCGCGCTCATGCGCCCAGCGCGACGGCGCCGTGCGCGTCGCGCTCGGGCGCGCCGCCGCTGGCGAGGCGGCGCGCAATGCGCGCGAAATCCTCTGTATTCGCATCGCTCAGCGCGACGGTCTCGGCCTCGGCGAGGCGTGGAAAGTTGCGCGTTGCCGAGCGCCGGTAGGCGGGATCGTAGTGCTCCGCGAGCAGGCGCTGGACCAGCATGCCCCAGTCGCCCTGCGCGGCAAGCGCCTTCCATTCCTCTACCGTGGCGCGCGAGTGCAGGTCGACCAGGCAGTCGAGCTGTGCCTCGAGCGCGCTGCGCTCGGCGAAGAAATGCCGGTACTCCTCGAGCAGCAGCGCGACGCGGGTCTCGAGCCCTGCGACCAGCCGCAGACAGGCCGCGGCGCGCATCGTCTCGATCAGCGCGCCGGGCAGCTGCACCTGGCCGATGCGCCGGCTCTCGCCCTCGACGAACACCGGCCGCGCGGGATCAAGTGCGCCGAGCGCGGCAAGCAGCCGGCTCTCGAACAGCTTTTGCGAGGGTTGCGCGCGGCCCGGCAGCGCGCCGAGCACCGAGCCGCGGTGCTCGGCGAGGCCTTCGAGGTCGAGCACCTGTGCGCCCGCCTCGGCAAGCGCTGCGAGCAGGCGGCTCTTGCCGCTGCCGGTGACGCCGTGCACCACGCGGAACAGAAACCTGCGCGGCAGCCGTTCGAGCGACTCGACCACGTGCCGGCGATACGCCTTGTAGCCCCCCTCGAGCGTTTTCGCCTCCCAGCCGATCTCGCGCAGCACGTGCGCCAGGGCGCCCGAGCGCTTGCCGCCGCGCCAGCAGTAGATCAGGGGGCACCAGCCGCGCGTCATGCCGGCGAGCGGCCCCTCGACGTGGCGCGCGATATTGCGCGCGACGAGCGCCGCGCCCACGCGCTTGGCCTCGAACGGGGAAACCTGCTTGTAGAGCGTGCCGATGTGCGCGCGCTCGGTGTCGTCCAGCACCGGCAGATTGAGCGCGCCGGGCAGATGGTCTTCGGCGAACTCCGACGGCGAGCGCACGTCGATGATCGCGTCGAAACTCGACAGGACCGGGGCGGACATCGCCACCGAGGTGCGGGCGCTGGAACGCATCGGCTCGATTTTACGCTGCGCTGCGGTGGCTCAAAGCAGTGGCGCGAGCTTCGACCAGACGCTGTCGAGAATGAGCGGCTGCGCCGCCTCGTTCGGGTGCAGGCGATCGGGCTGGAAGTGCAGCGGGCCGTCCTCCAGCCCGTCGAAGAGGAATCTCAGCAGCGCGGTGTCGTGCGCCGCGGCGAGCGCCGGGTAGGCGCCCTCGAAGGCCTCGGTGTACTCGGGCCCCCAGTTCGGCGGCAGTTTCATGCCGACCAGCAGCACCTTGGCGCCCGCGCGCTGCGACTGCTCGATCATCGCCGCGAGGTTGCGCTTCATCTCGGCCACCGGCAGTCCGCGCAGGCCGTCGTTCGCGCCGAGCTGCAGAATGACGACCGCGGGTTTGAGCTGCGCGAGAACTTTTGGCATGCGCGCGAGTCCACCCCGGGTGGTCTCGCCCGAGATGCTGGCATTGACGACGTTATAATCTTTTCGCTCGCGCTTCAGCCGCGCCTCGAGCAGCGCGACCCAGCCGCGCTGCTGCGCGATCCCATAGGCAGACGAGAGACTGTCCCCGTACACGACTATGCTCGGCGCCGCCGATGCGGCGCTGGTCGCAGCGAGCAGGAATATGGACGCTAGCCAGACGATGATCGAAACGAAAACGGTGCTGGAGGCACGCGGCATTGGAAAGACGGTGAAGAGCGGTGATCGCGACCTCGTCATTTTGCGCGACATCGATCTCGCGGTCACGCAGGGCGAGGCGGTGGCGGTGGTCGGCGCCTCGGGCTCGGGCAAGTCGACACTGCTCGCGATCCTCGCCGGTCTCGATCAGCCGAGCACCGGAACGGTGCATCTCGATGGCGCCGAGCTCGGCGCGCTCGACGAGGATGCGCGCGCCGCGCTGCGCGGGCGCGCGGTCGGCTTCGTGTTCCAGTCCTTTCAGCTGCTGCCCGCACTCACCGCACTGGAAAACGTGATGCTGCCGCTCGAGATCGCGGCGGTGTCCGGCGCGGAAGCTGCGGCGCGCGCGGTGCTCGAGCGTGTCGGCCTCGGCGAGCGCCTGCAGCACTACCCCAAGCACCTTTCGGGCGGCGAGCAGCAGCGCGTGGCGCTGGCGCGCGCCTTCGTCGTGCAGCCCAAGCTGCTGCTCGCCGACGAGCCGACCGGCAGCCTGGACGCGGAATCGGGTGCCGGCGTCATCAAGCTGATCTTCGACATGAACCGTGAGGCCGGTACCACGCTGGTGATGGTCACGCACGACGAGACGCTCGCGCAGCGCTGCGCCCGTGTCGTGCGCCTCGCCGCCGGCCGCATCGTGGTCTAGCGGGGTGTAGGCGGCGCCATGGACCGAAATCCGGGCATCCTCGCCACCCTGAAGCTCGCCGGTCGCATGCTGGCGCGCGACTGGCGCGCCGGCGAGCTGCGGGTTCTGGCGGCGGCGCTGGTGGTCGCCGTGGCGAGCGTGACGAGCGTCGCCTTCTTCGCCGATCGCGTCAGCCAGGCGCTGGTGCGCGACGCGCATCAGCTGCTCGGCGCGGATCTGGTGATGGTTTCCGATCACAGCTGGGATCCGGCGATGCGCGCCGCAATCGCCGAGCGCGGGCTGCGCGAAGCGGAGGCCTGGAATTTCATCAGCATGGTGCGTAGCAGCGCTGCGCCGCAGACGAAGGACGAGGCCCCGCGCAGCCAGCTCGCCGGCGTCAAGGCGGTGAGCGCGGCCTATCCGCTGCGCGGGCGACTGCGCACGGCGCCGGCGCTCGGTGCGCCGGATGCGCCGGCGGCCGAGGGCCCGGCGCGCGGCACGGTATGGATCGAGGAGCGCCTGGTCTCGGCGCTCGGCGCGCCCGTCGGGACGCGGCTGCGCCTCGGGCGCGGCGAGTTCACCGTCGCCGCGGTGCTCACGCTCGAGCCCGAGCGCAGCGCGAACTTCTTCAACATCGCGCCACGGCTGATGATGCATCTGGACGACGTTGCCGCAACCGGCCTGGTGCAGCCCGGCAGCCGGGTGCGCTATTACCTGTACGCCGCGGGCGGGCGCGACGCGCTCGCCGGCTTCGAGGCCTGGGCGGCGAAGCGCCTCGCGCGCGGGCAGCGCATCGACACGCTGGAGAACGGCCGCCCGAACGTGCGCGCATCGCTCGACCGCGCGCAGCGCTTCCTCGGCCTCACCGCGCTGCTCGCCGCGGTATTGGCCGGCGTCGCGGTCGCGCTCGGCACGCGCCGCTTCGTCGAGCGGCATCTCGACGGCGTCGCGGTGATGCGCTGCCTCGGCACGCCGCAGGGGCGGCTGCTCGCGCTGTTCGCTGCCGAGTTCTCGATCCTCGGGCTCGCGGCCTGCGCGCTGGGCAGCGCGCTCGGCTTCGCTGCGCAGGGCGTGATCGCGGGAACGCTCGCCGACCTGCTGCGTGCGGAGCTGCCGCCGCCGACGCTGCTGCCCGCGCTGCGCGGTTTCCTCGTCGGGCTGGTGCTGCTGCTCGGCTTCGCGCTGCCGCCGCTGGTGCAGCTGAAGAACGTGCCGGCGCTGCGCGTGATGCGGCGCGAGGCGGGGACGCCGAAGGCGAGCGCGGCGGCGACCTACGCCATCGGTCTCGGCCTGCTGGCGGGGCTGCTCGTCTGGCAGGCCGGCGACGTGCAGCTCGGTCTGACGATCGTGGGCGGCTTCGCCGGGGCGGTCGTGCTCTACGCGCTGGTCGCCTGGGCGGCGCTGGCCTTGCTTTCGAGCGGCAGCGTCGCGCGCCGCATCGGCGCGCGCAGTCCGGCGTTGCGTTATGGTCTGGCCAATCTGCGCCGCCACGCGCGCAGCAATGCGATCCAGGTCGCCAGCCTGGCGCTTGGCCTGACCGCAGTGCTGCTGCTGTCTTTCACGCGCAACGACCTGGTCGACGCCTGGCGGCGCGCCGCGCCGCCCGATGCGCCGAACCGCTTCGTGCTCGGCATCCAGCGCGACCAGCTCGCGGCGGTGAAGGCCTTTTTTTCCGAGCGGGATATTACGGTGCCCGACCTCTACCCGATGGTGCGGGGGCGGCTGACCGCGGTGAACGGTGCGGCCGTGAAGAGCGAGGCCTACGAGGGCGAGCGCGCCAAGCGCCTGGTCGAGCGCGCGTTCAATCTGTCCTACGCCGACACGCTGCCGTCGCACAACCGCCTGGCCGCGGGCCGCTGGTGGACGCGGGATACGGGCGATGCGCAGGAGCTGTCGGTCGAGGAGGGCATCGCCAAGACGCTCGGCTGGAAGCTCGGCGACACGCTCACCTTTACTGTGGGCAGCGATGCCTTCACCGCGCGCGTGACCTCGCTGCGCCGGCTGCGCTGGGATTCGATGAAGGTGAACTTCTTCGTCATGGCGCCGCCCCGGCTCCTCGAGGACTATGCCGCGAGCTTCATCACCGCGTTTCGCCTCCCCGACGGGCACGAGCAGGCGATGAACGCGCTCGCCGCGCGCTTTCCCAACCTCACCGTGGTCGACGTCGGCGCCGCGGTGCGACAGGCGCAGGCGGTGATCGACCAACTGATCACGGCCGTGCAGTTCGTCTTCCTGTTCGCGCTCGGCGCGGGCGTGCTGGTGCTGTATTCCGCGCTCGTCGCCACCGAGGATGAACGCCGGCGCGAGGCCGCGCTGATGCGCGTGGTGGGCGCCTCGCGCCGCCATGTCACCGGCAGTCAGCGCGTCGAGTTCCTCGCCATGGGGGTGCTTGCGGGCGCGCTGGCCACCACGGGTGCCGCGGTGCTCGGCCAGCTGCTGGCGCGCCGCGTCTTCGAGCTCGATCTGCCGCCGAGCGTCATGCTGATCGTCGTCGGCCCCCTCGCGGGCGTGCTGCTGCTGTCGCTCAACGCCTGGCTTTCGTCGCGCAAGGTGCTGCGTGCTTCGCCGGCGCTCGCCCTGCGTGAGGAGACGTAGAATGCGCCATGGCTGAGCTGGCGCTGATCGTTGCCCTCGTCACCCTGGTGGCGGTCGGCGTCGTGCTCTGGCAGCTGCTGCGCGGCGCGCGCGCGGGCGATGTGCTGGAAAAATCGCTCGAGGAGAAGCACCGCGCGATGCTCTCTGACCTGCACGGTGGGCTCGCCGGCCAGACCGACCGGCTCAACTCGAGCCTCGCCGAGTCGACCGACAGGCTGCGCACTGCGGTCGCCGACGAGCTGCGCCAGACGCGCGAGACGCTGCACGCGCTGCAGCTCTCGATCGGCGCGAACCTGAGCGAGACCGGCGAGAAGCTGAACGCCAGGATCGACGGGCGGCTCGACCAGATCTCGACGCGGGTGAACGAGCGCCTCGATGAAGGCTTCAAGAAGACCAACGAGACCTTCGTCAACGTGATGCAGCGCCTGGCGACGATCGACGAGGCGCAGAAGAAGATCGACACCCTCACCGGCAGCGTGGTGAGTCTGCAGGAGCTGCTCGGCAACAAGCAGTCGCGCGGCGCCTTCGGCGAGGTGCAGCTCGAGGCGCTGGTGCGCAACGTCCTGCCGCCCGCGGCGTTCGCGCTGCAGTACACGCTGTCCACCGGCGCGCGCGTCGACTGCGTGC
>Ga0209536_100001235_pt1 | contig 42370 bp, 17 predicted proteins | sample DeeMarSeWOR28_12_FD_187461 | JGI IMG/M metagenome (GOLD analysis project Ga0209536, IMG submission 187461) | Marine sediment microbial communities from White Oak River estuary, North Carolina - WOR-2-8_12 (SPAdes) (version 2) | ecosystem: Environmental > Aquatic > Marine > Intertidal zone >...
CCCCGTAGCGCAGCAGCGCCCCCCACCCGCCGGGACCCGGGTTGCCCCGGCAGGCGCCGTCGGTATAGATCTCGACCTGCTTCATGCGCGACCGAGCTTCAATGCAGCGTGGTATTGCGCGCGCTGGGCGTCGCCAACGGCACCGCGGCGATTCGCGGCCGCGCCCGCCGGCGCGTCTGACGCAGGGGTATCAGCGGACTGACCTGCTTGCAGGCATGAATCACGTAAACCGAGCCCCAGGGCAGTGACCACTTCTCGCCGAGCCGGTCCAGCCCCGAAAGTCGCTGCAGCATCCCGGCATGGTTGACCGGCAGGGAATGGAAGCCGTATTGCGTGCTGTCGAGCGCGAAGTCCAGCAGCGCAAGCCAGTCCGCGACGCGCCGCGCGCCCAGCAATTTCGAGCCCCAGACCGGATTCCCGAAGGGCCGCCCGATCAGGGCGCGCAGTCCGAAAGCGCTCCATGGGTTGAAGCCGACGATCAGCAGGCTTCCGTGCGGTACGATCACGCGAGCGGCTTCTCGCAGCAACTGGTGAGGGTTGTCGCTGAATTCCAGCGCGTGGTGAAGGATGACCACATCCACGCTGTCGGACTCGATCGGCAATTGCTCGGGTTCGGCCAGGGCGCTTACGCCGGGCGCGCCGGGGGCCCCGGCGAGCGCGAACTTGTGCCGGATAACGCTGCTTTCGAACAGCATCGTCTGTCGGCTGATACCCAACTGCATCAGGTGGAATCCGAAAAGTTCAGGCAGCTTCCTCTCGATGAGCCGTCTTTCGACGTCCAGCAGGTGGCGCCCCAGTTCGCTGTCGAGCCAGGACTCGCGCGCCAGCCTCGCTTCGTCGTGTGGATACTTCAACTCTGCGTACTCCTTTGCCCGGCCGGTGTGCATCAGCGCACAACGCGGTCCCGGATGCCCTTGCCAGGGCGGGCCCGGACTGCTTGGCTAAACGCCGATGGCCCATTATTATGCCCGATCGCGCACTAGAACGAAGCACCGCCATGCTAGACGCCCGCCCCATCCCGGCTTTCAGTGACAATTACATATGGCTCCTGACGAACGGTGGTAAACAGGCCTTCGTCGTCGATCCGGGGGATGGGCATCCCGTCCTCGACGCGCTCGCGCGAAGAGGGCTCGAGCTCGGGGGGATTCTTGTCACGCACCATCATCCGGACCACGTCGGCGGCGTTGACACCCTGCTTTCACAGTGCGGCGGAGTCCCCGTGTACGGGCCCGCGCAGTCACCCGCAACCTGCATAAACCGCCCTCTGAACGACGGTGACCGGATCGAGATCCTCGGGCTTGGGGCCGAGGTCATTGCGGTGCCCGGCCACACGCTCGATCACATCGCCTATTTTTTCCCCGAAACCGGCGGTAGTGCTCAGTATCGGTGAAATAGGAAAACACCGAGTAATTAAACATTTCGGCAAGAACTGTGCCGGCCACTGATACTAGCGCTACGATAAGCGGTGGAAAATATTTCCCATAATAGAGGAGTATCGGTTCATGGGGAACGAGGCCTACGAGAAACTCCGACGGGAACGAATAGAAAAAGAGGATGACGAGACTTTTGCTTTCCCGCACTGTTTCCGAGCCGATCCACACCGCCAGGACCGTGTGGTGGCCCCTTGCGATGAGGTATCCGGCCGCAAGGCCGAGGATCGCGTTGCCTATTATTATATAGGGATTATTTATTATTATTGCAGAATATATTGAACCGAATGTGCCCGCGAGCAGGCCGCCGGACATGCCGTAGAACAGCGCGGCGATGACGATGCCCAGCTGGAAGACGTGTATCTTGAAGCCGAGACCGGTGTCTATGTTCAGCAGGCCCAGAAGGTTGGGCAATACGACCAGGCAGGCAAGGAGCGTGATCTCCTTACGGTCCCATCTCCTCTCGAATACGCTCGGATGATCGAATTCCATGCGGGTCTGAAAAACGCACTGGCATAAAAAGGTTATACCGGATCACTCGACGGTCACACTTTTTGCCAGGTGCCGAGGCTTGTCTATCTCGCAGTCAAGGGCATTTGCCGCATAGTAGGCTAGCAGTTGCAGTACAACGGACGTCAGTACGGGCGTGAATATGTGCGGGACCTGAGGTATCATAATTGTGTGGTCCACGTACTTGGCGAGCTCCTTGTCGCCCTCGGTACCGACGCCGATTACCTTGGCCCCCCTGGCGCTGACCTCGCCGATGTTGCCCAGCATCTTCTCGTAGGTCTGGTCCTTGACGGCTATGGCGACGACGGGTGTCTCGCTCGTCACCAGGGCCAGAGGACCGTGCTTCAGCTCGCCTCCCGGGTATCCCTCGGCGTGTATGTAGGATATCTCCTTCATCTTCAGGGCGCCTTCTAGCGCGACAGGGTAATTGATGCTGCGGCCGAGGAAGAACATGCTCCTGGCGCCGGTAAGGCCCTCGGCCAGTTCCCTGATGCAATCCGAGTCGTCCAGTATCGTGCGCACGTGCTTCGGCAGCGTCCTCATCTGGTTGGTCAGCTGGCGCGCCTGGTCGATGCCTATCGTGTTCTTGGACATCCCCATCTTGATGGCCAGGGAGGCGAGGGCGATTAGCTGGGTGATGTAGGTCTTAGTCGCTGCAACACCGACCTCTAGGCCGGCGCGGGTGAAGAACACCTCATCCACCTCGCGGGTCATCGTGCTTCCCACGATGTTCACGATGCCGAGGGTGTCCAGGCCTCGGCGTTTCGCCGTGCGGATGGCGGCCAGAGTGTCGGAGGTCTCCCCGCTCTGGGTGATGCCGATTATCAAAGGCCGTGAAGCTGTGGACGATGAGAAGCGGTATTCGGATGCGAGCTCAACGGTCGTCGGCGTCTTGGCAATCTCCTCGAACATGTGCTTGCCGACGTAACCCGCATGATAGGAAGTGCCGCAGGCGATTATCTTGATGGTGTCCGGACTGAAGCTGGTCGTGTAACCGTTCTCCGTGCTCATGCTCGTGCCGATGAGCGTGTCCTGGATCACCTTGGGCTGCTCGAATATCTCCTTGAGCATGAAGTGCTCGTACCCGCCCTTCTCGGCGCCCTCGAGGGTCATGTCGACGCGCTCCCAGCTCCGCTCGACGGGATTCCCCTCAATGTTCTGTATCCTCACGTCGTCCTTGGTCACCGTGACTATCTCGCCGTCCAGGAGGTATATCATCCGGTCTGTGTATTCGAGTATGGCCGGGACGTCGGACGCAAGGAAGTTCTCGTTCCTTCCCAGCCCCACCACCAGCGGGCTGATCATCCTCGCTCCGACTATCTTCCCCCTCTCGTCCGAGTGCAGGACGGCTATGGCGTAGCTGCCTTCCAGCTGGGCGACCGTCCTCCTCACCGCATCCTCCAGATTGCCTTCGTAGTTCTCTTCCAGGAGGTGCACGGCGACCTCCGTGTCGGTCTCCGAGGTGAACTTATGGCCGCGCTCGACAAGCCCTTCCTTGAGCGTGATGTAATTCTCGATGATGCCGTTGTGAACGAGGGCGAATTTACCGTGGCAATCCGTCATCGGGTGCGCGTTGATCTTCATCGGCGGGCCGTGCGTGGCCCATCGGGTGTGACCGACCCCGAAATTGCCCCTGATGTCGGGCATCGTCTCCTCGATGTGGTCTATCTCCCCCTTGTCCTTGAAGATGTCCAGGTCCCTGTCGACAATACCCACGCCAGCGGAGTCATAGCCCCTGTATTCCAGGCGCTTGAGACCTGCCATGATGACCTCTCTGGCCTGCCTGTCTCCGGTGTAACCGATGATGCCGCACATTGGAAAGCTCCTACATTACGATGGTCTTGTCCTCGACGTCCCTGTCTATCCTCGTTTGATGGGCTATCCTGCATCTGGCCCCTATCAACGTCCCGGGCCTCACGGACACCTGGGAGCCCATCACGGTCTTCTCCCCGACCAGCGCGCCGAGCCTCTCCACAGGGCGGTTCTCGTCCTCGGTCCGCATGACAACGGCATCCTCGGCAGCGCAGAATTGGGGCCCCAGCTCGACGCCTTCGCCGAGAACGGAGTGGGAGACGTATGAGCCTGAATTTATGATTATGTCGTCCATCAACACCGAATGCTCGACCACCGAGAACGGCCCGATCCGCACGTTCGCCCCGATGCTGGTTGACGGGTAGATGCACACCGAAGGCCCTATCTCGCAGCCCTCGCCGATGATGACCGGCCCCATGATGTGGGTTCCGGAGCGGATTATGGTGCCCTCGCCGATGTTTACGGGCCCCTTCATCGTCACGCCCTTGTCGATCCTCCCTGACGTCTGGGAGGCGCACTTCCTGAGCGCGATTGCGTTGACCTCGAGCATGTCCCACGGGTACACCACGTCGTTCCACACCCCGCCGGTTTTGACGGCGGTAACCTTTGTCTTGGGTATCATGTGCTGTATCACGCTGGTCAGGTCGTATTTCCCCGAGCCCATTACCGTGTCTATGGCCTTGAATATCTCGTCGCTGAACTTGTATATGCCCGTGCTGATGAGGTTGCCTATGTGCTCTGTGGGCTTCTCCACGATGTTCTTGACCACCTTTCCGGAGAGCTCCACGACGCCGTACTTCGACGGCTCCTCGCTCTCGGTTATGACAATCCTGTATTTGCCGGTCTGGTCTATGAGGTCGGCGATCACGTTGGGGCCGATGATGTTGTCCCCGGGTAGCACTATGAAATCGCCTTTCACGTGCTTCTTGACCATGGAGAGCGCATAGGCCGTTCCGGCCTTGGCCACCCTCTTCTTCTGGTCGACGTAACTTATCTTCACGTTCCAGTCGCCCCCATCCTCGAAGTGGCTCATGATGCTCTCCTTCTTGTAGCCCACCACCATAGTGATGTCGGTCACCTTGTTCGCGGCAAGCGCTTCGATCGAGTACTCGAGGATCGGCCTGTTGGCTATCGATATCATGGGTTTGGGCTCCGAGCTTGTGAAAGGTCTCAGCCTCGTACCCTCTCCAGCAGCGAGAATAACTGCCTTCAACAAATCACCAATGGCCTTACAAAACCCTCTCTATAAAAAGGTTTGTGAATTGGAGGCTTTGGAGCAATACTAAATTCTGGCGCATAACTCCACTTCTGCGACACCCTTGGCAACAAAGCCTGAATTGGAAGATATGAGCATGCCCTCCCGTAAGGGCGATGTTTGTGGGGACCATTGAACGTGATTATCACCTCACGCAAGGCCGGGATTCCCTGTTGTATAAAAGAGCATAACCCTTTTAAATATTCCAAGCTTCTGCTCACCCAGTTCCATGTCGAGCGATGAAAGCGCGGGGAACACCGCGAAGAGGAGCCTGAGCCTGCCTTCGAGCGGAAGGCTCATGGCCGGGAAGACAACGGGCGAGGTCACACACTTGCATGAGGGGGAGACCGTGAAGTGCAACCTCTGCGGGGCTGATGATCATGAACAGCTCTACTCGGCAAGGAACTACGGGGTCGAGTTCACCGTCGTCAAGTGCAGGAATTGCGGCCTCGGGTACATCAATCCGAGGATGCCCGCGGAGACTATAGAGAAGATGTATTCGAAGCGCGAGACCATCGATCTGGGCTTTGCGGTATCGTCCTGCGGACCGCTGGCCGTGAACCAGCGGTGGCACGATGCGAGGTTCGGCAAGATGGAGCTTCATTACCGCGGGGCAAATCCTTCATATAAAACCGGGCAGCCGCTCAGGTACCTGGACATGGGCTGCGGCATCGGCCATACCCTCGAATTCGCCAAGAGGCGCGGCTGGGAGGCGCACGGTATCGACATCTCGGATTGGGCGGTCGAGGAAGGCAGGAGGCTCGGAAGGGACATCAAGCTGACCACGCTCGAGAATTCAGGATTTCCCGACGAACACTTCGACGTGATACTGATGTCGGAGGTCATCGAGCACGTGACCGACCCGATGCACGAGCTCAAGGTTGCCAGGCGGAAGCTTAAGAAGGGGGGCATCATCGTGGTGGACACAATAAACATCGACAGCTTCTTCATGCGGTTCCTGGGGGAGAGGTCCAGTTTCATAGAGGCCGGCCACCTCACGTACTTCAGCTATCGAACCCTCCGCGAAACCCTTCAAAAGGCCGGATTCAGGGTGCTGAAGGGCTACCGAGGCCTCGAGATCGACCTGAAGGATTTCCTTGTAATATATCGTGAAACAATACCCAGCCACAAGGCCCAAGCCATCGAATTGGCCCTTACCGTTGCGAGGAAGGTCGGGTTCGGTGACTTCTGCTTCGGCGGCATATCATATTACGCGGTTAAAGAATGATGCTCCTTATCGTAATATAAGTGGAATATTCATGATACTCGGGGATGACTCATGGGAATCAATTTCTCGTGAGAGTGATTGTAAACCCAAGCCTTATGAGCGAACACGGGGAGATTAAACTGGTGAAAGATTTATAGTGTAGCTTGGGATGGGGGGTTCGACCGCTGGAGAAGGCGGTCGCGAGAAGGTGCGAATAATGGCTGAAAAGCATTATAAATCGATAGACGGCAACACGGCAGCGGCCCACGTGGCCTACGCGTTCAGCGACGTCGCGGCGATCTATCCCATCACCCCCTCTAGCCCGATGGGCGAGGTGGCGGACGAATGGGCGGCGTACGGAAGGAAGAACATATTCGGGCAGGTCCTGAAGGTGGTGGAGATGCAGTCAGAGGGCGGGGCGGCAGGCGCCATCCACGGCTCGCTTGCCACCGGGGCTTTCACAACGACATTCACGGCATCCCAGGGACTTCTGCTGATGCTCCCCAACATGTTCAAGATATCCGGCGAGCTCATGCCGACCGTTTTTCATGTATCTGCACGTTCGCTGGCCATGGAGGTCCTCTCGATCTTCGGAGACCACTCCGACGTGATGGTGGCGCGACCCACCGGATACGCGGAGATATGCTCGTCCTCCATACAGGAGATAATGGACCTGGCTCTCGTGGCCCACCTGGCGACAATCAGGTCATCCGTGCCCTTCCTCCACTTCTTCGAGGGATTCAGGAGCTCGCACGAGATACAGAAGATCGACGTCATCGAGTACGACGACATGGCCAAGATGGTGGACTGGGAGAGCGTGGATAAGTTCCGCTCCAGGGCGCTGAACCCGGAGCATCCGCACGTGAGGATGGGCGCCGCCGGACCCGACACGTACTTCCAGATCAGGGAGAGGAGCAACGAGTTTTACACAAAGGTCCCGCGGATCGTCCAGGAGGAGATGGACCGCGTTGCCCAACTCACCGGAAGGCAGTACCACCTCGTGGATTACTTCGGCAGTCCTGATGCCGACAGGGTCATCATCGCAATGGGCGCCGGCGCCATGACCACGCAAGAGGTGGTGGAGCACCTCTGCAAGAAAGGGGAGAATGTGGGCGTGGTCAACGTCAGGCTGTTCAGACCGCTGCCGGTCGAGGAGCTGTATAACGCTATACCCAAGAGTGCCAGGAACATCGCCGTCCTGGACAGGACCAAGGAGCCCGGCTCCTACGGCGAGCCGCTGTTCGAGGACGTCTGCACCATCTTCCAGCAGAAGGGCGACACCCGGACGATCGTCGGCGGCAGGTACGGGTTGAGCTCCAAGCAGTTCACCGCCACCATGGCCAAGACGGTGTTCGACAACCTGAAGAATGAAACGCCCAAGAACCACTTCACGGTAGGAATAACCGACGACATCACCCATACCAGCCTCGACCTCTCCGAGAAGATAGACACTGAGCCCGAGTCAACGGTCAGGTGCAAGTTCTGGGGCATCGGAGGCGACGGGACGGTCGGGGCCAATAAGGAGGCCATCAAGATCATCGGCGATAACACAGGTAAATACGTCCAGGGCTACTTCGAGTACGATGCCAAGAAGTCGGGGGGCGTGACCCGCTCGCACCTGAGGTTCGGTGACGAGCCCATCAAGGCCAGATACCTGCTCGACACGGCGGATTACATTGCCGTGCACAGCACGTCCTACGTCGAGAAGTACGACGTCTTGCATGGAATCAAGGAGGGCGGCACGTTCGTTCTGAACTCATCCATGACGCTGGAGGATATGGAGCAGCGGTTCCCGGGCAAACTCAAGAGGGACATCGCCCGGAACAACCTCGAGTTCTACAACATCGACGCCTTCGCCATCGCGGAGGAAGTGGGACTTGGCCAGCGTATCAACATGGTCATGCAGGCGGTCTTCTTCAAGCTGGCGAACATCATTCCGGTCGACCAGGCCGTGGAACTGCTGAAGGACGCAATAGAGAAAACCTATGCCAAGAAGGGCGATAAGATAGTCAAGATGAACGACATGGCCGTGGACATGGCCCTCGACAAGATACGGAAGATAGAATATCCGGATTCATGGAAGGACGCCCCCGACATCCAAGCCGAGGTTGACGAGGCCCGTCCGGAATTCATAAGGAACATCGTGGACACGATAGTGGACCTCAAGGGCGACGAGCTCAAGACCTCAGACTTCGGGCCCAGCGGCTTCTTCCCGCCGGGCACCTCGAGGTTCGAGAAGCGCGGCACCGCCATCCACGTTCCCAGGTGGATAGCCGAGAACTGCATCCAGTGCAACCAGTGCGCCTTCGTCTGCCCGCATGCATCGATCAGGCCAATCCTTCTGAAGAAGGACGAGGCGGGGAACGCACCGGAGGGTTACGAGGGCCTGCCCGCGACAGGCAAGGGATTGGAGGATCACGAGTTCTGCATAGCGGTCTCAGTGATGGACTGCCAGGGCTGCGGCAACTGCGCCGACATCTGCCCGGGCAAGAAGGACGCGAAGGCCCTGGAGATGAAGCCCATCGACGATGAGAGGGAGAAAGGCGTGCCCCTGTGGGACTACCTGGAGGCCATACCCCTCCGGGACGGCGGTCTTGACAAGTACACCGTCAAGGGCTCCCAGTTCCGCCGACCCCTGCTGGAGTTCTCGGGCGCGTGCGCCGGCTGCGGCGAGACGCCTTACGTCAAGGCCATCACCCAGCTTTACGGCGACAGGATGATCATCGCCAACGCGACCGGGTGCTCGTCCATCTGGGCGGCATATTCGCCCTCGACGGCCTACTGCACGAACGAGAGGGGGCACGGGCCCGCATGGGCCAACTCCCTGTTCGAGGACAACGCGGAGTACGGCTTCGGCATGCAGCTGGGAACCTCGGCCAGGAGGGACAAGCTCGCGAGCTACGTCAGAACCGCAATAGAGCAAAACAGGGTGGATGGAGAGTTCAAAGAGCTGCTCACCAAGTGGCTCGAGGTCATGCACGTCGGCGACGAGTGCAAACCGGTTTCCCTGAAGATTCAGGAGTACCTGGAGGAGGAGCCGGAGGACGAGGTCCTAGCAATGATGTACGGCGAGAGGGACATGTTCACGAAGCCCTCGCACTGGATACTCGGCGGCGACGGCTGGGCCTACGACATCGGCTACGGCGGTCTCGATCACGTTCTCGCGATGGGCCACGACGTGAACGTCCTGGTCCTCGACACGGAGGTCTACTCCAACACGGGCGGCCAGTCGTCCAAATCCACGCCCATCGGCTCGGTGGCGAAGTTCGCGGAATCGGGCAAGAAGACCGTGAAGAAGGACCTGGGCATGATGGCGATGTCCTACGGCTACGTCTACGTCGCTATGGTGGCCATGGGTGCCAACAAGAACCAGTTCCTGAAGGCGGTGAAGGAGGCTGAATCCTACCCCGGCCCCTCAATCATCATCGCTTACGCGCCGTGCATCAACCACGGGATAAAGGCGGGGGGCATGGGCAAGACCCAGGAGGAGGAGAAGAAGGCCGTCGACGCGGGATACTGGTTCCTATACAGGTACGACCCGCGGCTGAAGGACGAGGGCAAGAACCCCTTCCAGCTCGACTCGAAGGAACCGAGCGCCGACATTCACGACTTCCTGATGGGCGAAGTACGGTACCACACGTTGACCTTATCATTCCCGGAGGAAGCGAAGAGGTTACATGATGCTTTAGCAAAGAACCAACTGGAACGGTATCAGAAATATAAGAAGATGGCCGAGGAATAATCAGAATCAACCATCATTATGGAGTGATCTTGAATATCTTCTCGGCTTTGCTGATCTGCTCGACGCGTTTGTCCAGGTTATCTAAACCGACCTTCTTCTCAACGTTCTCGAACTCTGAGATCAGTCGGCCCATGTCCTCATCGGTGAGGTATTTCCTGGTGAGCGGGAACAGCAGCCGGTCCTCCCTCTCCATGTGCTCCCTCAGGAGCTTCGTGTAGTCATTGATGGCCTTCCTCAGGGTCTGGGCGGCGCCCTTCTCCTGGTCGAGGTACCTCTGGATCTTCAGCCGGATGTCCTCAAGGAGTATGAGTAACTCGGTGTGCTCCTCCTCGATGGTCTTCAGTGAAGCTCGGGAGAATATCCTGGAATCGGGCGATTCGCCGTGCTCCTTCAGCGCCCTCTCGAGGAAGACCATCATGAAATGGTCCTCCTTCTTGTGGTGGACCTCGGTGTCCAGCATCACTGCGGTCGAACCGCACCACTCCAGCACGGTCTTCGGTATCTCCAGCTTTCCAAGGCGGTCGGCGAGGACCTCGAATATCCTCAGCATGCGCGAGATCACGTTATGCTCGCCTGTCAGTATGTTGATCGCATCGAGCGGAAGGTCCATGCGAATACGCTCGCCCACTTTTATACGGGAAAGAAGAACCGAGCTGTCGATAGGTTTGCTGATGAAATCGTCAAATCCCGCCTCAAGGGCGGTCAGCATATCCTGCTCGCCAGATTTCGATGTCACCATAATGAGGTACGGCATCTCCCTCTCTCGCTGATCTCCCCGCATCTCCTTGGCAAGAGTGATGCCGTCAATCTTCGGCATCATCCAGTCTATGAACGCCATGTCGAAATCATTGTATTCGAACAGATCAAGGGCTTCCTTTCCGTTCTCTGCCGTGAGCACCTCGTGGCCCTGTAATTTCAGCATTTTCTCCATCAGCACCCTTGAGGCTCTGTTGTCCTCGGCAACCATCACCTTCATATTATCATCCCCCATCGATTCCGAATGTGGAGAAGAGGTACTCAATGGTTTTATTTATACTTTCTTTCAGTTCCGTTAATAGCGTTTCGATGTCTGAGAAGTCATCTTCCGAGCCCCTCTGCTCCAGCTTGAATGCTGCTTCCCTGATCTTCACGGCGGACAGGTTTGCCGCCATTCCCTTAAGAGAATGGGCAGAGTGCTGAAGCGCCTCAGCATCCCCGCCCTCGACCGCGGATTGGATAGCCATCAGCAGATTTTGGGTGTCCTCGATGAATATCCCGAACATCTCCGATATCAGCTCGTCGTCATCCCCCAGCCGTTTCTTCAAGTCCTTAACATCGATGTACTGGCTTTCAGATGCTGTCTGCTCGGGTTCCACCTCCGCGGTCGCCACATATTTCGCTATGATGCGGTACATCTGATCGGGGTCGAGAGGCTTGGGCAGATAGTCGTCCAAACCTGCCTCCAGGAACCTCTCCCTGTCCCCCTTCATCGCATGGGCTGTCAGGGCTATTATCGGTATGTGACCCCCATCCTTGGCCTCCTTTGCTCGTATCTTCTCCGTCGCCTCGAGGCCGTCCATCTCAGGCATCTGTATGTCCATCAGAATGATGTCGAACCCGTCCTTCTCCAGGGCTTCCATGACTTGAAGGCCGTTCTCCGTCGTGACCGGAATGATGCCGACCTTCTCCAGCAGCCTTACAGCCAGCTTGCGGTTGACCGCGTTGTCCTCCGCGATCAACACCCTGGCATCCTCCGGCACCTGCACTGCGGTCTGAGCCCTGTCCACTCTGACCCTCTTTGTTTTACTGGCCTTCCTTCCCTTACTGCTGAGTACGTTCATAATCGCGTTCATCAGCGCCGACGGGCTTACAGGCTTGACCAGATACTCGGATATGCCCAGTTCCCTGCTCCGCTCCTTGTCACCCTGCTGGTCGAGGCTGCTGAGCATGATTATGATGATGTCCTCCATCCCCTTATCGCGGAGTCTCTCAGCGACCTCGAAGCCGTCTATCCCGGGCATCATGCAGTCAAGCAACAGTATCTGGTATGTTCTCATGGATTTCAGGGCCTTATCGATGTTCTCGATACACTCGGCGCCGCAGCTGGCCTCCGTCACCTCCATGCCCCAGGATTCGAGGTTCCGGCGGAGGATGAGGCGGTTCATGGCGTTGTCGTCCGCTATGAGGACTGACAGGCCCTTCAGGTCCTCCGAGCTCACCGGATATAACTCTATTGGTTCACCCGCCTCGAAAGGGATGACGACGTGGAAGACGCTGCCCTTGCCTTCTTCACTCTCGACCCATATCTCGCCGTTCATCATCTCTACCAGGCGCTTCGTGATCGTCAACCCCAGACCTGTGCCTCCGAATCTCCGCGTGGTCGAACCATCCACCTGGGTAAAAGTATCGAATATGACCTGAAGCTTTTCCTTTGCTATGCCTATACCTGTGTCCTCGACACTGAAGTGGAGCTTTTTCCTATCGTCTACTCCCTCGGCCTCACGAACCTTCACGTATATGTGACCCTCATCGGTGAACTTGACCGCGTTCTTGACCAGGTTCATTAGCACCTGCTTTAACCGGAAGGAGTCGCCCTTCAGCGTATAATCTATCCTGTGGTCTATCTCGTAGACAAGTTCCACACCTTTGTTATCAGCATCAATTCCCAGGACCCGCATCGTCTGGTCCATCATGTCGTACAGGTCGAAGTCCTTGAACTCGATGTCCAGCTTCTTTGCCTCTATCTTGGAGAAGTCCAGTATATCGTTAATCAATATCAGGAGGGATTGGGCCGAGCTTTTTGCCAGGTCCAAGTATTCGCGCTGTTCGTCGTTCAACTCGGTGTCCAGGGTCAGGTCTATCATACCGATGATGCCGTTCATGGGCGTACGTATCTCGTGACTCATGTTGGCAAGGAACTCGGATTTGGCTCTGGTGGAGGCTTCCGCCACGTCCTTCTCGCTCATGAGGGCCTGTTCAACGTGCTTCCTGTCGGTGATGTCGCGTATAATCTCAATCGACCCCACGATTGCTCCCTTTGAGTTATGCAGCGAGGAGGCCGCCGCCCAGACGTAGCGGCCCTCTTCCTGCAGTTTTGGGGCGAAGGTTTCCGCGAACAGTGTGTCTCCGTGGCGCTCAACCTTCTCGTACTTCAGCTCGATAACCCTGTCTGGTTCCATCGCCAGGTTCACGATCATAGGGCGCCTCTCGCCGTAGAAGGGTAAGGCATATTCGTAATCTCCCTTCCCGAGAATATCCTTTGATTTGAGGCTGGTCAATTCCTCCATGGCCTTATTCCAGGCTATCACCTTGCCTTCCGAATCTATAACGAAAGTAGGATCCGGCAGGAAGTTAATGATGTCTGCCAGACGCCTTTCGGACTCGCGTATCTGCTCTGTCCTATCACGTACCTTTTGTTCCAGGGTTTCATAGGAATCCTTGAGACTCAACCGCATCGCATCGAAGGAGGTTGCCAGGTCGCCTATCTCGTCGTTTGAGTCTATACTCACCTCGAAGTCGAGGTTACCCTTGTTAATGTCTTCCGTGACGGCCTTCAACTTGGATACAGGCGTGGTAATTGTGCGTGTAAAGGCCACCGCGCAGATGACCACCACAACGACAAGTATCCCAATGATCATGACCAGTTGGTTTAGCAATTCGGTTGTTCGGAGATTTATCTGTTGGTTTGTATCCGAGGTCGCATTCGCTATGTTGCTGATAGTTATCATCACAGGACTTGAGAATTCGTCGATATAGGTCGTCGCCCATAGTGTGAGACCGCCGTTACCATCGGCTGTCGTTACGTTTATCGGGGAGATGTACGCATATTTTTGCCTGATGGAACCGTCCGGCTCCTCCCAGTCATAATAGCCCAAACTTGTGTTCCCACCCGCCGATGGTTCTATGACCGCCCAAAACGATGGAAGGGAATATTCCAAGGCAGTCAGGTCCATGCCGACATAACTGGGATGCCTGTGGGTAAGAATTATGAAGTTTGAAGCGTCCACTATTGCCGTGTAACCTGTTTGACCAACGTCCTGGACCGAGATGTTGCCTAGCGTTGTATCGTTCAGGATGTCGTTCACCGTCATCGAAGGCCTGTCAGCCAGGTAGATTTCGACCTGTTTCGCGACATCCTTGGCCTTCTGTTCAATGATTTGTTCCCCCAGTGTCTGCAAGGCCTGGGCGCTGTCGTTAGTGGCGCTTTCTCCCAGCACCAGATTGCTTTCCAGGGCGTAACTCCCGAGGTCTTTCTCGTGGCTGATGGCCACGTAGCTGATCACTATGGTCGGTATGACCGTAAATATAATCACCAAAGTCACTAATTTCACCATTAAGCTGACCTTTCTAGACATTACGAACTCCTCCTGTTTTGCCCGTCCCCGGGCGTAAGATTGCTCCCAATTATTATTCGGAGGTATCATATCTGGATAGAAAAAGGTGTCGTAGATCTGATCTCTCGGGATATAATTAGGATACGATGGAACGTGAGATCATTTGACTTTCGCCTGTTCAACGGCAGACACGAGGGCCATCCGTTCGGATACAACCTTCCTCCCGGCCCTGACACGGGCTGTGAAGACATCGTGGTCGAACGGTTTGGAGATGAAGTCGTTAACGCCTGACTCGAAAGCCCTGACCTCATCTTCGGCTTCGTCCTTGGCCGTGACCATGATGATGTAACAGAAGGTCCCCCTATTCCGCTCGATCTCCCTCATCTCCTGACAGAGTGTGAGACCTCCGGTGGGGGGCATCATCCAGTCCAATATGGCGATGTCGATGGCCACCTTTTGGTACAGGTCGAGGGCCTCCTCGCCATTAGCGGCAGTCAATACATCGAATCCCTCGGCAACCAGCAATCTCCCGAAGAGAGCACGGTCCAGCCTGCTGTCGTCCGCCACAAGAAGCTTCATTGGACCGACCTCCATTCGGCCGCTTTGCCGCCCTTGGTCAAATGGTCTAGGAACCGGTCGATCTCACCGACCGTCTTTTTAATCCTGTCCTGACCGAATTCCCTGTCGAATCTGTTGAACCTGTCCATCAGGTCCACGACCTCCTCGTGGGATATGTACTTCTGGGCGAACGGGAAGAAGATGTTCTCCTCCCTGTACATGTGGCGAAGAAGTATGTCCGAGTACTCCTTCACCGATTTTCTCAGGGGAACCGGATCCCGCTGTTGATTCATAGCGTACTGCGATATCAATCCTTGGATATTCATAAGCCTGGTCTCCAGCTCCTCGTGCTCCTCGCTGATGGTCACGAAGGAGGATTCGGAAATCTGACCGAACCAATCGACGTGTTCTGAGGTCACGGCATTTATGAACTTTTGATAATATATATCTTCCTTCTCGTAATGCAGCCTCAGGGTCAGATCCGTGAGCGTGAGCATCAGCCAACCGAGGACGTGCTCCGGAACTCCCGACTCCAGTTCGTCGTAGATAGCATCTGTGATGTGAACCATGCTGCGCAGTACGGTGTGCTCCTCCCTGAGTTTGAGAATTGGCGAGAACCTGCCGACCTCGGTCTTCATTCTCAGGAAGCTCTGGTATTTCAGTCCCGCGCTGATCCTCCGCTCGAGCAGGTCCCTGTCCACGGGCTTGGTGAGAAAATCGTCCACACCGATCGAGAGGGCATGCAACATGTCCTCGGCTTCGGATTTGGCCGTGACCATGATTATGTACGTAGGTATCCGGATATCACCTTCGATCCTCCGTATGGATTTGCACAACTCGATGCCATCCATCTCCGGCATCATCCAGTCCAGGATGGCCATGTCTACCTTGTTGCTCTCGTAAACCTCCAACCCCTCTTGGCCGTTCGTGGCGGACAGAATTTCGTGTCCATCCCTCTCCAGGAGTCTTTCCATTAAGAGGCGTGAGATATCATCATCTTCCGCGATTAGTATCCTCATTCCCTTTACCTCGTATTAACCCAGAACTAATATAATATTTATATTGCTTCCGTATGGTGTCAATTAGGGTACGGCAGGAACATCACTTCCCGAACCGACAGGTAAATTTTATCTATGGTCTTGGCCTATGGGCGTAAAATCGGACAGTGTCTATATGGACTACAAAGATAGAATTGCCGGGTTGAGAAGCCTGATCGGCAACACTCCCCTGTTAGCCATCGAATATCAGTACAAGGGCCGAAAGAGGACGATTTACGCGAAGGCCGAGCATCTGAACATGACCGGGAGCATCAAGGACAGGATGGCGCTCCACATCATTACTAAAGGATATGAGAGGGGTCTCCTGAAACCTGGGGACTGCATCGTCGAGGCGACGAGCGGGAACACTGGCATATCCTTCGCGGCGATCGGGCGGGCCCTGGGGCACCCGGTTGTCATATTCATGCCGGACTGGATGAGCACGGAAAGGATCAACCTCATCAAGGGCATGGGCGCGGACATCAGGCTCGTGAGCCGGGAGGAGGGAGGTTTCCTCGGCAGCATCGAGATGGCCGAGACGCTTGCCAAGGAGAAGGAGAATTGTTTTCTGCCGCGACAGTTCTCGAACGTCGACAACGTCGAGGCTCATTACCTTTCCACGGGTCCTGAGATATGGTGGCAGATGGGATTCAGGGCGCTCGATATCAACGCCTTCGTGGCCGGAGTCGGGACTGGCGGCACGATAATGGGCGTCGGGCGGTACCTGAGGGAGAAACACCCGGACATCAGTATACACCCGCTCGAACCTTCCAACTCACCAACACTGAGCACCGGATGCAAGGTCGGGGTCCATCGCATCCAGGGAATATCTGATGAGTTCATACCTGAGATCCTCGACCTGAAGCACCTCGACAGGGTGATCTGTGTGGATGACGGCGACGCCATACTGATGGCCCAGAAGCTGGCCAGCAGATTGGGCCTCGGAGTGGGCATATCCTCCGGAGCGAATTTCCTTGGCGGGGTCCAGCTTCAGAACGAGCTGGGAGACGATTCGGTCGTCGTTACGATACTTCCCGATGACAACAAGAAGTACCTGAGCACCGACCTGACCAGGGATGAACCAGTGAAGGAGGACCACCTTTCGCCCGATGTCGAGCTTCACTGCTTCAGAGCTTTCAAGAGGGTATGCCACACCTGCTGTGACCCTGATTCGTGCATGAGCGAGGTCGCGCCCGGTTTCGATGATGAGGTCACGCTGCCTTACTGTCCGAGAAGAAAGAATAACAGAGAGACCTGAATACATTCCTCGCATGGTCATTAGTTTCAGGTATAAGCATAGAGACTCCGGCACAGTTAACCACAAATGCATCCTCCAGCAAGGTATTGAACCCGTTATAAATTCTAGCGAGTTCCAGAGCCTATCGCACAGATAGAAACTCTAGCACAGGTTCAGACTCTACAAACACTAGAACCCCAGGCAAGGCCAGCAACTCTAGCTCATATGGATACTCTAACACAATTATCTCCAGATTTAACCTCTAGCATGCGAGAGATAGTCATGCACCGTTTCCTTCCCGTATGCAAACTGAGGTCGTATGACGCCTGGAAAAACGGATTCTATTCAATGTGTTGGTCGTACGACGCCTAAAAAATAACCGTTATTACTTCGATAACAATTATTTTCCGAACAAACCCCACTTCTTCTTCTTACCCTTATCGGATATAACCTGGAAGGTCTGACCGCATCCCATGCAGCGGGCCCAGCCGTTGGGGAAGAGCTTCACCGAAACCGCTCCGCATATCGAGCAGGTCTTGAACGGCCCTCCAGAACTGATTATCTTCTCCCTCTCGGCCTCCACCTGGGTCCTCAGGTACTTGGCCATGCTCTCGGCCTTCTGCGCGTAGGTGAGCGCGTTAACGTAATCGTTGTTCTGTAGCGCTGACATCGAAGAGGAGACATGTTTGTCCACGTCCTCGGTCTTCAATCCATAGAGTTGGGCCTCCTGCACGAGCGGCGACACCGTGGCGAGTATCTTCTGGGCGTCACCCAGCTTCTCTTTCTCAAGCTGGGCGGCCCGCTGGATCTGGCTCTGCTGGCCCTCCATGGCCTTTCTCTCGGCAAGCTTGGTCAATTCGGCGCAAAGCGAGTAATCCTGGTTCTCCAGTGCGGTCTTGGCATGTTTCAGGTGCTTCTCCGCTTCCTTCGTGTCCGTGCCGAATTCCTGTGACTGCTTGATGATGTTCTCCACCCTTGGCACGTCCGACTCGATCTCCTTTATCCATATGTTCTTTGAGTCGTTGGCGATGCTTTCGGACTTCTCCAGGTATGTCATGCACTCGCTGAGCTCCCCCACCAGGAACACCTCCCTCGCCCTGTGGATGTACCTCTCCGCGTTGAATGTGTCGACGCCCTGGACCTTCATGGCCTTGATGAGGTTCTCCCGCTTTGTCATGGCCTCCTCCAGTAGCTCCACCTGCTCCCGGTAGACCTGGACGGCTCTCTCGCTCAGCTTCTCGACGGTCTCGGACCTGCGCTTCCCCTTCTTCGAAAAGGCGCGCTTGGCAGCGATTAGCACGTCCGCGGCCGTCTCGTCGTTGCTCTTTGACTCCCTGCACTCCTCCAATATCTTCTCGGCCGATTGAATGATGAAGGCATAGGCGACGTCCTGGTACTGGTCTATGAACTCATCTGATGCCGTTACCGCCTCGCGCAGCATGCTCATGCTCTCAAGGAACCGCTTATCCAGGAACTTGACCCGTCCCACATCGAGGAGACTGCCCACGTTGGCGTATTCAACGTTGATGTTCACCAACTCTGTGAGCCGTTTGTCGATCTCGTACACGTCCGCCATGTCCGGGGTGGGTATCTTGCTGACGTCGTCCATGACCACCTCGACGTCCTTCTCGATCTCCACCAGCTCCTCTCCGATCTCCTCCAGCTCCTGGGTTACCTTTTCCTTGTCCACCTGCCCGGCGGCTTCCATGGCATCCTTCTCGAACTCGGTCAATTCCTCTTCCTCGGGCTCCCCGGCGACCGGCCCGATGAGTGATATTATGTCATCGGTATCAAGGGCCAATCTGATCTGTTCGACTATGTCTAGTTTCTTCTTCTTGCCTTCCAGGTTTATGTCCTTCTCCTTGGCCAGGTCCCGTAACTCGTCGACCTTGTAAGAATCGAGCTTGTTGTTTACCGCACCCTCGATAGCGGCAAGGTAGTTCTCCTTCTTCTTGCCCTTTGTATAGGCCCCTATCTCTTTCGCAAGCTCCTTGAGCTCGGAAACCTTCATCTTTTCAACGGTTTTCCCCAGGGCCATGTTGCGCACCTTACGAACAGATAAGAAGGTAATAATGTGTCTTATAAAAGGTTTATTCACTGACGGCACACATGTTTGTGACGGGTCGGGCCCTGGTGTTTTTATGACAATGCGTGGATGCCATCAAGTGCCAATGCAGAAGCCTTTTATACCAAATCCTTAATGCCCGCACAATGCCAGAGGACATAGAAGAAGGCCACGTGCCCAGGAGATATCTGTTGGTATTCTACTCGCTCCTGTTAGCCCTGGGCCTGAGCATCTACCTTGCGTGGGGCATCATGTTCGGCTCCTGGAACCTTTTTGACAGGGCCAACCTTGGCATCTACGCGGTGACCGTGGTCCTCTGCGGGTTCGGTATTGTAGGCATACTTCTCTACACTGTCGGCGACAGGAAATCCCATTAGTCTTTGACCGTTTGGATTGTGTTTGGATCCCGTATCAATAGATACACAGGATTGCTGCAAACTAAATAAAAGCGATTCAATAAGTCTTCGCAACGTATATGACCTGTTTTGTCGGAGCCCCGCAGACGATGCAACCGCCCTCTGTCTCTTCGGCGCTGGTGGGCACGCCCAGGATGGCCATCTCCGTGACGTCCTCGATCTCGTGGCCGCAGTCCTCCACCCCGCACCAGGACATCGAGTTGATACCCTCCTTCACCCCGGCGAGGTCCGAGACCCTGTGGATGTGCTTGAACATCTCGTCCTTTACTTTGCGGTACAGGCTCTCCTGTATGTCGGCGAGGAGGTCCTGGACCCCGCTGGCAACCCTATCCTTGGTTATCTGGCCCTTCTCTCCGCTGTCCCTTCTGGCAGTTGTGATGACACCGGCCTCCATGTCCTTCGGGCCCACCTCGATCCTCAGGGGAACCCCCTTGAGCTCCCAGTCGAAGAACTTGTTGCCAGGCCTTAGCTCCCTGTCGTCCATGTGGGCGCGCACGCCGATGCTCTTCAGGACCCTGGAGAGGTCGTCGCAGTACTGAATGGTCTTGTCCTTGTCCTTCTTGGACAGTATCGGGATTATCACCACCTGAATCGGGGCGATGTCCGGCGGGAGTACGATGCCCTTGTCGTCCGCGTGGATGGATATGAGAGCGCCCAGTATGCGCTCGCTCATCCCGAATGTTGTCTGGTGGACGTGCCTGTGCTCTCCGTCGGCGTCCTCGTAGGTGATGTCGTAAGGGCCGGAGAAGTTCTCCTTGTACTGGTGGATGCTGCCCATCTGGAGCGTGCGACCGGTGGGCATCAGGGAGTCGATGCCGATCGTGTAGAACGCGCCGGCGAACTTGTCCCAATCCGGTCTCTTGCACAGGACATAGGGGAGGCACAGCTTCTTGGCCAGCCTCTCCATTATCTCCAGGTTCTCCCGTATCTGGCGCTCGGCGTCCTCGAAATCGACGTGGCACGTGTGGGCCTCGAAGAAGTGAATCTCGCGCATGCGGATGAAGGCGCGCGTCTGCTTGGTCTCGTACCTGAACACGTTGACTATCTGGTATGTCTTGAGGGGCAGGTCGGCGTGCGAGCGCACCCACAATGAGAAAATGGGATACATGGCGGTCTCGCTGGTGGGCCTCAGAAGTAGGCGCACGTCCAGCTCGTTCTCTCCCGCATGTGTAACCCAGTAGACCTCGGCCCCGAAGCCCTTGATGTGGTCCGCCTCCTTTTTGAACTCCGTTTCCGGTATTAGAAGCGGGAAGCACACCTCCTGGTGGCCGGTGCCGTCAAACTCCTCCCGTATGAAATTGTCGATGTTACGCATGGCCTTCCAGCCGTAGCCGGTCCACACGTTCATGCCCTTGATGGGGTACCTCTTGTCGGCTAGTCCCGCCTTCTCGACTATCTCGACGTACCAATCGTTGAACTCCTCCGGGTCACGCATCTTCCTTACCCGTCTGGCTGGAATCGTCCTTCCTTTTAATAGTTTTCCTTCTGTGCATAAGGACCAGTGCCACCGCCACGATGAGCAGGAGGATGATGAGAACGAGCAATATCAATGCCCAATCGTCCGAGGCCTGAGAGGTCACTTCCACGGTAATCTCAGAGGTTCCCGGGAACCTCGCCGTATTGCTGCCGTCCGATGCCTCAATATGATATGAGAACTGGCCCAAGGGCTGGCCTCCGAGCAGGGCGGCGTATTGGCTCTCGTTCCCGGCGACCGGGAACAGGATGGCCGTCGTATCGCCGACGGTCGTGCTATTCCTGAAGACGACCGTGACCGAGACCACCTCAACGTCATCCGTGACAGTCGCCACGATTATGGGTCGCTCGTTAAGGACCAGGTCGTCGATCGGCTCGTGCTCTATCACCGGGGCTATCGTGTCCAGGATAGGCAAGAGGGCGTCCTCGCCCGGAGCCGGCCAGACCGTCTCGTTCTCCGCGTCATATGCGGTGAGATGATACTCGAGGACGAGGAACTCGCTGAAGGGGCCTATCGTGGTCTCGTACAGGCCAAATATCTCGGAATCCATCTGCACGATGTTGTATGTGGTGGCCCCCACGACCCTGTACGCGAGTTCGACCGATTCAACGCGGACATCATCCTCCACCGTGGCGATGATATCGACCAGGTCGTAGACGGGGGCGTTGGTCCTGTTGGTGTGGGTGATGGTGGGTGGTTCGTTGATCACATCAATGACAAGGACGCCGGTATGGTTCGTGTTCTCGCCGTCATGGGCCGAGAGATAAAGCTGGAGCTGGCCGCTCGTCATCTGGGCCGGAACGAAGGCCACGTAGGAATCTCCACTCGCCCTTGTCATATTGATGGTTCTGAATACGGCGTCAACGGTGCCCTTATAATGCAGGTCAACTCCCGTGACCTCCTGGTCGTCCGTGGCGTTCACACGAACCATCAGACTGTGATTGACCGGAATGCTGGCCGGCGGTTCGTAATACACCTCGGGGGCCTGGCCGTCCTTTATCCAAATCGAGTAAGGATTCAGCTTTGGCGTCGTCTCTGGGAGGGTTGCGTTGTTGCCGCTCGTATCGTCCGCCCTGAAATAGAAGGTCAGGTGGCCTGGCTGGGTCTGGGGTGGCAGTGTGGCGGTGTAAGTCCCGTTGCCCCTCGCATCCGCGTCGGACGAGGACATGTAGAACTGAAGCCAGGTCAGATTCCCCACGGGTCTGTAATACATGACCACGTGGTTGACCATGTAATTGTCGGTGACGTTCGGGAGGTGGTTGACATACATGTCCGGTGTGATGGGCTGCCCTATAAAGGCCTGCGTGACCACCGCCACAGTCACGTCCGGCGGTTTGACTTCGGGAGGGGTGGTGTCCTCTATCGTCACGTTATGCGGGCCGGTAAGGGCCGGGTGGGAGATATTATTGGTGCCGTCGGTGGCGTTGATGTAATAATGCAGGTAGCCCAGCTCTCCCTGGGGCGGTATGTCGGCTGCGTAGGTGCCGTCCTGGGCCGTGCCGCTCGACAGGGTCATGCCCTTCATCCTGAACGTCGTATTGGTGACGTTGGTGTAGACGAGCGTGACATTCGTCACGGCGACGTCGTCAGTGACCCGGACCGTTATGTTGACGGGCTCGAAGACCTCGTTCGATTGTACAGGGGTGTGGGTGATTATCGGTGTGTTGTTATCCGTTATCAATATCTGATATGAGGACACTGGCGGCACGGACCTGAGGTTACCGCTCGCGTCGCTGGCCCATATCTTGTAGAACATCACGCCCGGGATTGTCTGTCCCGTCGCGTTGACCCAGCTCCACATGTTGCCTCCCCAGTTGGTCATCGTCCGGTTATCGGTGAAGCCGTTCTCGTCGGTCATGTTCATCCAGACCGAGCTCACGCCGACCAGGTCGTCCACCTGGGCGGTGAAGTTCAGGGGGTCGAACACGTGCGCCGAGTTGATCGGGGAATGGGTTATTACTGGCGCGATAGAGTCCACCACGCTCACGGATACGTTACCCGAGGTCGGATATCTGTCCGTGTTATCACTCGTGTCGTTCACCGTGATGTAATACCTCAGTGTGCCGGGGTCCTGTGAGGGTATCGTCGCATTGAACTCGTCAGGCTCGCCATTCGGAACCATCTGGATGGCGGTGAAACCGGTTCCCCCGACCTCCCACAGCCACAGGGTGACCGCGTCCACGGCCACGTTGTCGTCCGCGACCGTGACGATGTCACGGGGCAATCCCGCCTCGATAGAAGAGAGGGGCGTGTGGGTTATGATGGGGTCTTCATCGTCATACACCGTAACATTGAACCTTTGGCCCGGATTGCCCGGGAGTTTCGTGTAATTGAAGCCGTCCGTGGCGTTGATGTGATAGAGGACCTGCCCGATGTCGGTCTGGGCGGGTATTGTGATGTTGCGTCCTGGAGGGTTGCCCCCCGATTGCTGCATCTCCTCAGTGAACTCGGTCCCGTGGACGTCGGCATAGTGGATGAAGACGCCTTCCACCTTGTAATTGTCGCTGACGCCCACGTCGATGACGAAGCTCTCCCCTACCCTGACGCTTGGCGGAGCGGCCCTCAGGATGATCACCGGCGGCTGGATGTCGTGGACACGGAGGTCCAACGTTCGAACCGTTTCATTGGTAATAACGGATGAGTTTGAACCGTAGAACCCGTTAAAATCCGAGAATATCGCGACGCCGTCCCCCACGGAGTACCCCATCGAATATCCTACCATTTCAACCCGATATCGCCCTGACATGTTTGTCAAATGGATCCGCGATTCGCCGGTGGCGATATTTGTCATATTCAGGGGGAAATTCCTGGCTGCGGAACCGTCGGGCAGGGACACATAACCTTGAAAGACCCGCGATACCAGTGCTAATGTAAGGTTCACCATCTGGGAAGGATCGTTGTTGCAAACGATGACCGTGCTGGCCTTATGACCGTAATAAATCGCTGTGACCGATATGTTCTCGCCGGTATGGTAATCCGTGACCTCGGCGGTGTATCTGCCGAGTGCGTCGGTCAATGTCATTACCGATTGATTCGTGGAGTTCGTGTAGATTGTGGCACCGTACAGGTCATTGCCGTCCGAATCCCACACAAACCCGATGATCAGGTGGGGCGGCGGTGTCTGGGACTGCGAGACCGCCGGCATCAGTGAAGAGAGCATCAGGATTATCGCGAAGAACAGCACGCGTGAGGTCAACGTCACATATGCACCTCCGGTCAGCGGCGGCGTCTACCGACCTTCGTCTTGGCCTCCTCTGATTTCAATTCCTCCTCCTTCTCGCGCGAGGAGTACCAGTAACCTGCCACTATCATGACGAACAACACTATCACGATGACCGCGATTCCCACGGGTGAGAACAGGTTATCGGTCAGTGTCGACCTGTCCTCGGCCGTGAGGTTCACCCAGGATCCGACACCAGTTAGAACGAACTGATGAGAAACATCCCGGTCCTCATCCGAATAGGAGATAGTGATCGAGTCACCCGTGCTAAGGCCGCCGGGCTCGTCAACGCCGAACGAGATGTCAAAGTATCCGGTGCTCGAGGTCGCATCCGTGAAGGAAGATGACGACATCTCCACCTGGCCCGATGATATGTTGAAGACGCTGCCGCTGATCCTTATCGTTCCGTGCGGTATTGGCGTGCCGTCCTCGGTCTTCAGGTAGCCCTTGACCCTGTAGGGAAAGGCAGAGCTGTTGTCCGGTATCATCGAGAGCAACAGAGCTCCGCTGAGTATTACTATGACTAACGTGATTCCCCTTTTTCCCATTGCTCACGCCTCTTCTTGGTCATCCTTCTAAGCACTATGACGAGCAGCATGAGGGTCAATATCGGTGTCAGTATCATTCCGAACTCTGGTATCTCGCTCAGGACAACGTCCACCCTCACGTTGGGCCAGGACATTGTTGTATCCTGGTAGTAACCGAGGTCGATGGCGGAGAAGTTGTATCCGTAATACAGGCCGTCCGTGGCGAACACCTGGATGCGTTCCCCGTCCATGTAGCCGGAGTACAGCGTGGCCATGTCCACGATGTAGTTGCCGGTCCCGTCCGCGACGGCTATCACTGTCTCGTTTGTGTCGTTGTTGGTCACGAGCACGATGGCGCCGCCGACGCTGAGGCCCTCGTTCGACCAGATCCTGCCCCATACGTAGTAAGGAGGCAGCCTGACCGGGACGTCAAAGAGCCCGGTGCGGTTTGCCAGGCCTGCTGTGTCGTTCGCCCACACGTAGTACGTGATCATGCCCTTGAAGTCCTGGGCGGGTATCGTCCAGTTGTACCACCCGTTCATCGTCGTCAGGTTATAGTTGCCAGGGTTCGGAATCATAACAGCGGAGTGCTGGACGCCGTGAATGTCGGTGTAATATATGATGACGGTGTCGACGCCCGTTTCCCTGTCTATGACCTCCGCCCAAATGGTCACGGTCTGGTCGGCCCAAACGAAGGCCGGCGGTGTGGTGTATATCTCAGGCGGATTGTCGACGCCCACGAAGGCCTCTGTCAGCACCCACGCGGTCAGGTTGGGCATAGCTATTCCGGCCTCGTTCTCGTAGCTCAGAGTCGCGGTGTTGTTCAGCCAGCGCGGGGCGTTGTTCTCCACCCGCACGGTCATCCTGATGGTGAGGCTCGCCCCGGGGGCCATTACTGGAATCAGCCACTCGTAGTAACCCACAAATGTGTTGGTCGGGGCCGGCGTTACCGAGAGTATGGTAAGCCCGGCAGGATAGATGTCGCGCAGTACGAGGTTGTATGCCCAGTCACTGCCGATATTGGTGTAGGTGACCGTGTAATTGAACACCTCTCCGAGGGTAACGTTCACAGGCCCTGTCTTGACGAGCGTCAGCACAGGCCCTATCACCCTGGTGACAGCGTAATCGGAATCCTCAGGCTGAAGCCTGCCGTGGATGTCGTAGTATGTCACGTTGGCCGTGTTGTTCAGCAGCTGACCGTTGGCCACTGTGAGATCGACCTGCACGGTTATGATAATCCAGCCCATCTCGCCCGGTGCGAGGTCGCCGATGAACCAGGTGTCGTTGCCGGCGGTCGGTGCAGGTATCGCGCCGATGAAGGTCACTCCGACCGGGTAGGTCTCGAAGATGGTGACGTTCGTTGCGTTGCCGGTCCCCCAGTTCCTGTATGTTATGTTGTAGAAGACGTATGCTCCGGTGCAGGCCGTTGCGTTGTACGTGGTCTTCGTGATCACGACGTCCGGGTCCGTTATGACGGTCACCGCCACGGCCGATTCCTCGGGCTGTGCCTCTCCTGCGGCGTCCTCGTAATTGACGTATACCCAGTTGGTTATCCTGCCGACTGTGGTCGTGTCGATCGTGACGTTGATGTACAAAGTGTAGGTCGCTCCCGGCGCCAGGGTTCCGATGGTCCATACTATGTTATCGGTGGTCCCGCCCGGGTCGGACGAGTCAACGAACGTCACTCCGGTCGGGTACAGCTCGTCGAGTATGACGTTGTACGCGGTGTCGCTGCCGGTGTTGGTCACGACGATTGTATACATTATCGTCTCTCCGGTGTTGGCGTAGGCCGGGGCAGACTTCGTGATTGTCAGGACCGGGTCGATTATCGTGGTCTGCGCCGTGGCATACTCGGTCTGCTGGGGAATCCCGACGCTGTCGTAGTAATCCACAGAGACGTTGTTTGTAATCACCGTGAGCTGGGGCACGTTCGTGTTGATCATCACTATGATGTCTATGACGTATGTTGCCCCGACGCCCAAGGACGGGATTATCCAGACGTTATTACCTACCGTTGGGGACGGGATTGCGCTGATGAACGTGACCTCAAGCGGGTAGTTCTCTGTGATGATTATGTTGTAGGCCGGTGCGGTGCCGTTGTTGAGCACCGTGATGGTGTAGACGATGTATTCGCCCGTGTTCGCAAAGGCCGGCGCCGTCTTGGAAATCTCAAGCACCGGGTCCGCGATCACCGTTTGAGCGTTCGCGGATACGTTTGTCACTAAGCCAACCTGGTTCTCGAACGAGAGGTTGACGTTGTTGTCTATTATGTCGCCGTTGTTAACGATCGGCGTATCCAGTATCTGGACCGTTACCTGTATCGAACCCGAGGCTCCCGGGGCCAGAAGGCCAATCAGCCACTCGTTGTTGCCGATGTCCGGTGCCGGTATGGCCGATACGAAAACCACGTTGGGGTCGTATAACTCGACGATCCTGACGTTGTAGGCCCAGTCCGTGTACTGCGTCAAGGCGTTCGAATAGTTGATCCAGTAGGTTATGGTCTGGCCGCTGTTGGCGATCGCCGGCGCCCACTTGGTGATAGTGACGTCCGGGGCCACGATGAGGGTGAGCTGATTGTCCGATTCGGTGGGCATGGCCGTGCCCGAGAGGTCGGTGTAGTTGAGGAACGCCCAGTTATCCACGACACCAGGAGCGGTGGCGTAGACCTCGAACGTTATCGTTATCGTGCCGCCCGTGCCTCCGGCGACGTTGCCGAGCGCCCAAATGAGTGTGAAGCTCATGTTCACGCCGGGCGGGTTCGAGCTCACGTAGTACAGTCCGGCAGGTATCGGGTCCTCGATGATGACGTTCCTGGCGGTGCCCAGGCCCGCGTTGTAATAATTGATGGTGTAAGTTATGAACTGGCCCTCGTTGGCCACGGCCGGCCCGGTCTTCGTGATGGCCATGCTCGGCCCGCCCACGTTGGTGGTGGCGTAATCGTAATCCATGAACTGCGCCCCCGATGAATTCTGGTAATTCAGGTATACCCAGTTCGTGAGTGTATCGAAGGCCGAGACCAATATCTCAACGGTGATGATTATGGTGCCCATCTGACCGGGCGCGAGCACTCCGAGGAACCAGACGTTGTTCCCCACGTTCGGTGTCGGGTTGGCGCTGACGAACTGCACGCCCGCCGGGTAGTTCTCGGTAACTGTCACGTTGTACGCGTATCCCGAACCTATGTTCTCGTACGTGATGGCGTACATTATCTGCTGGCCGACCGATGCGGTAGGCGGCGCGGTCTTGTCCACTGTCACATAAGGCTCGTTGATTATCGTGATCGCGGTGGCGTTGAGGAAGTGCACGGCAGGGTCGATGGCCGAAGTGTAATTCAGCATGGCGCGGTTCGTCAGGATGCCGGTTGCGCCTGCATTTATGGTGACCCATATGTCGATTGCAATAACGGTTCCGGGTGCGATATTGGCCCATACCCATATGTTGTTGCCCGAGGAGGGTGGTAGGCTCGCACCTACATAGGTAACCTCTGGTGGATAGAACTCCTCCAATCCAACATTAATCGCATCGGGATCTCCCGCAATGCCTGTATGCTGTAGCGTCACCGTGTAAGTGACCGTGTCACCCGGGTTGGCATTCAAAGGCAGGGCGGTCTTGCTCAGCGTCATGACGACGTCGGTGATGATGGTGACCGCGTATGCGGTCTCCGTCGGCATCTGGATGTTGGCGCCGTTCGTGTAGTTGAGGAACACGGTGTTGTTCAGTATGGCGCCCACTCCAGCGGCTATGGTTCCGGTAATGGTGATTGTGCCGCTCCCGCCCGCCGGGACCGCGGCTATTATCCATATGTTATCGCCGAATGTCGGCAACGGGGTAGCGATGAAGTAGGTGAATCCCGCGGGATAGTTCTCCGTGATGTTCACGTTGTACGCGGTGTCCGTTCCTATGTTGAAGTATTGTATCGTGTACTGAATATTATCTCCGGGCATCGCATAGGCGGGTGCGCTCTTCGTGATGTACATATTCGGATCGACCACCCTTGTGGACGCGGATGCATTGGTGGAGCCGCCAGTCCAGTTCGCCCATACCCAGTTGACCAGCGTGCCGTTGGCCGCGAGGTTGACGGTGACGTTCATGAATATCGTACCGCTTGCACCAGCGGGAACGACTCCCACGTTCCAGCCGTACTGCGGCGGCGCTATGAGGTCAGGCGGGGTCGGGTTCGAGTCCAGGTATGCCGTGTTGACGGGTATCGTGTCGTATATCCACACATTGTTCGCGGCACCCTGTCCGACGTTGGTGTAATTGATAATGTAGGTGATGGTTCCGCCCGGGTTGGCCGTTGGTGTCGCCCACTTCGTCACCTCGATGTAGCCCTGCGGTGCTATGACCACTATCGTCTGGGCGGATGCGTTCACCGACGGCATCCAGACACCGGCGCCGTTCTGGTAGTCCACCATGGCGTTGTTTATCGCAAGACCTCCGGCCGGGTAGTTAAGGGTCACGTTGATGTATATGGTGCCGCCTGACTGCGGCGGGACATCACCGATGAACCACGACCACGTCGGCGGTCCGGCCACGGTAGCGACCGGGTTCGAATCGACGAATATGGCCCCTGCGGGCAGTGTGTCGTCTATCCAGACGTTGTACGCCGTGTCATTTCCGGCGTTGTAGTATGTGATGGTGTACATTATCGTGTCCATGTGATTGGCCATCGGCGGCGCGTCCTTAGTTATCTCCATTAGCGGGTCGATGACCAGCGTTCTCGCGGTGGCATACCTTCTCGGCTGCTGCACGCCGGTCGAGTTCTGGCAATCAACATAGACAACATCGGTCAGGATGCCGTATACGGTGCCGTCCACGGTCACGTTGATGAATATCACTCCTCCTGCGCCGGGAAGAAGCACGCCTATGAACCAAGCCCAGTTCGGTATTGTCGGTGCCGGGTTTGCGTTCACGAACGTAACGCCCGGCGGGTAGGTCTCGTTGATCCAGACGTTGGTCGCGGTCGAGTTGCCGATGTTCTGGTAGGTGATGGTGTACATGATGGTCTCGCCGCTGTTCGCGGTGGCCGGCACCGTCTTCTGGATGGCCACGTACGGCGTCTCTCCGATGACGGTTATCGCCTCGGCCCATATTGTCGGGTACTGGTAGCCGGCGCGGTTCTCGTAGGTGAGGTCGACGTGGTTAAGCAGGATGCCTGTCGCGCCGATGTTCACCATGACGGTGATCTCGATGGAGCCTACAGCTCCCGGGGCGAGTGCCGGAAATATCCACGTGTCGAAGCCGACGGTCGGCACTGGTATCGATGACATGAATGTGACGTTCGGCGGGTAGGTCTCGGTTATCACCACGTTGTACGCCCAGTCGTTGCCGACGTTCGTGTAGTTGAGGAAGTAGGTGATGAGGTCGCCGGGGTTCGCGTAGGGCGTCGCCCACTTGTCGATGGTCACGTAGGGCCCTATCACGGTGGTGTTGGCCCAGGCGTAGACCTCGTCTTGGAATATTCCGTTCGCGTTGGTGTAGTTCACCTCGACGTAGTTGGTGAGTATCATGCCCGGAATCAGGGCCGGGTTCGCCTGGACAGTGATGCTGATGATCTGCGTATCACCGGCGGCTATGACGGGGAAGAACCAAACGTTCGGCGGGATGAATGGTGCCGGTATGGAAGAGACGTATGTCACGCCGGCCGGGTAGAAGTCGTATACCCAGACGTTGTACGCCGGCGCATTGCCGATGTTCTCTATCGTCAGGGTGTAGGTTATCAGACCGCCCGGGTTCACTGTCGCCGGCGCGGCCTTGGTTATCGTGAGGTAGGGGTCGACTATCTGCGTCCTGGCCATGGCGCTCTCCTGAGGCATCGGGAGGACGGTGCTGTTATAATCAAGGTAGACCCAGTTGTCGAGGAGGCCTACGGCGTTGGCGCCGATCAAAACCCATATCTGTATCGAACCGGAGGCGTTCGGAGCGTAGTCGCCCATGTACCAGACGTTGTCGCCCACGTCCGGCGGCGGTATCGACATGACGAAGGTCACTCCAGCCGGATAGTTCTCGGTTATCGTGACGTCGTAGGCCCAGTCCGTGCCCACGTTGGTGAAGTTGATCCAGTAAACGATGGTCTCGCCGCTTCCGGCCGTTGCCGGCGCCCACTTGGTTATCTCCATCTCCGGTTGGATGATGGTCGTGTCCGCGTAGGCCCTTACCGTCGGCATCTGTCTTGCCGGGTTGCGGTAATCCACGTCCACCCAGTTCCTCAGGGTACCTGTTGCGCTCGGGTCTATCTGAACCGTGATCTCGATGGTGACCGTCACACCAGGCGCTATCGTTCCTATGTACCAGTAATCGTTCGGGATTGTCGGGGCCGGGTTGGCCGATATGAAGATGACGCCCAGCGGGTAGGTCTCGAAGAGCTCCACGTCGATGGCGTCGGCGTTGCCCATGTTCGTGATGTTTATCCAATATGTGATGGTCTGTCCCGGGTTGGCGTAGGCCGGGGCGTCCTTGGTGACAATCAGGTAGGGATCCGCCACGACGGTGATGGCCTGTGCGTAGACCGGCGGGTACTGAGCACCCACCTCGCCCGGTCCTGTGTAGGTCGCCATGACGTTGTTAATCAGGTTCCCCGTGGCGTTGAGGTTGACCCGGACGGTGATGTTCAGCCACCAGGACTCGCCCGGATCGAGGTTTCCGACGAACCATACGTTGTTGGGGACGTCGGGAGCCGGGTTCGCGCTGATGAAGGTGACGCCGGCCGGATAGGTCTCGGTGACTATGACGTTGTAAGCCACATCGGACCCGACGTTGGTCACCACGATCGTGTAGGTGATAATTTCCCAGGTGCCGGCCGTCGCGGGTGCGGTCTTCGTTATCTCCAGCACCGGCATTACTATGTCGGTCTCCGCGATGGCCTGCTCGTGCGGCATGGCCACGCCCACGGCGTTCTCGTAGTCCACGTCCACCACGTTCGTGATGGTGCCGCTGGCGGTCGTGTTGATCATGACGGTGATCTGGATTACGTAAGAGTTTCCGGGTCCCAGGGCCGCGATGAACCATATGTTATCGCCCACGTCCGGGAACGGCGTCGCGGTTATGAACGAAACCTCGACCGGGTAGGTCTCGACCACCACTATGTTGTAGGCCCAGTCCTGGCCGACGTTTGTGATGGTTATCCAATAGGTTATCCAATCGCCGGGGTTGGCCTGCGCGGGGGCCGATTTCGTCACGTTCAGCTCGGGGTTGGATAGATATGTGGTCCAGGTGTCGTTCACCGGGGGCATCGGGGTTCCGTAGGAGTTGTCATACACGGCCTCGACGAAGTTGACCTGCGGCGCCGTGGCGTTCGCATCGATGGTCACCCATATCTGTATCGAGGTGGTGGCGTTCGGTGCGAGGTCCCCGAGGTACCAGACGTTGTTGCCCACGTCCGGCAGCGGCAGGGCAATCACATAGGTCACGTCGGCCGGGTAGGTCTCGGTAACCGTTACATTGTATGCCCAGTCGGTGCCGATGTTGGTGACGTTGACCCAGTAGCTGATGGTCTGACCGGGTACCGCCCAGAGCGGGCCGGTCTTCACTATCTCAAGCTGGGGCTCGTTCAGGTATGTGATGGCCTGGGCCTGGTTCTGCATCTGCTGGCCGGCAGCGTTCTCGAACGTCACTACCACGTTGTTGATGAGATTGCCGGTGGCGTTGATGTCTATCGTGACGTTGATGTAGATGTAGCCCAGGGTGCCTACCGGTATCAAGGGGAAGAACCAGGCGTAGTTCGGGACCGTCGGGACCGGGTTCGAGTTCACATAGGTGACGCCCGGCGGATATGTCTCGTTTATCCAGACGTTGTGGGCGTCGTCAAGGCCGACGTTCTCGTATTGTATCATGTACATAATGGTCTCGCCCGGGTTCGCTGTCTGCGGCGCTATCTTCAGAATCCTGATCCACGGTCCGGTGATAACGGTGATGGCCTGGGCGGCCTCCTCCGTTATCCGGCCAGCGAGGTTCTCGTATGTCATGTTGACATCGTTGATGAGGGTGCCGTTTGCATTCGGCCCTATTGTCAGGTTGATGAATATCGTGCCGTTGGTGCCGGCCGGCACGACCGGGAATATCCACACGTTGTTGCCTGCCGATGGCGGCGGTGTGGCGTTGACGAACACCGTGTTCGGCGGGTAGGTCTCGGTGATGACCACGTTGTATGCGTCGGCGGTGCCGTTGTTGGCGTAATAGATGACGTACATGATGGTGTCCCCGACTACAGCGGTAGCGGGTGCGTCCTTCCAGATTTCCATCAACGGGTCGCCTACCCAGGTCATTGCCGTGGCGTTCACGGGTGTCTGCGGTATTCCTATCGAATTGTAATATGTCAGATTCACGAAGTTCAGCAGCAGTCCGGATGCGTTGCCGTTCACCTGCACGGTTATCTGGATGGTGCCGGAGCCTCCCGGGGCGATGTCGCCCACCGACCACACGTTGTCGGTCGGGGGATCGGGCAGCGGGAACGCGCTGATGTATGTGACGCCGGCCGGGTAGGTCTCCGTGATGACGACGTCGTACGCCCAGTCGCTGCCGGTGTTCGTGTAGTTGATGAAGTAGGTGATCCACTGGCCGGTATTGGCGCTCGCCGGGGCCCACTTCGTTATCTCCATTACCGGGTTGATGACGATCGTCCTGGCGGTGGCCTGGACTGGTCCGTAATCGATCCCTGCGATGTTCTCGTACTCGACCTCGACGAGGTTGTCGAGGATGCCTGATGTGGCGGTGACCTCGACGGTGATGTTAATCCACACGATGTCTCCCGGAAGCATCAGGCCGATGTTCCAGACGTTGTTGCCCGCGTCAGGCGGCGGCGTGGATGATACGAATAACACCCCTGGCGGGTAGGTCTCGGTCACGACCACGTTGGTGGCATTCGAGGAACCCACGTTCTCGACCACTATGGAGTAGGTGATCAGCTCGCCCGTGTTGGCCGTCCCCGGGGCGACCTTGGTGATGGTCAGCACCGGGTTGACGATAACCGTCTGGGCCTGGGCGTATTCGGGGGTCATGGTCCTGATGCGGCTCTCGTATTGCAGCCTGACGTTGTTGACCAGCACTCCCGAGGCGGTCGGGCTTATGGTTACCGTGATGTCTATCGTGCCGCCGAAGCCGGGCGGCACGTCGCCGATGAACCACACGTTGTTGCCGCTGGTCGGCGGTGGCACGGCGCTGACGAACGTCACTCCGGCCGGGTAGGTCTCGGTGATGACCACGTCGTAAGCTGTGTCGGTGCCGATGTTCTGATATGTGAGGGTGTAGGTGATAGTCTCTCCGGGCACTGCCGTTGCCGGCGCGGTCTTCGTTATCGTCATGAGCGGGTCGATGATCAGGGTGGCCGCGGTGGCGTAATCCCTGAACCTCACACCCGCGTCGTTGTAATAGCTGATGGTCACGTTGTTGTTTAGCCAACCTGTGGCCCAGGTCGCTATCTGGACGGTGATGAATATGGAGCCGCCGGCGCCGGGGGCCAGGTCGCCTATCTGCCATACGTTGTCACCCGCGTCGGGCGGGGGCAGCGCCATGACGAAGGACACTCCCAGGGGGTATGTCTCGGTGATGACGACGTTATAGGCCCAATCCGTACCGGTGTTAGTATAGTTGATCCAATAGGAAATCATCTCGCCGGAGTTGGCCTGGGCGGGCGCCCATTTCGTAATCGTGACCAGCGGGTTGATGACGGTGGTGTTCGCAAACGCCCAGACCTCAGGCATGAACCTCCAGAAGTTCGTGTAATTGGCATGGGCCGAGTTCATGAGCACACCGCTCGCCGCGGTGACCTGTACTGTAATGATAATTGTCCTGGATTCCCCTGGATTGAGGTCCCCGAGGTTCCAGACGTTGTTGCCGCTCGTCGGGGGCGGGACGGCGCTGATGAATGTCACTCCAGCGGGATAGGTCTCCGTGACTATCACGTTGTAAGCGGTGTCGGTGCCGATGTTAGTCACCACGAGCGTGTACGTGATCAGCTCGCCGGTGTTCGCGGTGGCCGGCGCGCTCTTCTCGATGGTTATCTGCGGGTCTATTATCGACGTGTTCGCATAGGCCCATATCGTCGGCCACTGCACGCCCGTCGCGTTCGTGTAATCGACGACGACCGTGTTCATCAGCACTCCGGAGGCCGTTACGTCCACCTGCAGCCAGATGGTGATGGTTACCACATCGCCCGGGTTGAACGGCTCCCATATGCCTGAGCCTACAACGCTGGAGTCCCACACGTTGTTGCCCACGTCCGGGGGCGGGTTGGCCATCAGGAAATTCATTCCGGGTGGGTACGTCTCGACGATCAGTATGTTGTAGGCGGCTGCGGTGCCGATGTTCTCGATGGTTATCGTATATGTGATTGTCTCGCCCGTGTTCGCCGTGGCCGGCGCGGACTTCGTGACGACCAGCATGGGGCCTTCGACTATGGTGATGGCTATGGCCCACGTGTGCAGCTTTAGCGTTCCCGCGATATCCGACGTGTAGTTGCACGTCGCGTTGTTGATGAGGATGGTCGCGTTCGGGTTGACGTTCACGGTGATTGTGATTATCCGCGTTTCTCCGGAGGTGAGATTGCCGAGATACCAGGCGTAGTTGCCCACCGTGGGAGGCGGGATAGCTGATACAAATGTCACCTCGGACGGGTAGGTCTCGTTCACCCAGACGTTGTAGGCGGTGTTAGGTCCGGTGTTGGTCACGCTGAGCGTATAGGTGATGTCCTGGCCGGCAATGGCCTGCGGCGGTGCAGTCTTCGTGATGACGATGAACGGGCCCTGTATGATGTTGTTGGCCGTGGCGATCTCCTGCGGCATCTGCATGACCGTGTTCCAGTAGTCCGCCACGACCGTGTTCATGATAGGACCGGATGCGGTCGGGGACACCGTCACGTTGATGTATATCGTGCCGCCGGCTCCCGGAGGCAGCGTGCCAATCGTCCAGACGTTGTTGGTCGGGACATCGGGCCAGGGGTTGGCATCCAGGAAGTTGACCTCGGGCGGGTAGGTTTCGGTTATCACTACATTATATGCAGTATCAGTACCAATATTTTGATACGTAATCGTATACATTATTATGTCACCGGGGGCCCTGATGACTGCCCCCGCACTCTTCGTGATGACGATGAGCGGGTCGATTATCATTGTCTGGGCCTCGGCCCAGTCCTGCATCTGCATTCCGCCCGCGTTGATGTATGTCACGGTGACGTTGTTGACAAGTATCGTACCGATGGGGAGGCCGACCGCGACCTGCACGGTTATCTCGATGGAGCCCGAGGCCCCAGGAGCGAGGTCGCCGATGAACCACACGTTATCGCCAGCGTCCGGCCACGGGGTAGAGGTCACGAAGGTCACGCCTGCCGGATAGGCCTCGGTAATCACGACGTTGTAGGCCCAGTCGGTGCCGTTGTTCGTGTAGTTTATCCAGTAAGTGATCTGCTGGCCGGTGTTGGCCGTTGCGGGCGCCCACTTGGTGATCAGCACCTGCGCGTTGATTATGAGGGTCATTGCCGAAGCGTTCGAATATTCCTGATAGCCAGCCGTGTTGTTGTAGGTCATGTTGGCCCAGTTTGTGAGCGGCCCGGTGGCGTTGATGTCGATCTGCACGGTTATCTCTATCAAGCCGCTGGCTCCCGGGGCCAGCGCAGGTATGATCCAGGTGTCGTTCGGGATTGTCGGAGGCGGCATGGCCGAGATGTATGTCACTCCCGGCGGATACGTCTCCACGATTGTGACGTTGTACGCCCAGTCGGTCCCGATGTTCTGGTAGAATATCTGGTATATCACTATCTGACCGGGCGAGGCCTGGCCAGGACCGACCTTGTCGATTATCACGTACGGTCCGATTATCGTGGTGTCCCAGAATTCCAAGAGGGGCCCGTATTGCTCGCCTGCCATGTTCTGGTATTCCATGGTCGCGGTGTTGGTCACCGTGCCGTTCATGACGTTGATGGTAACGTTGACCATTATCGAGCCGCTCGCGCCCGGCGGTACGTTGCCCACGTTCCAGCACCAGGTCGGCGGGCCGGCAATGGTCGGCGGCGGCGAGGAGCTAACGAATATGACCCCTGCCGGCAGTGTGTCGTTTATCCAGACGTTGTAGGCGGTGTCCGTGCCCATGTTCGTGTAGTTGAGCCAGTAAGTGATGGTCTCGCCGTAGACGGCAGTGGTCGGACCCTCCTTCGTGAACCGCATTATCGGGTTGACCACCTCGGTCATCCACCAGCCGATGACCGTGGGCAGCCGCAGGCCCGCGACGTTCGTGTAGTTGAGGAACGCCCAGTTCTCCAGCCAGGTCCCGATGGGGACCCCCGGGTCGACCGCCACGGTGATGGAAATCGTGCCGTTCGCGCCGGGCGCGAGGTCGCCCAGCTGCCACACGTTGTCGCCGACGTCCGGCATCGGCGTCGAGTTGACGAACGTGGTCCACGGCGGGTAAGATTCAGTCAATATTACATTATATGCAGTATCATTGCCTATGTTCTCATAATAGATAGTATAAGTGATGGTGCCGCCCGGGTTGACCGTCCAAGGCCCGTCCTTCCACATGTCCATCCAGGGGCCCGAAATGAAGACTATCCACTGGGCGGACTCCTGGGGCATCGAGGCGTTGGCGCCGTTCGAATAATCCAAAGTGACATTGTTCACCAGCAGCCCGGATGCACCCGCGTTCACTGTTACGTTGACCACGATGCTTCCGCTCGCTCCGGGTGTCACGTTCCCTATGTACCAGCACCATGTTGGCGGGCCGGGTATCGTCGGCGGCGGGTTCGAACTCACGAAGATCACCTGCGCCGGCAGCGTGTCGTTTATCCACACGTTGTAGGCCGTATCAGTGCCGGAATTGCCGTACCATATCGTGAAGGTGATGTTCTGGCCGGCCGTGGCGTTGGTCGGGCCCTCCTTGTACACGTACATCTGCGGCCACGTGATGTTGGTGATGGCCCAGGCCTCCACCGTATACTGCTGACCACCCGCGCTCTCGTAAGTTAGCACGACCGTGTTGTTCAGGATGCCGGTCACCCAGGGCGCTATCTGAACCGTTATGTCAATGGTCCCGCCCTGGCCCGGCAGGAGGTCTCCCACGAACCATCCGTAGACAGGCGGTGCGACAAGGTCTGGCGGCGGATTGGAGCTCACGAACGTGACCCCAAACGGCAGGGTGTCGAAGACCCAGACGTTGTACGCCGTGTCGGTCCCGGTGTTCTGGTAGGTTATCGTGTATGTGATGTTCTCGCCTGGATTGGCCGTCGCGGGGGCCGTCTTTGCTAGCGTTATGAGCGGGTCGAGTATGATGGTCTGTGCCGAGGCGTTCTCCTGCGGCATCGGCTGCGCCACGTTATCGTAGCCTACCGTGATGTTGTTGATCAGAGTGCCGTTGGCAGTCGGGTCGATCAGGACGGTGATCGCTATGCTGCCGCCAGTGCCTGCGGGCACGACGGGGAATATCCAGATATTGTTCGGGATGGTCGGCGGCGGTATGGCGGAGATGTAGGTGACGCCCGGCGGGTAAGTCTCCGTAATTGTGACGTTGTACGCGGGCGCGTTCCCGGTGTTCGTGTAATTGATGAAATAAGTGATGAACTGGCCGGCGTTCGCAGTGCCGGGCGCCCACTTGTACACTTCTATGAACGGGTTGACTATCAACGTTCGCACGAAGTCCGAGGTCGTGAAGTCCTGGTTAGCGGCGTCCTGATACTCCATAACGGCCCAGTTGTCGATGTTACCCGAAGCCGACGGAAGCACGGTCACGTTGATGTAAATGTAGCCCATGCCGCCGGGAGGAACGTTTCCTATGTCCCAGCTCCATGTGGGCGGTCCGGGGAACGTGGCCACGGGGTTCGAGTCCACGAAGGCCGTGCCGGGCGGTATGGTGTCGTTTATCCAGACGTTGTAGGCCCAGTCGGTTCCTACGTTCTCGTACATTATCGTGTACATGATGGTCTCGCCGGTCACGGCCGTGGCCGGGCCGAACTTGAAGATGTTCATCAGCGGGTTGCCGATGAAGGTGACCCAGGTGGCACTCTCCTGGGGTTGTATCTCACCGTTAGCGTCCCGGTAGTTGACGACGACCAGGTTCGTTATGTTGCCGCCGGTCGCCGTGACGGTGACGTTGATGTAGATCGTGCCGCTTTCTCCTGGCAGCAATGTCCCTATGAACCATTGGTTGTTGCCAACGGTGGGCCACGGGTTCGCATCCACGAACGTGACGCCCGCGGGATACGTTTCCGTGATCCATACGTTATAAGCAGTATCCGTACCTATATTTTGATAGTCAATCATATACATTATAGTCTCGCCGGTGTTGGCGTTCGCCGGTCCCGTCTTCGATATGACGAGCAACGGGTCGATGATCAGTGTTGTGGCGTTCGCCAGGTCATAGTCCAGCGGCAGACCGTATTGGTTGAACCCGGTGATGTTGGCCCAGTTGTCCAGCGGACCGACAGCGTTCGGGTCCACCTGCACCCAAATCTGTATCGAGCCCGAGGCCCCCGGACCGAGGGCTCCTATCTGCCAGATGTTATTGCCGATATCAGGGACCGGTATGGCGTTAACGTAGGTGACCTCCGGCGGGTAGGTCTCCTCTATCATGACGTTGTACGCCCACAGGTTACCCACGTTCGAGTAGTTCAGCCAGTAATAGAATATCTCCCCGGTGTTGGCCGTCGCGGGCGCCCATTTCGTGATGTTGAGTATTGCACCTCCAATGAGCGTCTGGACCGTGGCATACGAGCTATTCCACATGATGCCAGGGGATAGCGACCAGTTACAAATCGCCGTATTGACCACCCATGTGCCGAAGGGCACGGTCGCATTGATGGTGACGTTGATGAATATGATGAAGGAAGCTCCGGGAGTCAGGTTCCCGATGAACCAGCACCAGGTCGGGGGACCCGGGATTGTCGGCACAGGGTTCGAGTCCACGAATGCCACTTCGGCGGGAAGCGTGTCGTTGACCCAAACGTAGTATGCCGTGGTGTTCCCGGTGTTAACGCCTGTGATGGTATACATGATCGTCTCTCCGGGATTGGCGATGCCCGGCGCCGTCTTCGTGAGATTCACGTACGGGGCCTCCAGTGTGATGTTCATCATGTGTCCCGCTTCCGGGTCCTGCTCTGCAGGCCATATCACGGTGGATGTGTTGAAGCCCCAGTAGCCCATGTAGGAGGCGTTGCCCCAGATGAAGGTGTTCGAGTCCCAGTCCAGCAGGTCCACAGAATACTGGCTCAGTGTGTTCGTAACGAACGGATAGCAGCCCGGGTTCGGGTCGTTCATTATGACGCCCGTCGTGTTCACGAACTGCACCCAGACGTCCACACCCGGACCTACGAGGTTGCCGTCGGCCCATTTCACGTATCCGTATATCGGGTACGGGTCCGTGGGCGGAGCGCTTGCATTCAAAAGGACTGCGTTGGAGGGGCTTCCGTACAATGTGTTGAAATAACCATCGGTCGTGTTGATGTAATACTCGTACAGTGTGGGTCCGTTGTGGTAGCTGACAGGTATCCAAGCCTTCCAATTGCCGAAGGTGTCTGTGCCGGAGATCAGGCTCATCTCCCTCTCGGACCAGGTCGGCGCTCCGACCTGTCTGTATACGACCTTGCCGGATTCTATACCAACGGTGTCGATGAAGGTTGCGGTGATCGGCACCAGTGAGGCGTGCCACTCGGACACGTTCGTGTGCAAAATGGTTGGTGCATTGTAATCAGGTACGATGCTCACCTCTATGGAATAATTAAATTCATTCGAAACGTTAGATTGTATGAAATAATGATATTCCAGTCCCTCGATGGCTGCGAAGTCCTGGAACGATGATGTGGGTCCCGAAAGGGTGGTCAGCGGACTGGTCCCGTAGAACCTGCCGACGGTCTGATAGCCGTCCTCGTTGCCCGATAAGGAGCTCCGGTAGACCTTGAAATCGGACGGATTTGCAGAATGAGACCATGTCAGTTCGACTGCATTGGTGCCCAGAGGCCCGAGGTTCGTGGCCGTCAGCTCGGACGGGGCGGTGGCTGGTACGGGCCCGTTCAGCGTTATCGGGTTCACAAGTTTGATCGCCGATGTCGGATAGATGATGTCATTGAAACCGAAGTGTGTACCGTTGGTCGCATATACGTCGATGAGATGACTACCGGCCCCTTTCAGGTATGTCGCATAGTTAGTTGAATAAGGTCCGACCCCGTCCATCGTTATGTTGGTCACAAGCTTGCCGGTTACGGTGTCGCGGGCCACGACGGTCGCGAAGGGAGTTCTGATGGTCCCGTCGTCCGTGACCGCGCCCTTGATGTACTCAGGAGGCAGGGTGGTCCTCGTGCCGCTCTTTCTCCTAGTCACGTCGAAGACGTCCCAGGAAGCGAGGTCGGAGAGGTCGCCGTTCATGTTCCAATCGACTATCTGGATGATGGCCGTGGCATTCGAGGATGCGGCGGCTCCGAAAGCAGTTGTCGGTATGGCCACCTCAACCTGGTGGCCTGACGAGGCTCCCAGCGGTGTCACGGCGGTGTTCTCGACCCATGACTGCGCGTTCTGGTCCGTGCCGCTGAAGGTGTAGAAGAAGGTCCTCGTGACCTTGTTGTCCTGTCCGTACACCTCGGCCAGCATGTCCGCGCCGATGTAATCCTCATCGGTGGGCCCTATGTCGTCGAACCAGAATCCCGTCGTGTCATCGTTGTCGGTGTCCACGTATATCTTGATGCAGCCTTCCCCGGTCTTCAAGGGCTTCGTGGTGGGCCGTGTTATGTCGGGGTTCCTAGTCCCCTCCTGCACGACTGGCTCACTGTACTGGTATGGATTGTAATCTGCATCGTTGACCGTGTCGCTCCGGGTAGAGGTGGTCGTGTCAACGTAAACCTCCTCGATCTCGGGCACCCACATGCCGGCGAACACGTCGCCGCTGGGGTCCATGGTGACCAGGACGTTCAGGTTGTTGTTCTCCACCGCGGTGGTCTGCTCCTGTATGTCCAACCCGGGCTCGTCGTAGGCGTCTATCTCGTTCTTGGCAAGGGTGTCGTCCGGAACGTCGTTCAGGGTAGTGCCCTTGCCCGCCCAGTCGGCGAACGCGCCGTCTATCTGGATGGCCGACGGAGCAAGGTTGTAGTATGCGTACGCGCCGTAGCCGAGGACGACCACGTCGGCGTTGTCCGCCGTGAAGTGGCTTGCCTCCGCCTCCACGTTGACGAATGCCCCCGATGACAGGCCGCTCGAATCGCGGGAGACAACCACCGAAACGGTGGAGTTCTCAACGACCGAACCGTAGGCTCCGGTGACCTGGCAGTTGGGTATGCTGATGGCGGAGATGTTGGTCATCCCGCCCGAAACGGTGAGGTCCAGGTTCAGGACGTCGTTGTTCGTGGCCGTGATAAGCCCGCTCGCGGGTACCGCGCTCGACTGCCGGACCATCAGGACGGTGCCGTAGTTGGCGATGGGCGCGTCGGAGAAATCGTGCTCCCCGAGCGCGTTGCCCATGTAGTACACGGCGGTTATCGATTGGTCCCTCAGCATCCCCAGGTCGCCCAGGGATACCCTGACCTCGAACTTGTCCGAGTCCCCTGCCAGCTGGCCCACGTAGGGCACGGACGGGCAGTGGCTTGTGAAGCCGTTGAAGTC